>Ga0209902_101143_pt1 | contig 15554 bp, 25 predicted proteins | sample FECB27metaG_FD_188304 | JGI IMG/M metagenome (GOLD analysis project Ga0209902, IMG submission 188304) | Cyanobacterial communities from the Joint Genome Institute, California, USA - FECB-27 (SPAdes) (version 2) | ecosystem: Environmental > Aquatic > Thermal springs > Hot (42-90C) > Microbial mats...
GCGGGAGATTCGCCGCCGACAACCATGCGCGCCGCCCAGTAGAGCGACGCCTGCACATCGCTGCCCCGCAGGCTCTTATGGAAGCAGCTGAGCAGGTTGTAGTGCTCTTCCTGCCCCTTGTCGTAGACCGGCGCCCGCTTCTGCACCGTCTCGGCGAGGCCGGCGACATCGAGCACCACACCGGAAGGCAGAGCGAGCAGCTCCTCGCAGAGCCCGATCAGATAACGACCGTCGCCATCCGCCATGGTCAAGAGCGTGTCGCGCGCGTCGGCGTCCAGCGGCAGCTTCCTGCCGGCATGTGCCTCGGCACGCTCGGCCAGGATGGCGAGGTCTGGCTTTTCGAAGCGCTTGAGCGTGTAGACTTTTGCACGCGACAGCAGAGCAGCTACCAGGCTGAAGCTCGGGTTCTCCGTCGTCGCGCCGATCAGGACAATGGTGCCGTCCTCGACATGCGGCAGCAGCGCGTCCTGGGTGGTCCTGTTGAAGCGGTGGAGCTCGTCGACGAACACCACGGTCTGGCGTCCTGCCCCGCTGCGCAGCTGCCTGGCGGCATCGACGACCTTCCTCAGGTCGGCAACGCCAGAGAGAACAGCCGAGAGCTGGACGAAGTCGAGGCCGATTTCCTTGGCCACCAACCGGGCAATCGTCGTCTTGCCGACACCTGGCGGCCCCCAGAGGATGAACGACGAGGCCTTCTTCGACTTGACCATGCGCCCGATCGGACCGTCGGGCCCGAGGATATGGTCCTGTCCGATGACCTCGCTGAGGCTTTGCGGCCGCAATGTCTCGGCAAGCGGGCGCGGCACAAACTCGTCGAAGAGAGAGCTCATCGAATGGCCCTCCCCGCGATCCAGCACCATGCCGCGACCTTTTCGAGCATGGTCAACGTCTCAGTAGCGCAGCATCTGCCGCATGATGCGGCCGTCGCGCTCGACGGTGAAACGCCACCAGCGCGTATCCTCCTCGGCAAGCTGCTTGAGCTTCTCGGCGGTGTCGATGGTTTCGCCGTTGAGTTCGCGCACGATGTCGCCAGCCTGGAAGCCGAAGCCGGCGGCGGCCGAGCCGCCATCGACGCCGACGATCACCACGCCCTTGGTGTCGGTCGCAACGCGCAGGCGCTGGGCCAGCCGCGGCGACAGCACGGCGACCTTGGCGCCGGCAAACGGGCTGCGGCCACCCAAGAGGACCTCGTTTGTGCTGGCGCCTTCCGGCGCGCGCTCGAGCGCCACCTCGACCGCCTTCTCCTCGCCCTTGGTCAGCACCGACAGCGTCGCCTTGCCGCCGATCGGCTGGGTCGCCAGGCGATAGTCGAGCGCTTCCATATGCTCGATGGCGGCACCGTTGAACGACAGCACGACGTCGCCGGGCTTGAGGCCGGCGCGTGCCGCAGGGCCGTTCTCGTCGACCGACGAGATCAGCGCGCCGGCGGGATGATCCATGCCAAGCGATTCTGCGATCTGCGGCGTCACCGGCTCGAACGAGGCGCCGATGAACGGCCGCTCGAAGAACTCTGCGCCACCCTTCGCTGCTTCGGTGAAAGCCCGCACCATGTTGGAAGGAATGGCGAAGCCGATGCCGATCGAGCCGCCGGTGCGGCTGAAGATCGCCGTGTTGATGCCGATGAGCTGGCCGCCCATGTTGATTAACGCACCACCCGAATTGCCCGGATTGATGGCGGCGTCGGTCTGGATGAAGAAGCCGGAATCGGACACACCGATATGCGTACGGGCCAGTGCCGAGACGATGCCGCTGGTCGTGGTCTGGCCGACGCCGAAGGGATTGCCGATGGCAAGTACCAGGTCGCCGACCTGCAGCGCATCGGAATCGCCGATGGCGATCGTTGGGAACGGCTTGTCGGAATCGATCTTCAGCACCGCAAGATCGAGCGAGTCGTCCTTGAGCAGAACCTTGGAGGTGAACTCGCGGCCATCCGACAGCGCGACTTTCACCTGGTCGGCGTCCTGGACGACGTGATTGTTGGTGACGACGATACCGCTCGGATCGACCAGCACGCCGGAACCGAGCGACGAGCGGTTGCGCGGCGCGCCACGGCCGAAGAACTGTTCGAAGAAAGGATCGCCTTCAAAAGGTGAACGCGCCTTCACCTGCTTGGAGGCGTAGACGTTGACCACCGCGGCAGCCGTGTCCTTGACCAGCGGCGCGAAAGACAGCTGCATCTCCTCGCGGCCGAAAGGCACGCGACGGTCGGGCCCTGGCGTCGCCGTACCATCCTTGCCGCCGTTCAACAGGTCGGTCAGCACATCCGACAGGCCGGGATCCTCGGCGGGCTTGGTCGCCTCCTGGGCCGAGACACCACCTGCAACGGCCATCCAGGCACACAGCGCAAGCAGCAAATAACGTTTCGCACGCATTGCGAATCCTCCAACGTCTAAGTCGGCGCCATTGTCGTGACGATTGTGCAAATTGAAAGGCTGTATGCGCGTGAAAGCGGTTATTTCCGCATAGTTGGCGCGTAATGCGAAAGAACCGCTGCAGGCTTGCGGGCGATTGCCCAAAACAAAAGGGGCCACGAGGGCCCCTTCGGTTCAAATCAACGGTGCCGGCAGCTTATGCAGCTTCAGCTTCGTTGGCAGCTTCGGCTTCGAGGCGAACGCGGTCGCCGGCGCCCTTGGCCGAGGTATCGCGATCGACGAACTCGATGACGGCCATGGCGGCGTTGTCGCCGCGGCGGAAGCCAGCCTTCATGATGCGCAGGTAGCCGCCGTTGCGGGTGGCGTAACGCGGCGCAACGACGTCGAACAGACGCTTCACGACGTTCTCGTTGCCGATCTGGGCGATCACCTGGCGGCGGGCATGCAGGTCGCCGCGCTTGCCGAGCGTCACCAGCTTCTCGACGATCGGACGCAGGTCCTTCGCCTTTTCGAGCGTGGTCACGATCTGCTCGTGCTCGATAAGCGAGACCGAGAGGTTGGCGAACATGGACTTGCGGTGGCTTACGCTGCGGGCGAAGCGGCGGCCTTTAAAACCGTGACGCATGGCTCTTTTCCTTCTTTAGTTGTTCAAGAGGCCACGGCCTCTGATGGTTTTCCGCAAGGCCGTCGGACCGGAATATCCGGTCCTCGGAACCATGCTCGACTAGTTGGTCTTAGTACTGGTCTTCGTATCGCTTGGCGAGGTCTTCGATGTTTTCCGGCGGCCAGTCCTGCACTTCCATACCGAGGTGCAGGCCCATTGCGGCCAGAACTTCTTTGATCTCGTTGAGCGACTTGCGGCCGAAATTCGGAGTACGCAGCATTTCTGCTTCCGTCTTCTGGATCAGGTCGCCGATGTAAACGATGTTGTCGTTCTTGAGGCAGTTGGCCGAACGGACCGAAAGCTCCAGTTCGTCGACCTTCTTGAGCAGCGCCGGGTTGAAGGCGAGCTCGGTAACGGCCTCGGCTGCAACTTCCTTCTGCGGCTCGTCAAAGTTGACGAACAGGGCAAGCTGGTCCTGCAGGATGCGAGCAGCGAAAGCCACTGCGTCCTCGCCGGTGATCGAACCGTCGGTCTCGATGGTCATGGTCAGCTTGTCGTAGTCCAGAACCTGGCCCTCGCGGGTGTTCTCGACCTTGTACGAAACCTTCTTGACCGGCGAGTAGAGGCTGTCGACCGGGATGAGACCGATCGGAGCGTCTTCAGCGCGGTTGCGTTCAGCCGGGACGTAGCCCTTGCCGGTGTCGACGGTGAACTCCATACGGATCTCCGCGCCCTCGTCGAGCGTGCAGATGACGTGATCAGGGTTCAGGATCTCGACGTCGCCGACCGTCTGGATGTCGCCAGCGAGCACGGCACCTGGGCCCTGCTTGCGAACGACCATGCGCTTCGGGCCGTCGCCTTCCATGCGGATGGCGATTTCCTTGATGTTGAGCACGATATCGGTGACGTCTTCACGAACGCCGCCGATGGACGAGAACTCATGCAGCACGCCGTCGATCTGGACGGCCGTGACGGCCGCGCCGCGAAGCGACGACAGCAGCACGCGACGGAGCGCGTTGCCGAGCGTCAGGCCGAAGCCCCGCTCGAGCGGCTCGGCGACGAGCGTGGTCAGCGTCTTCTTCTTGGACGAGAACTCGATCTTGTTTGGCTTGATCAGTTCCTGCCAGTTTTTCTGGATCATATTCGCTTCCTTCCGTTGCCCCGCCACCATCCAATCGTGGCGGGCGACCTGGAAACCGCAAACGAGCGCCAATGGCGCTCGCGCGGGGTGAAATATTTAGACGCGACGCTTCTTGCGCGGGCGGCAGCCGTTGTGCGGGATCGGCGTCACGTCGCGGATCGACGTGATGGTGAAACCCGCAGCCTGGAGCGCGCGCAGAGCCGATTCACGACCCGAACCCGGACCGCAGACTTCGACTTCGAGCATGCGCATGCCGTGTTCCTGAGCCTTCTTGGCGCAGTCTTCGGCAGCCATCTGGGCAGCGAACGGGGTCGACTTGCGCGAACCCTTGAAGCCTTGTGCACCAGCCGACGACCAGGCAATCGTGTTGCCCTGTGCATCGGAGATGGTGATCATGGTGTTGTTGAAGGTCGAATTCACGTGGGCAACGCCCGACGAGATGTTCTTGCGTTCGCGACGACGAACGCGAGCGGCTTCCTTAGCCATGGTAGTCCTTTCAGTTGATCTCTTCACCGCCGTAATACCAGCGGCTACACCAGCCTGCGTTTAAGGTGTCAGGCCGAACACCCGCCCATAAAAGGCGAAACCGGCGGGCCGAGACCCGCCGGGAACGAAATTACTTCTTCTTGCCGGCAATTGCCTTGGCCGGGCCCTTGCGGGTGCGCGCATTGGTGTGCGTGCGCTGGCCACGGACCGGAAGCGAACGACGGTGACGCAGGCCGCGGTAGCAGCCGAGGTCCATCAGACGCTTGATGTTGATCGAAACTTCGCGGCGCAGATCGCCTTCGACCTGATAGTCGCGGTCGATGGTTTCGCGGATCGACAGGACTTCAGCATCGGTCAGCTGGTTGACGCGACGCTCAGCCGGGATGCCGACCTTCTCGACGATCTCCTGGGCGAACTTCTTGCCAATGCCGTGAATGTACTGAAGCGCAATCACAACGCGCTTGTTGGTCGGGATGTTAACGCCGGCTATACGAGCCATTTTCTCACTCCATTTGGGCCGGACTGTGCCGGCGCTTCAAGTTGCCCCGCGTCCGGTGGAGGCCGGCCCATGCGGGTTTTCCGTATCAATATGACTTTGCACCCTAACGGGCAAACAACATCATGCCTGAATGGAAGACGGGCCGCCATACTCCAGTACGGCCCGTCAGTCAAGCGCGATGGCTGTTTTTAGTGCGTGACCGCAGCGATGACAGCTTCGATCTGCGTGGTCACGTCGTCCATGTCGGCCATGCCGTCGACCTGCTTGAGCAGGTCATTGGCGTAGTAGTAGCCGATCAGCGGCGCGGTCTTCTTGTAGTACTCGCGCAGCCGTTCCTCGAACACCTCGGCGTTGTCGTCCTTGCGAACCGGCTGGCCAGCAGCCTGCGCTTCCTCGGCGCGCTTCAGGATCCGGCCAACGAGTGCCTTGTCGTCGACAACGAGCTCGATGACCACGTCGAGATGCAGGCCGCGCTCGGCCAGCATGTCGGCGACTGCATCTGCCTGGGCCAGCGTGCGCGGATAACCGTCGAGGATGAAGCCCTTGGCACAGTCGTCCTGGTCGATTCTTTCGGCGACGATCGCGTTGACGATTTCGTCCGAAACAAGCTCGCCGGCGTCCATGACGGCCTTGGCGCGCTTGCCGACATCCGTTTCGGCCTTCACTGCGGCCCGCAACATGTCACCGGTGGAAAGCTGAGGGATGCCGTGCTTTTCAACCAGCCTCTGCGCCTGAGTGCCCTTCCCCGCCCCGGGCGGTCCCAGCAATATAAGCTTCATCTTCCCCTCTTACCTCCACGGAGCTTCGACTTCTTGATCAGCCCCTCGTACTGGTGGGCGATCAGGTGACCCTGAATCTGCGCCACGGTATCAAGGGTTACATTGACCACGATCAGAAGCGAAGTACCACCAAGGTAGAACGGGACGCCGGTTGCCGAAATCAGGAACTCGGGCATCAAGCAGATGACGACCAGGTAGGCAGCGCCGATGACGGTGACGCGGGTCAGCACGTAGTCGATATATTCTGCCGTGCGCTCGCCAGGGCGATAGCCCGGGATGAAGCCCGAATGCTTCTTCAGCTGATCGGCCGTGTCCTTCGGATTGAAGACGATTGCCGTGTAGAAGAAGGCAAAGAAGACGATCATCGCGGCGTAAAGCAGCATGTAGAGCGGCTGACCATGACCGAGAGCGGCCATCATCGTGCTCACCCAACCGGGCAGCGTCGCGGTGTTCGAGAAGCCCGCAACGGTAGCCGGCAGAAGCAGCAGCGACGAAGCGAAGATCGGAGGAATAACGCCTGCGGTGTTCAGCTTCAGCGGCAGGTGCGACGTATCGCCCTGGAACATGCGGTTGCCGACCTGGCGCTTCGGATACTGGATCAGAAGGCGACGCTGGGCACGCTCGAAGAAGACGATAAGGGCGATGACGACGATCGCCAGGACGATAATCGCAAGAATCAGGCCGGTCGACAGGGCGCCGGTGCGGCCGAGTTCCAGCGTGCCGCTGATGGCGCTTGGAAGGCCTGCGACGATGCCAGCAAAGATGATCAGCGAAATGCCGTTACCGATGCCGCGCGCGGTGATCTGCTCGCCGAGCCACATCAGGAACATCGTGCCGCCGACAAGCGTGATGACCGTCGAGGCGCGGAAGAACATGCCCGGATCGGTGACGATGCCGTTGCCGCCTTCAAGACCAGCTGAGATGCCATAGGCCTGGACGACTGCCAGCAGCACGGTGCCGTAGCGGGTGTACTGGTTGATGATCTTGCGGCCCTGCTCGCCTTCCTTCTTCAGCGCTTCAAGCGACGGAACGACCGACGTCATGAGCTGCATGATGATGGAAGCGGAGATGTAGGGCATGATGCCCAGGGCAAAGATCGCCATGCGCTGCACGGCACCGCCGGCGAACATGTTGAAGATGCCAAGGACGCCGCGGCTCTGCTGGGTGAAAGCCTGCGCGAATGCGTCGGGATTGATTCCCGGAAGCGGGATGTAGGTACCGAGGCGGTAGACCAACAGCGCGCCAAGCGTGAACCAGATACGCTTCTTGAGGTCTTCGGCCTTGGCGAAGGCTGCGAAATTCAGATTGGATGCTAGTTGTTCAGCAGCCGATGCCATTCAGGGTACTCCGCTTGGTCACGCCGAAATGCCGCGATGGGCGCGGCGCGTGTCACCGAAGCCACGAGATAGGCTCCGGGAGGCAAACATGCAAGCGGCGGTATCTCTACCGCCGCTTGCTTTGCAAAGCCTTTTACTCGGCGGCTGCCACTTCAGGCAGCTTCACCGATCCTCCAGCCTTTTCGATCTTCTCGATCGCCGGCTTGGAAGCGCCGGCAACATCGAAGGCCACCTTGGCCTTGAGTTCGCCGTCGCCGAGGATGCGGACGCCGTCCTTGACGCGGCGAATCACGCCGGCCTTGACGAGGGCTTCCGCCGTCACGGCCTCTTTCGCGTCGAGCTTCTTGGCATCGATCGCGACCTGGATGCGGGCCAGCGAAACGGTGTTGTAGCTCTTGGCGAAAATGTTGGTGAAGCCGCGCTTCGGCAGGCGACGATAGAGCGGCATCTGGCCGCCCTCGAAGCCGTTGATCGCGACGCCCGAACGAGCCTTCTGGCCCTTCACGCCGCGGCCGCCGGTCTTGCCGGAGCCGGAACCGATGCCACGGCCAAGACGCTTCTTGGAGTGGGTCGCGCCGGCGTTGTCACGCAGATCGTTGAGTTTCATCTTCTATCTCCTGCGCTCGGCTTACGCCTCGTCCACAACGCGGACGAGGTGCTGGACAGCTGCGATCATGCCACGCACCGAAGGAGTATCCTCCAGCGTGCGCTTGCGATGCATCTTGTTGAGGCCGAGGCCGACCAGCGTTGCACGCTGTTCCTTCGGACGACGGATCGGGCTACCGATCTGCTCGACGGTGATGGTCTTGGTTGCTTTCTTGGCCATGGTCATTGTCCCTGGTCAGCTCGAGCGACTATTCTTCAGCCGCAACGGCGGTGCCGCGGCGGGCCTGAAGCGTCGAATACTTGATGCCGCGCTGTGCAGCCACATCCTTAGGATGCATCTGGCTCTTCAGCGCGTCGAAGGTCGCACGAACCATGTTGTACGGGTTCGACGAACCCATCGACTTGGCGACGACGTCGTGCATGCCGAGCGTCTCGAAGACAGCGCGCATAGGACCGCCGGCGATGATGCCCGTACCCTGCTTGGCAGAGCGCAGCAGAACACGACCAGCGCCCCAACGGCCTTCAACATCGTGGTGCAGCGTACGGCCCGAGCGGAGCGGCACGAAAATCATGTCGCGCTTGGCCGATTCGGTTGCCTTGCGGATCGCTTCCGGCACTTCGCGCGCCTTGCCGTGACCAAAGCCAACGCGGCCCTTCTGGTCGCCGACAACGACGAGTGCTGCAAAACCGAAACGCCGGCCGCCCTTGACGACCTTGGCAACGCGGTTGATGTGGACGAGCTTATCGACGAACTCGCTGTCGCGCTCTTCGCGGTCACGGCTACGGTCGCGACCACCTTCCCTACGTTCTTGTGCCATATTCCTATCCTTATTTTTTTCCGGAAGCACGGGGGTTAAAAACCAAATCCGGCGTCTATAGCGTCGCCGGATTCATTGCAACTGATCACAGATGCGGCGCAGCGCCGCGCGCTACGCCGTAAACTGCATCAGAAGTTGAGACCACCTTCACGCGCAGCTTCGGCAAGTGCCTTGATACGGCCGTGATAGATGTAGGCGCCACGATCGAAAACGACGTCCTTGACGCCAGCCTTCGAAGCGCGCTCGGCTATCAGCTTGCCAACTGCAGTAGCAGCAGCAGTGTCGGCGCCGGTCTTGAGCGAGCCCTTGAGATCCTTCTCGAGGGTCGAAGCGGCAGCGAGCGTACGGCCATTGGCGTCGTCGATAACCTGAACATAGATGTTCTTCGACGTGCGGTGAACCGACAGGCGCGGACGGCCGTTGGCGACCTTCTTGATCTGGCGGCGGATGCGCGCCGAACGGCGCAGAGTGGTTTCTTTCGAAGCCATAGTAGGTGTTCCTTGCCTTCTGAAACGGGCGCGGCCATCTGCGGTAAGCCCAAATGCTTCCCGCGACCGCGCACCGCGGCGTTGTTATTACTTCTTCTTGCCTTCTTTGCGGACGATCTTCTCGCCTGCATAGCGCACGCCCTTGCCCTTGTAGGGCTCGGGACCGCGATATTCGCGGATCTCGGCAGCAACCTGGCCAACCTGCTGCTTGTTGATGCCGTTGACCACGATTTCGGTCGGCTTCGGCACCGTGATGGTGATGCCTTCCGGCGTCTGATAGACGACGTCATGCGAGAAGCCAAGTGCCAGCTGCAGGTTCTTGCCCTGGAGCGCTGCACGGTAACCGACGCCGGTGATCTCGAGCTTCTTTTCGAAGCCGTCCTTAACACCGGTCAGGATGTTGACGATCTGGGTCCGCGACATGCCCCACTTGGAGCGCGCGTCCTTCGACTGGTCGCGCGGCTGAACAGCGATCTCGCCGTTTTCCATCGTGACCAGAACTTCGTTGTTGACCACGAACTTCAGCTCGCCCTTGGGGCCCTTAGCCGTGACGGTCTGGCCGTCGACGGAAGCGGTAACACCCTGCGGAAGCTGAACGGGTTTCTTGCCAATACGAGACATAGTCCTCGTGCCTTTCTTGTTTCAGCCTAGGCAGATCAGAAGATCTGGCAGAGGATTTCCCCGCCGACGTTCTGTTCGCGCGCTTCGTGGTCGGCCATCACGCCCTTCGGGGTCGAAAGGATCGAGATGCCGAGGCCATTGGCAACAGGCGGAATCGACTTGGACGAGACGTAGACGCGGCGGCCTGGCTTGGAGACGCGGGCGATTTCGCGAATAACCGGCTGGCCGTCGAAGTACTTCAGTTCGATTTCGATCTCGGACTTGCCGTTTTCGAAGTCGGTCTGGCTGTAGTCGCGGATGTAACCTTCCGCCTTCAGCACGTCGAGAACACGGGCGCGCAGCCTGGACGCAGGCGTCGACACGGTCGACTTCTTGCGGCCATAGGCATTGCGGATGCGGGTCAGCATATCGCCGAGAGGATCACTCAAAGACATGTCAAATGCTCCTTACCAGCTCGACTTGACCAGACCGGGGATCGCCCCGATCGAGCCCAGGTCGCGAAGCGCGATACGCGACATCTTAAGCTTGCGATAGTAGGCGCGCGGGCGGCCCGTCACTTCGCAGCGATTACGGATACGGATCTTGGCCGAGTTACGCGGCAGTGCGGCGAGCTTGAGCTGCGCGCGGAAGCGTTCCTCGATCGGCTTGGACTGATCCATGATGACGTCCTTGAGAGCCTGACGCTTGGCAGCGTACTGGTCCACAAGCTTACGGCGCCGATTGTTCTTCTCGACTGAGCTGGTCTTTGCCATTTCAGATTTTTCCTTTTCTCGCTGCCGTTACTGCCGGAAGGGGAAGTTGAAAGCCTTGAGCAGAGCCCGGGCTTCTTCGTCCGTCTTGGCGGTCGTGCAAACGATGATGTCCATGCCCCACATCTGATCAACCTTGTCGTAGTTGATCTCGGGGAACACGATGTGCTCCTTGAGGCCCATAGCGTAATTTCCGCGGCCGTCAAAGCTTTTCGGGTTCAGACCGCGAAAATCGCGAACGCGCGGCAGTGCGATGTTCACGAGACGGTCCAAAAACTCGTACATGCGCTCCTGGCGAAGCGTCACCTTGGCGCCGATCGGCATCTGCTCGCGAACCTTGAAGCCGGCGATCGACTTGCGGGCGCGGGTGATGACCGGCTTCTGGCCGGCGATCATCGCCAGGTCTTCAGCGGCAACGGCGGGCTTCTTCGAGTCCGCAGTGGCTTCGCCGACACCCATGTTGAGCACGATCTTGTCGATGCGCGGGATCTGCATGACGTTGTCGTACTTGAACTGTTCCTGCATCGCCTGGCGGATGGTCTCGTTGTAGACCTTCTTCAGACGCGGCTCGTTGGTTGCCTTAGCCATTGATGACTTCTCCCGAGCGCTTGGCGACACGCACCTTCGTGCCGTCCTTCTGGACCTGGAAACCGACGCGGGTCGGCTTGCCATCCTTGGGGTCGGCGAGCGCGAGGTTCGACAGGTGGATCGGCGCTTCCTTCGTGATGATCCCGCCCTCTTGGGTCTGGGACTGCTTCTGGTGGCGGCGGATCATGTTCACGCCGCGGACAAGTGCCTTGTCTTCCTTCGGCTGGACGGACAGCACCTCGCCGGTGCGGCCCTTGTCCTTGCCGGCCAGAACGACAACCTTGTCGCCTTTACGGATCTTCTGCATTGTTCCGGCTCCTTACAGCACTTCGGGCGCGAGCGAGATGATCTTCATGTGGTTCTTGGCGCGGAGTTCGCGCGGAACCGGCCCGAAGATACGCGTGCCGATAGGTTCTTTCTTGTTATCGACAAGAACGGCCGCGTTCTTGTCGAAACGGATCACGCTGCCGTCCGGACGACGAATGTCCTTGGCCGTGCGAACCACGACCGCCTTCATCACGTCACCCTTCTTTACGCGGCCGCGCGGAATGGCTTCCTTGATCGACACCACGATGATGTCGCCAACAGAAGCATACTTCCGCTTCGAGCCGCCCAGCACCTTGATGCACATGACACGACGGGCGCCGGAATTATCCGCGACGTCGAGGTTTGTTTGCATCTGAATCATGACTGGCCGCCTTCTTCTTCTCTAACGGGATGGGCTACCGCCCTCCCCGGCTTGTCCAAAATTCGTTGTTACGCCTGGTCCGGGGTAATGACGACCCAGCGCTTATCCTTGGAAATCGGCTTCGATTCCTGGATAGCCACCTGATCGCCAACCTTGTGGGCGTTGTTTTCGTCGTGCGCCTTGTAGTTCTTCGACATACGCACGGTCTTCTTCATCACCGGGTGCGTGAAGCGACGCTCGACCTTGACGACGACCGTCTTCTCGTTCTTGTCGCTGACGACCGTACCCTGCAGGATGCGCTTTGGCATGGTTTTCGTCCTTAAGCCTTCTTGCCGGCCGATTTTTCGGCGGCGATGGTCTTGATACGCGCGATATCCTTACGGACCTGTTTCACGCGCGCCGTCTTTTCCAGCTGACCGGTCGCCTTCTGGAAGCGCAGGTTGAACTGCTCCTTCTTGAGGCTGGCGAGCTCGTCGGTGAGCTGGTCCTGGGTCTTCGTCCTGATGTCCGAGGCTTTCATGATCAGCCCTTCCTTATTCTGCGATGCGCTGAACGAAGCGCGTCCTGACCGAGAGCTTGGCAGCGCCGAGACGCAGCGCTTCACGCGCCACTTCCTCGGAGACACCATCGATCTCGAACATCACGCGACCTGGCTTGATGCGGCATGCCCAGTAGTCGACGGCGCCCTTGCCCTTACCCATGCGGACTTCGGTCGGCTTCGACGTGACCGGAACGTCTGGGAAAATACGGATCCAGACGCGGCCCTGACGTTTCATTTCGCGGGTGATCGCGCGGCGAGCCGCCTCGATCTCACGCGCGGTGACGCGGTTTGGCTCAAGCGCCTTCAGTCCGAAGCCGCCGAAATCCAGGTTGGTGCCACCCTTCGCGGTACCGTGGATGCGGCCCTTGAACTGCTTACGGAACTTTGTGCGCTTTGGCTGCAGCATCGTTCTAACTCCAAATTCCTATGCGTGTCAGGCGTTTTCGCGACGGCGGCGCTCAGGGCGCTCGCCAGCATGCGAATGCTCGCCTTCGGTTGCGCGACGCTCGGAAGCCATCGGATCGTGCTCAAGGATCTCGCCCTTGAACACCCAGACCTTGACGCCGCAGATGCCGTAGGCGGTCTTTGCCTCGGCAGTGCCGTAGTCGACGTCAGCGCGCAGGGTGTGCAGCGGAACGCGACCTTCGCGATACCACTCCATACGAGCGATTTCAGCGCCGCCGAGACGGCCCGAGCAGTTGATGCGGATGCCCTCTGCGCCGAGGCGCATGGCCGACTGCACCGCGCGCTTCATGGCGCGACGGAAGGCAATGCGGCGCTCGAGCTGCTGCGCGATCGACTGTGCGACCAGCGTAGCGTCGGTCTCCGGCTTGCGAACCTCGACGATGTTGAGGTGCGTCTCGGACTTCGTCATCTCCATCAGCTTCTTGCGAAGCTTTTCGATGTCGGCGCCCTTCTTACCGATGATCAGGCCCGGACGTGCTGCGTGAATGGTCACGCGGCACTTCTTGTGCGGACGCTCGATCACGACCTTGGTGATCGCGGCCTGCTTCAGCTCGGCTTCAAGATACTTGCGGATCTTGATGTCTTCGTGGAGCAGCTGGCCGTACTCACCGGTGTTTGCGTACCAACGCGAGTCCCAGGTGCGGTTGATGCCGAGGCGGAGACCAATTGGATTGATTTTCTGGCCCATTATGCGGCCTCCCCTTTCTCTTCGACTTCACGAACGACGATCGTGAGGTGCGAAAACGGCTTCTCAATGCGGCTGGCGCGACCACGGCCACGAGCGTGGAAACGCTTCATGACGATCGACTTACCGACAAAGGCTTCCGCCACCACCAGTGCATCGACATCGAGGTCGTGATTGTTTTCCGCGTTGGCGATAGCCGATTCGAGGGTCTTTTTAACCGTTCCGGCGATGCGCTTGCGCGAAAATTCCAGATCCGAAAGCGCGGTCGCTACCTTCTTGCCGCGGATAAGCGCGGCAACGAGGTTGAGCTTCTGCGGGCTGACCCGGATCGTGCGGAGGACCGCACGTGCCTCGTTGTCAGCAAGCCTGCGCGGAGCTTTGGCCTTGCCCATGTTACTTCCTCTTTGCCTTCTTGTCCGCGCCGTGACCGTAGTAGGTCCTGGTGGGAGCGAACTCACCGAACTTGTGGCCGACCATGTCCTCGTTCACCGAGACCGGGACGTGCTTCTGGCCGTTGTAGACACCGAAGGTGAGGCCGACGAACTGCGGCAGGACGGTGGAGCGACGGCTCCACATCTTGATCACCTCATTGCGACCGCCTTCACGAACCTTCTCTGCCTTCTTGAGCAGATAGCCGTCAATGAACGGGCCTTTCCAGACTGAACGAGTCACTGGCGTTACCTCTTCTTAGCTCTTGCGCTGATGGCGCGAGCGCAGGATGAACTTGTCGGTCGCCTTGTTGGACCGCGTCTTCTTGCCCTTGGTGGGCTTGCCCCACGGGGTCACCGGATGGCGTCCGCCCGAGGTGCGGCCTTCACCACCGCCGTGCGGATGGTCGACCGGGTTCATGGTCACGCCGCGGTTGTGCGGGCGCTTGCCACGCCAGACCGTGCGGCCGGCCTTGCCGTCGTTGATGTTGCCATGGTCCGGGTTGGACACGGCACCGACGGTGGCGATGCAGAGACCGCTGACGACGCGCTGTTCACCCGAGTTGAGGCGAAGGATCGCCATGCCCTGGTCACGACCGACGAGCTGGGCGTAAGCACCAGCCGAACGAGCGACCTGGCCGCCCTTGCCGGGCTTCAGCTCGATGTTGTGGACGATCGTGCCGACCGGCATTGCTGCGAGCGGCATTGCGTTGCCCGGCTTCACGTCGACCTGCTCACCAGCGATGATCTTGTCGCCGGCCTGCAGACGCTGCGGAGCAATGATGTAGCTCAGCTCGCCGTCGTCGTACTTGATCAGCGCGATGAAGGCGGTGCGGTTCGGATCGTACTCGAGACGCTCGACCGTGCCGACGACGTCGAACTTGCGACGCTTGAAGTCGATGATGCGGTACGAACGCTTGTGACCACCGCCGATGAAGCGAGCCGTGATGCGACCGTAGTTGTTACGGCCGCCCGACTTGGTCAGGCCTTCGGTCAGACCCTTGACGGGCTTGCCCTTATGCAGACCCGAGCGGTCGACGATGACCAGCTGGCGCGTGCTCGGCGTTACTGGCTTGAATTTCTTTAGTGCCATTGTCCTGTCCTCTCAGCCCAGCTCAGAGACCCGTCGCGACGTCGATCGACTGGCCATCAGCCAGCGTCACTACCGCCTTCTTGACGTCGCTCTGGCGGCCGATCGTGCCGCGGAAGCGCTTCACCTTGCCCTTGCGGACCAGGGTGTTCACAGCAGTCACCTTCACGCCGAACAGCGCTTCGACGGCAGCCTTGATCTCGGGCTTGCTCGCCTTCTTGGCGACATTGAAGACGACCTGGTTGTTTTCCGAAGCCATGGTCGACTTTTCGGTGATCGCCGGGCTGACGATCACGTCATAGTGGCGGAGATCCGTCATTTGAAGCGCTCCTCGAGAGCCTCGACGGCGGCCTTCGAAAGGACCAGCGTGCCGCGGCGCAGAATGTCGTAAACGTTGATGCCCTGGATCGGCAGGACATCGATGTTCGGGATGTTGGTCGCTGCGCGCTTGAAGTTGACGTCAAGCTCGGCGCCACCGATCACCAGGGCGTTGGTCAGGCCCAGCGTCGCGAAGTTCGCGAGCAGCGCCTTGGTCTTGCCCTCGGCGAGCGTCAGCTCGTCGACGATGA
>Ga0209902_101144_pt1 | contig 15526 bp, 14 predicted proteins | sample FECB27metaG_FD_188304 | JGI IMG/M metagenome (GOLD analysis project Ga0209902, IMG submission 188304) | Cyanobacterial communities from the Joint Genome Institute, California, USA - FECB-27 (SPAdes) (version 2) | ecosystem: Environmental > Aquatic > Thermal springs > Hot (42-90C) > Microbial mats...
CCGCCCGACGGCCCTGCGAGAGAGGGGAGAGACCAGCGCGTGCTCTACGTCCACATCGGCCTGCACAAGACCGGCACGTCGACCATCCAGCGCTTCTTCCGCCTCAACTCGCCGCTGACCGAGCGGCACGGCCTGGTGTTTCCCGACCTTGGCTTCGACAGCCGCACCCATGGCGGCGTCATCGCCGCCCTGCGCGACATCGAGAAGGGCGACAGCGCCGGCGAGGCCGTGTTCGAGGCGATCGACCGCCTGGCGGACGCCGACGGCCGCTCCTTCCTGCTCTCCACCGAGAACTTCGAACTGATGGCGCCGCGGCGCATCGAGATGTTCGCCGAGCGGATCCGCCGTCGCCACGACGTCCGCATCTTCGCCTATGTGCGCGACCTGACGCGGCTGATGCCCTCCGTCTACGCCCAGCGCACCAAGAAGGGCCGCAACCTGCGCGACATCGACACCTTCTTCGCCCTGACCGAGGACTGGAAGCGCTTCCGCTTCAGCGAGCTGATCGGCCAATGGGGCGCGGTGTTCGGCTGGGACAAGGTGCGCGTGCGCGCCCTCGAGCGCGAGGCGCTCGTGGGTGGCGACCTCGTCAGCGATGCCGTCGCCGCCGTCGGGCTGCCGGCGTCGGTGATCGAGGAGGCGCCGCCGGCGACGCGCGAGACCTTCAACGCCTCGCCGCCGTGGGAGGCGGTGGAGACCTTGCGGGCGATCTACGCCGCCGTCGATGCCGCCAGCCTCGACTGGGAGCGCCTCGGCCGCAACAAGCGCGTGCAGCGCAAGACCTTCAGCGAGCCCGGCGGCGAGCAGGGCGTCGTCTACAAGATCAACCGGCTGGAGGACGCCTGCGCGCAAGCGGCGACGGCGGCGGGTGGCGGCGGGCGGGTGCAGTATCTGACGCCGGAGCAGTGGTCGTCGCTGCGGGCGCTCTATGTCGCCGAGATCGAGCGGCTGAACGCCCACCTCGACCAGCCGATCGCCGTGCCCGACGAGGCGCCGCCGCCGCCGCGGCCATTCCTGCCCTCGTTCGAGGCGATGCCGGCGGAGGTGCGGGGCGGCATTGCCGAGCACCTCGTCAGCGGCCCGCCGGTGACCTCGCTGCCGCCCGCGGTCGCCGAGGTGGTGAAGGCGGTGCTCGGGCGTCCCTGAGCGCAAATCCTCAGGGATTGCGGGCGTTCACGGCGTTCGCCGGGAGCGGGCGTTGTTCACGATCCCGTGATCATCGATGTTGATGTTGCCATTGCAACGGCTTTTCCACCAGCAAGGGTTACCGGCGGGGAAGAGCATCAGACAGAGCGGTCGGCTGGCGTGTTTCATATTCATATCGGCGCCCACAAGGTCGGCAGCACCAGCCTGCAGCGGTTCTTCGCTCTCAACACCGGCCTGCTCGAGGACCTGGGGATCATCTATCCCGAGGTCGGCTTCGGGACCTTCGCGCACCATCCCCTCGCCAAGGCCTTTACCGAAAGCAAGCACGTCGAGGCGAGGGGCGCCCTGAAGGCGGCGCTCGCGCGCCTCGCGGCGGAGTCTCCCGACAAGACATTCCTGCTGAGTTCCGAGGTCTTCGAGTTCGCCCGGTCCGAGGGCATAGGGGAGCTCGCCGAGGCGATCACGCCACACAAGGCCCAGATCCTCTTCTACGTGCGCGACTTCACCAAGATGATCCCGTCGAAGTACGCGCAGCGGACGAAGACCGGCGCGAATCACAAGAATTTCGACGAGTTCCTGGACATCGCGCACGAAATGCGCTGGCTGAGCTTCACCAGAGCGGTCTCCCAGTGGGCGGAACACTTCGGCTGGGACGCCATGCGCGTGCAGGTCCTGGACCGGGAAACCCTGGTCCACGGCGATCTGCTGCGCGACGCGTGGTCGGCGCTCGGGCTGCCGGCGGAGGCCTTCGACCGCTGCGACCCTTCCTCGCTGGAGCCGGTGAACACCTCGCCGAACTGGGTGGCGCTCGAGGCCGTCCGCGAGGTCAACCGCCGGCTCTCGAAAGCCGAACTCGGCCTGCCGGCCGACCAGAAGACCAGGGGGCTTCGCCGCACCAAGGCGATGGAGGAGGCGCGGTTCGCCGTCGAGGGCCTGCGGGTCGGCAAGCTTCTCGACATCTGCGAACAGGCGACGAAGGACGTTCGCCTCGCAGACCGGCCGGGCCAGTATCTCACCCTCGAGCAGTGGACGACGCTGGACGCGCTCTTCCGCAAGGAGATCCGGCGTCTGAACCAGAGGCTGCCCGGCCCGCCGGTGATGGCGCCGGCCTCGCGGCCCCCGCCCGAGCGCGCCTTCCTGCCGGGATTCTCGGAACTGACCGAACAGGACAAGGCACGTCTGGGCCGGCGTGTGCTGGGTGCCCTCGCGGAGAAGCGCCTGCCGCGGCCGGTGATGGACACCATCGCCTCGGCCTTCGACATCAAGGTGAAGCGCGGCGGGCGCCAGCGCATCGCCTCCTGGCCGGCGACGATGAAAGCGACCGTGGTGCAGCTCCTGGGGGCGTTCTCGGGGACGCCGCCGCGGGTGTCGCACAAGAAGGAACTCGCCGCCGCGCGGGCGGCGCACGCCGCCAGGAAGCGCGCCGAGAAGGGCGCCGGTGCCGAGGTTGCGGAGGGCGGTGCTGCGGGCCGAGGTGCGGCTGGCGAGGGCGGCAAAGCCGCCCGCGCCAGCGCGGAGCGTCCACCGTTGATGCGACGCGTCCAGCGCAAGATCACCCGCTGGTCGCGCCGGTTCCGCGGCGAGGGCCGGCCGACGAAGACGAAGACGAAGACCTGAGGGACGAAGTTCTGAGGCCCGGGCCGGCCCCGGCCGCCCTCAGAGGCTCGGGCCGACCGTCGTCGCGCCGCGCAGGATCTGGCCGATGAAGCCGTAGTCGGCACCGCCGGTCGGCGTCTTGCGCGAGATGAAGTCGAACACCTTGCCGTCCTGCATGCCGTACTCGGCCACTTCGGAGACGCGGCCTTCCTGGTCGAAATAGATGGCGAGCACCCGCTGGTCGACGACCTCCGGGTTCATGAAGGCGACCGGACGGTTCGCCTTCTGGCTGATGTAGTAGAACACCTCGCCGCCGAGGGTGCCGGTGGTCGAGGGCGAGCCGAGCGCCAGCAGCACCTGCTCGCGGCTCGACCCGACGGGGATCTGCTCCAGCGTCTCGGGCGTCAGCACGTAGCCGCGGTTGATCGTCTCGTAGACGCAGGCGCCGAGCGCCAGACAGGCGGCCAGCGCGAGCACCGTCGGCGCCAGCGCGCGCGAGCGGCGCGGCGCAGCGAGGTTCGAGGGCTCGATTGGCAGCACGGCGTCGGTCGGTCGGCCCACCTTGGCATCCTCCGGCAAAAGCGTTAGTCGTCCGAACGGCCGGGCCGGATGGCCCTGCCGACGGGGTGGCGAATCGCCCCCGCACACGACCGCCGGAGCAGACGGTGGCGGGCGCTGGGCGTCAACGGGCGCAGCCCGGTCTCGGTCGGCAGATCGACCGTCCTCGGCAGATTGAACGTCGTCGGCGAAACGGGCGGCTTCGGTAGAACGGATTTGGGCATCTGATGGTCTTGGGCATCTTCAGACGCGAGGATCGTCGACCGTTCGCCCTGTATGGAGCGATCGTGGCACAGGCACGGCAGCCGGCCTTCTACACCGACTTCGGCGTCGCCGACAGCCTCGACGGCCGCTTCGACATGGTCGTGCTGCACGTCGTGCTGGCGACGCGCCGGCTGAAGGGAGCCGCGGCGGCGGAGCAGCAGGCGCTGTTCGACCTGTTCATCTCCGACATGGACCGCTCGCTGCGCGAGATGGGCGTCGGCGACCTCACGGTGCCGAAGCGCATGAAGGTGATGGCGGCCGCCTTTTACGGCCGTCTCGAGGCCTACGGCGCGGCCCTCGATGCGCGCGACGGCGCCGGGCTCGGCGCCGCCATCGCCCGCAATCTCTTTCCCGACGGCGCCGTCGGCGTCGCCCCCGCGGCACTCGCCGCCTACGCGCTGGCGGCGGAGGACGCACTCGCGGCGGCGCCGCTCGAGGCCGTGCTCGAGGGCAGGCTCGCCTTCCCCGACCCGGCGCGCTTTGCCGCGGAGAGCCTGCCATGACCCTGCCGCTGTCCCGACCCGTCGACGTCCGCCGGCTTCCCGCCGACGGCGAGATCGTCACCATCGACGCCACGGCACAGCAGCGGGAGGCACTCGCCCGCGACCTCGGCATCCCGGCGATCGAGCGGCTGCACGCCGAGTTCGTCGTCAAGCCGGCGAGGGGCGGGGCGAAGGTCCGTGGCCACGTCTCGGCGACGGTGGTGCAGACCTGCGTCGTCAGCCTCGATCCGTTCGAATCGGCCGTCGAGGAGGACGTCGACCTGCGCTTCAAGCGCCATGCGGGCGCCGCGCCGACCGGCGAGATCGATCTCGACGCCTCCGGCGAGGACGGGCCGGAGCCGCTCGAGGGCGACATCATCGACATCGGCGCCGTGGCGGCGGAGCATCTCGCGCTCGGCCTCGAGCTCTATCCGCGCAAGCCGGGGGTGGCGTTCGAGGACCTCGTCGAGGCCCCGGACGAACCGGCGAAGCAGTCGCCGTTCGCCGGCCTCGCCGGCCTCGTGCGCAAGCCCTGAACGACCCATGGCGGGGTGGACAAAGCGGTTGTGCGCACATCGGAAACGGGTATGTTCCAGCCGCCGTGGGCAGGGCCGCTCGACGGTTGCGCGGGTGCCGACCGGCGCCGAGGTTGTTGAGCGATGACGAAGCCCGTCACCCTGTCTCTGGACGTCATGGGGGGCGACCGGGGGCCGGACGTTGTATTGCCGGGCGCCGAGATCGCGCTCGTGCGATGCCCGAGCATCCGGTACATCCTGTTCGGCGACGAGGCGCTGATCGCGCCCCTGCTGGCGACGCGGCCGAAGCTCGCTGCGGCGAGCGAAGTGCGCCACTGCGACGTCGCCGTCCGCATGGACGACAAGCCGAGCCAGGCGTTGCGCAATGGCCGCTGGCGGTCGAGCATGTGGCGGGCGATCGAGGCGGTGAAGACCGGCGAAGCCGCCGCGGCGATCTCCGCCGGCAACACCGGCGCCCTGATGGCGATGGCGAAGTTCTGCCTGCGCATGATGGAAGGCGTGGAGCGCCCGGCGATCGCGGCGATCTGGCCGACGGTCCGGGGCGAATCGATCGTGCTCGACGTCGGTGCGACGATCGGCGCCGACGCCAACCAGCTCGCTGATTTCGCCATCCTCGGCGGCGCCATGGCGCGCGCGGTGCTCGGCGTCGAGCGCCCGACGATCGGCCTCCTCAATGTCGGCGTCGAAGAGGTGAAGGGTCTCGAGGAAGTGAAGGCGGCGGCGCGCCTCTTGCGCGAGTCGGCGCCCGCCACGATGTCCTATCACGGCTTCGTCGAGGGCGATGACGTCGGCTTCGGCACCGTCGACGTGGTGGTGACCGAAGGCTTCGCCGGCAATATCGCGCTGAAGACGGCGGAGGGTACGGCCCGCCAGATCGGCGCTTATCTCAAGGCCGCCATGAGTCGCTCGCTGATGTCGCGGCTCGGCTATCTGCTCGCCAAGCGGGCGTTCGATCAGCTCAGAGAAAAGATGGATCCCAGAACAGCGAACGGTGGCGTGTTCCTCGGCCTCAACGGCCTCGTCATCAAGAGCCACGGCGGCACCGACGCCGAGGGCTTCGCGAACGCCGTCGAACTCGCCTTCGACATGGCCCGCAACGACCTCCAGGCGAAGATCGCCGACGACATCCGCGGCTTCCGGCGGGAGCGCGAGCGGGTCGGCGAGCCGGCCGCCGCGGTGGCGCCGTGAGCGTCGTGCGCTCCGTCGTCATGGGCAGCGGCAGCGCGCTGCCGGCCGGCGTCGTCACCAACGAGGACCTGGCGAAGCGCGTCGACACCTCCGATGAGTGGATCGTGCAGCGCACGGGCATCCGCGAGCGGCGGATCGCCGGGCCGGGCGAGTTCACCTCGACCCTCGGGCTGTCGGCGGCGCGCCAGGCGATCGCCTCGGCCGGGCTGGTGCCGGCCGACATCGACCTCGTGCTGCTCGCCACCTCCACGCCGGACAATACCTTCCCGGCCACCGCGGTCACCATCCAGGCCGAGCTCGGCATCACCCACGGCGCCGCCTTCGACATGCAGGCGGTGTGCTCGGGCTTCGTCTACGGGCTCGCCACGGCCGACGCCTACCTGCGCACCGGCCTCGCCAAGCGCGCCGTGGTGATCGGCTCCGAGACCTTCTCGCGCATCGTCGACTGGGAGGACCGCACCACCTGCGTGCTGTTCGCCGACGGCGCCGGCGCCGTCGTGCTGGAGGCGCAGGCGTCCGAGGGCGAGGTCGCCGACCGCGGCATCCTCGCCTCCAAGTTGCGCGCCGACGGCCGCCACCGCGACAAGCTCTATGTCGACGGCGGGCCGTCCTCGACGGGCACCGTCGGTCACCTGCGCATGCACGGGCGCGAGGTCTTCAAGCACGCGGTGGCGATGATCACCGACGTCATCGAGGACGTCTTCGCGCAGACCGGCCTCAGCGCCGCCGACGTCGACTGGTTCATTCCGCACCAGGCGAACCGCCGCATCATCGACGCCAGCGCCCGCAAGCTCGGCATCGCTGACGAGAAGGTGGTGGTCACCGTCGACCGGCACGGCAACACCTCGGCCGCGTCGATCCCGCTCGCCCTCGACGTCGCCGTCCGGGACGGGCGCATCAAGCGCGGCGACCTCGTTCTGGTCGAGGCGATGGGCGGTGGCTTCACCTGGGGCGCCAGCCTCATCCGATGGTGATCGCGACCCGCGGTTGACCCCGCGCCGTCGAGACAATACCGTTCTGCGCCAAGGCGATCGGCAGGACAGCTCGGTTATTTCCCCCCGCTGCCGGCGCGCGTTCGTCAGGCCTTCGAAACGCAAACCAGCGCGCCAGCGAGGACGAGCCATGTCGGGCAGGACCGTGACACGAGCCGACCTGTGTGAAGCCGTGTACCAGAAGGTCGGGCTGTCCCGGGCGGAGTCGTCCGAACTCGTCGAAATGGTGCTGCAGGAGATCTCCGACTGCCTGGCCAAGGGGGACGCGGTGAAGCTGTCCTCCTTCGGCTCTTTCCTGGTGCGCTCGAAGGGCCAGCGCATGGGTCGCAACCCGAAGACCGGTGAAGAGGTGCCGATCGAGCCCCGCCGGGTGATGGTCTTCAAGCCGTCGAACGTGCTCAAGGACCGCATCAACGACGGCCTGCTCGGCGGTTGATGCAGCGGGACAATGCCGACCGCCCGGGATGCCCCGGGCGTTGAGTCGCCGGCGCGACTCTGACAGACAGGGCATCAGCGGCGCAGCATCGAACCTCGGAGGCGGACGGACGGCGGTGGACAAGGGGCCCGAGGCGTTCCGCACCATCAGCGAGGTCGCGGCGGAGCTCGATCTGCCGCAGCACGTCTTGCGCTTCTGGGAGACGAAGTTCGCGCAGGTGAAGCCGATCAAGCGCGCCGGTGGCCGCCGCTATTATCGGCCCGGCGACATCGAGCTGTTGCGCGGCATCCGCAGCCTTCTCTACGGCGAGGGCTACACCATCCGCGGCGTCCAGCGCATCCTGCGCGAGCAGGGCGCCCGCAAGGTCATCGGCCTCGCCCGCGGCGAAGCGCTGACCGACATCCCCGCCGATGATCCGCAGCCGCGCGACGAGCCGCGATTCGAATTCGAGGACGACGACGACGACGTGCCGCCGGCGCGGCCGGGGCGCGCCGTTCTCGCCGCCCGCGCCGTCGACGCCGCCGAGGAGGCGGAAGCGGAGGATGCCGACGACGAGGACGAGCCGCCGGCACGCCCGCGGCGCCCGGCGTCGGAGGCGGGCCGGACGGTCTCCCCGCCGGCCCCGCGCCGCGAACTCTCGGTGGGCGATGCCGACCTCGGCGAGCCGGTGCCGCGGGACATCCGCACCGACGACGACGAGGGCGGCCATCGCAGTTCCGCCCTGCGCTTCTTCGATCGCCTGCGCGGCGACGTCGGGCGCGGCGAGGGGGCGCTCAGCCGGGACGAGATCCGCAGCCTGCAGTCGACGCTGTTCGAGCTGCTGGAATGCAAGCGGCTGCTCGACCAGGCGCGCTGAACTACGAGCTTCGATCACCGGACCGGGAGTACCCATGGCGGCCGAGTTGGGCGCGGGAGATGGCGGCGCGCCGCGCGCAGGCGTGCCGCACAGGGGTGCGGGACATCGCGGGGAGGCGGCGGCTGCCGGGGGCGGCGGTGGCGCATCGGGCGGCGTCGAGCCGCTCGCCGGCATCGTCACCACCGATCTCGCGGCGATCACCCGCGGTCGCTTCGTGCCGGCGCGCCGTCTCGAGCGGATGGCCGGGACGGGCGTCGGCTGGCTGCAGGCCGACCTGTCGCTGACGCCGTTCAACACCATCGTGCATCCGAACCCGTGGGGCTCGACGGGCGACCTGCGGCTGGTGCCGGACCTCTCCGCCCGCTTCCGCACGGCCGCGACCGGGACGGCGACACCGTTCGACCTCGTCTGCGGCGACCTCGTCGAGCTCGACGGAACGCCGTGGTGCTGCTGCCCGCGGACGATGCTGCGCCAGGCGCTGGCCGATCTCCAGGCGGAGACCGCGCTGACGTTGATTGCCGCCTTCGAGCACGAGTTCGGGCTGGCGGGGCCCGGCCTGCCGCCGGCGCACGCGTTCGCGTTTGCGGCGCTGCGGCGAACCGATCCGTTCGCGCCGATGCTGATGGCGGCCCTCGACGAGGCGGGCGTCGACCCCGACGTGGTGATCGCCGAGTACGGCGCCGACCAGTTCGAGGTCACCCACCGGCCCTGTGGCGGGCTCGCCGCCGCCGACCGCGCGGTGGCGATCCGCGAGATCACCCGGGAGGTGGCGCGCGGCTTCGGCTGGCACGCGAGCTTCGCGCCGAAGCCCTCGCCAGAGGGGGTCGGCAACGGCGTCCACATCCACTTCAGCCTCGCCGACGCCGACGGCCGGCCGGTCACCTACGATGCCGGGCAGCCCGGCGGGCTGTCGGCGGTGGCGGGTGCCTTCTGCGCCGGCGTGCTCGCCCACCTGCCGGCGATCACCGTCTTCACGGCCTCGAGCGTGCCGTCCTACTTCCGGCTGAAGCCGCACACCTGGAGCGCCTCCTACACGTCGCTGGCCGAGCGCGACCGCGAGGCGACGCTGCGCATCTGCCCGGTGACGACGATCGGCGGCCGCGACCCGGCCGGCCAGTACAACATCGAGTTCCGCGCCGCCGACGCCACCGCCAACCCCTATCTGGCGCTCGCGGCGATCGTCCGCGCCGGCCTCGAAGGCCTGCGGCAGCGCGCCCCGTCGCCGCCGCTGATCGTCGGCGACCCGGAGGAAATGAGCGAGGACGAACGCCGCGCTCTCGGGCTGGTGCGGCTGCCGACGAGCCTCTGTGCGGCGCTCGCCGCGCTCGAGGCCGATCCGGTGGTGACAGGCTGGTTCGCGCCGGTCTTCCTCGAGTGCTTCACTGGCGTGAAGCGCGGCGAGATCGAGCACTTGAAGGGCCGACATCCGGCCGACCTCTGCGCCCTCTATGGCGGGCTGTTCTGAGATCGGCCAGGGCGTCAGTTCAACGACGGGAAGATGCCCTGCAGGGCGATGCACGGGCGCGGGACGCGGGTCACCTTGGTGCCGTCTTCGCGTCGCTCCTCCGCCACCACCTGCTTGCGCAGGTGGGGCAGATTGAACGTCGTCGTCCCATTGCCGCCGTAGCGGACGCCGATGAGCGAGAACAGCGCCTGGTTCTGGTTGATCGGCAGCGACCGGCCATCGGCCTCGGCCCAGCCGCGCGGACAGAAGCCGAAGGCGACGAACATGATCTCGCCGATGTAGGGCTCCGAGGCGGCCGCGGCCGGCGGTGCGGGAGCCGCCGCCGCCAGAAGCGTGGCGGCGGCGAGGGCGGCCGTGGAGACTCTCGTCATGGCGTGGCTCCTGGTCTCTCGTTGCGTCGCCGGGGCGACGGTCAGTCGAAGACTTTCGCCTTGGCGCACGTCAGCCCGGTGTCCGGCGCCGCCGCCGCCTTGGTCAGGCCGCCGTCCTTGGTGATGCCGAGCACCACGCAGAGGCTGTAGCGGAGCACCTCGCCCTTCGGCCAGCCCTTGAAGGGATAGGACGTCGTGCCGTCGAAGACCTCTTCGAGGCTGTCGCCCGTGCCGTAGTAGTTGGTGGAGCCCCAGGCGATCTTCTTGCCGGTGGTCGGCTGGTTCGGGTTGTCGTAGGGCAGGCTGTACTGCAGCGACTGGTACGGCCACTCCCAGTCGCACGGCAGCGTCCAGTCGGCGTCGTCACAGCGATAGTTTCCCGAGGTCTTGCCGCGGCCGTTGGCGTAGCCGTGCACGATCATCGACTTCGTGAACTTGCGCGGCTCGTACAGACCCATCTCGTACTTGCCGGCGATCAGGGCGGTGTAGCGGTTGCCGAGGTTCTCGATGTTCCACGTCCACGGCGTGTTGCGGACCACCGGCGACTGCGTCGTCTCGAAGTGGTAGCGGTCGCCCCACATCACCTTGTCGACCGGCAGGCCCTTGCCGTGGTCGAAGTCGAGCACCCCGTAGGGGCCGCGCAGATCGAAGTTCACCCGGTCCGGCTCGCCGACGTCCGACAGATCGACGGCAGTGTCGATGCGCGGGAAGTCCTGGCCGGCCTGGAAGGTCCAGGTGATCGTCACCGGCGTCTCGTACTTCTTGTTGGCGGCCTTCTCGATCGGCGTCTTCTCGGCGAACTCGCCGGTGTTCGGGTCTTTCGGGATCGGAGCGCGGGTGCCGTAGCGCGGGTAGTTCATCACGAAGCGGTGGGCGGCGGACGTCTTGTCCTTGGCGACCTTGCTCTGGCCGGTCACCGGGAAGCGACGGCCGAGCGGGCTGTCGTCTTCGCCGAACACCTTGCCGGCGACCGTCCCCTCGTCGTTGTTGGTGAAGGTGCGGTAGCCCTCGTGGCCGACGAAGTAGCCGAAGCCGCCGTCGCTGCCGCCCGGGTCGTCGGCGCGCACGGTGGTGTTCTTGTTCGGCCGGTAGGTCATCTGGACGGCGTAGCCGCCGTTGCCGGGGTTGCCCTCGCCCTGGCGCTTCAGCGCGACGGTGCGCAGGAGACCGCGGGAATCGTACCAGCTGTAGACGTCGGCCACGACGCCGTTGATCGTCTTCTTCTGTACGCGGACCTCGTCCTGCGGTGCCGCCGCGGCGGGCAGGGCCAGCAGCGCCGCCGTCGCCAGGAGGGTGGCGGCGAGCCCGAGGGCATATCCAGGGGCGGGTCTCTCGATCGTCCGGCTTGTCGTCGACATCGCTTCCCTCACTCGTCTGCCGCGCCGGCCTTCGGGGCCGCCGGCCACGTTACCGCGGGTCAACCGCTCGATGAGCGGTGACCCAAAGTGGTGCAACGAGCATGGGATGGACTGTGACGCGCGTCATCCTTCGTTCGAATGAGGCGCGATCACACTGACGTGGTGCGACCAGGGGGATGCGTCGGCCGCGTCAGGCCTTCGAGCCCGACAGCGGCGCCTGGAAGGTCAGGCCGAGGTCCCAGGGGAAGTAGATCCAGGTGTCCTGCGACACCTCGGTGATGAAGGTGTCGACCAGCGGCCGGCCCTGGGGCTTCGCATAGACCGTGGCGATGTGCGCCTTCGGCAGGATCTCGCGGACGACGCGCAGCGTCTGGCCGGTATCGACGAGGTCGTCGATGACGAGGATCGCCGAGCCCTCGCCGCCGGCGAGCTCGATCAGCTGCGGGGCGACGTTCTTCAGGACGACGAGGCCGCCCTGCTCCTTGTACTCGTGGTAGCTCGCGATGCAGATCGTCTCGATCAGCCGGATGCCGAGCTCGCGGGCGATGATCGCCGCCGGCACCAGGCCGCCGCGCGTCACGCAGACGATCGCCTGCCAGTTGCCCTGGCTGCCGAGCCGCCAGGCGAGCGCGCGGGCGTCACGGTGGAATTGGTCCCAGGAGACCGGGAAGGCCTTCTCGGCCCCGGGCAGCATCGGCGTCATCGGGCGGTCTCTCCGGCGGGGAGGGGGGCTGGGGCGGAGGCGGGAGCGTCGGACGGCATCGGCGGCAGGCCCTGGGCGGTGCGGACGGCCGCGACCATGTTGGCCACCTCGGCGGAAACGGCGGCGAGCCGGCCGGCATCCCGGCTGCGGACGACGAGGCGCGTCGTGTAGCGCGTGCCGTCGAACGTCGGGTAGGAGCCGATGATGGCGTCAGGGTTCGCCTTGGCGATGGCGCCGAGCGGCTCGGCGACGGCGCCTTCCGGCAGCCCGGCGTCGATCGTCTCCGACAGCATCTTCTGGCCCGTCGCGAGCGACGGTGCGACGGCGTCGAGCATCGACTGCATGATCGACGGCACGCCGGCCATGACGATGACGTTCTCGATGCGGAAGCCCGGCGCCTTCGAGACGGCGTTCGGCACGAGGTCGGCGCCGGCCGGGATGCGCGCCATCCTGAGCCGCGCCGGGGTGAGGTCGGCGTCGCTGAAGCGCTCCTTCAGCATCGCCACGGCCCGCGGGTCGACGTCGATCGGCACGCCGAAGGCCTTGGCGATGCAGTCGGCGGTGATGTCGTCGTGGGTCGGCCCGATGCCGCCGGTGGTGAAGACGTAGTCGTACTCCGCCCGGAGCGCGTTCAGCGCCGTGACGATGCGCGCCTCGACGTCCGGCACGACGCGGACCTCGGAGAGGTCGATGCCGATGGCCGTCAGGTACTCGGCGATGTAGCCGATGTTCTTGTCCTTGGTCCGGCCCGACAGGATCTCGTCGCCGATCACCAGGATGGCGGCGCTGACGGTGCGCGTCTGGCTCTCGGGGGGCGACGTCGGCTCGGTCATCGGGGCACTTTCGGCGGGAGGAGGCCTCGTCTAGCGCGGGGCCGCCGACCGCTCAAGACGATTCACCGTGCGATGGCGGGCGCGGTGCGGCGGCGCGGCCGAGGCGGTCGGCGAGCGCCTCGCCGAGGCCACCCGCCGGCAGGGCCATCACGGCGATCGTCGCCGCCCCGCTGGCATCGAGGACGCGCAGGCCGGCGAACAGGTTACGGGCGGCTTCCGCCACGTCGCCATGCTCGCTCAGCTGATAAATCGCCATCGCCGTGTCGGCGCCCGGCGGCAGTTGGCTGCCGAAGGCGAGCAGCGCCTCGCCCGGCCGAACGTCGGCGGCGTCGAGGCGCAGCGCCGCGCGGGGGGCGTAGTGGGAGGCGAGCTGGCCGGGTGCCGTCGGCCGCTCGGTGTCGGCCTGCGGGCGGGCGAGGGGGGCGCCGAGGATCGCCTCGATCGCCTCCGCCGGCAGCCCGCCGGCGCGCAGCAGCCGGGCACCGTCGGCGTCGACGGCGACGATGGTCGATTCGACGCCGATCGCCGACGGGCCGCCGTCGACGACGAGGTCGACGGCGCCGCCGAGCTCGGCGATGACGGCATCGGCGTCGGTGGCGCTGACGCGGCCGGAGCGGTTGGCGCTGGGGGCGGCGAGCGGCCGGCCGAGGGCGCGGGCGAGTGCCGCCACGACGGCCGCGTCGGGCACCCGCAAGGCGACAGTGTCGAGCCCCGCCGTCGCCGTGGCCGCCACCGGCGAGCCCGGCCGGCGCGGCACCACCAGCGTCAGCGGTCCCGGCCAGAAGGCTTCGGCGAGACGGCGCGCGGCGCCCTCGATGATGCCGTGGCGGTCGGCCTCCGCGAGGTCTGCGCAGTGGACGATCAGCGGGTTCTTCGCCGGCCGGCCCTTGGCGGCATAGATCGCCGCCACTGCGGCCGGGCTGGTGGCGTCGGCGGCGAGGCCGTAGACGGTCTCGGTCGGCACGGCGACGAGGCCGCCGCGAGCGAGCACGGCCACCGCCGCCGCCAGAATGGCGGGATCGGCTGCGAGCGTCGCGGCGTCGACACGCGCCGGCACGACCTTCGTCGGGGATGCCGGCGCCGGCGTCGGCGCGGCATTGGATGCGGACATGGGCTCGCCTAGAGTTGCCGCGACAATCGCGGCGGGTTGGGGCACCTGTCGGGGATCGCGACCGGAGCGTCAAGCCGGCGCACACGACGAGGGAGGACGCCGATGGCCTACCGGGCACCGGTCGCGGAGATCGCCTTCACGCTCCGCCACGTCGCCGGCCTCGGCGACGCGATGGCGGCCGGCGCCGTCGGCGACCTTTCCGACGATCTCATCGATGCCGTGCTGACCGAGGCCGGCCGCTTCGCCACCGACAAGGTGACGCCGCTCGATGCCGTCGGAGACCGCGTCGGCGCCCGCTTCGACGCCGGTGCGGTGACGATGCCGCCGGGCTGGAAGGAGACCTACACGGAGTGGCGCGAGGCGGGCTGGAACGGGCTCGTCGCCGACCCCGCCCACGGCGGCCAGGGCCTGCCGATCGCGCTTGGCGTCGCCACCTTCGAGATGTGGAATTCCGCGGCACTCGCCTTCGGGCTCGGGCCGACCCTGACGATCGCTGCCATCGAGGCGGTCGCAGCGCACGCCTCGCCGGAACTGCAGGGCGTCTACCTCGCGAAACTCGTCTCCGGCGAGTGGATGGGGACGATGAACCTCACCGAGCCCCAGGCGGGCTCCGACCTCGCGGCGCTTCGCGCCCGCGCCGAGCCGGCGGCGGACGGCAGCTACCGCCTGTTTGGCCAGAAGATCTTCATCACGTTCGGCGAGCACGACCTCACCGACAACATCGTCCACCTGGTGCTCGCCCGCCTGCCGGACGCACCGGCCGGCACCAAGGGCATCTCCCTGTTCCTGGTGCCGAAGGTCCTCGTCGCGGCGGACGGCAGCCTCGGCGCGCGCAACGACATCGTCTGCCGCTCGATCGAGCACAAGCTCGGCATCCATGCCTCGCCGACCTGCGTGATGGGCTTCGGCGACGGCGGCGAAGGCGCGGTCGGCTACCTCGTCGGCGAGCCGCACCAGGGCCTGAAGTGCATGTTCACGATGATGAACAACGCCCGCCTGCAGGTCGGCATCGAGGGCGTCGGCATCGCCGAGCGGGCGACGCAGCAGGCGATCGCCTATGCCACCGACCGTCGCCAGGGCCGCTCGCCGCGCTGGGACGGCGGCGGCATGAGCCCGATCATCGAGCATCCGGACGTGCGGCGGATGCTGCTCACCATGCGCGGCCTGACGCGCGCCGCCCGCGCCATCGCCTATGCCTGCGCCGTGGCGATCGACCGCGCCCGCTCGGCCGGGGGAGACGACCGCCGCCACTGGCAGGAGCGGGCGAACCTGCTGACGCCGGTGGCGAAGGCGTTCTCCACCGACGTCGGCGTCGAGGTCGCCTCGCTCGGCATCCAGGTGCACGGCGGCATGGGCTACATCGAGGAGACCGGCGCCGCCCGCAACCTCCGCGACGCCCGCATCGCGCCGATCTACGAGGGCACCAACGGCATCCAGGCGATCGACCTCGTCGTCCGCAAGCTGCCGCAGTCGGGTGGGGCCGCGGTGCGCGGCTACATCGCCGAGCTCGAGGCGGTCGCCGAGCGGGCGCGCGGCGCCAACCGGCCGGAGCTCGGCGACGCGGCGCGGCGGCTGACGATGGCCGTCGCCGACCTGTCGTCCACGACCGAATGGCTGCTCGCCGCGCTCGC
>Ga0209902_101145_pt1 | contig 15513 bp, 11 predicted proteins | sample FECB27metaG_FD_188304 | JGI IMG/M metagenome (GOLD analysis project Ga0209902, IMG submission 188304) | Cyanobacterial communities from the Joint Genome Institute, California, USA - FECB-27 (SPAdes) (version 2) | ecosystem: Environmental > Aquatic > Thermal springs > Hot (42-90C) > Microbial mats...
AGTGAGCTGTCGATCATCTGGCTACCGACCTTGACCACGAGGCCACCGATCAGGCTGGGATCGACATGTTGGTTGAGCGTGACGGACTTGCCGATCTTCGCCTTGAGCGTATCGGCCAGCGTCTTGACCTGGGCCGCGGTGAGCGGCGTCGCCGAGGTCACGTCGGCATTGACTTCGCCACGGGCGCCAGCGGCACGCTCGCGGAACGCCTTGATAATCTCGGGCAGCGCGAACAGCCGGCCGTTGCGGGCCACCACCCTGACGAAATTGCCGACCGTGGTGTGCGCCTTGGCGCGCTCCAGCACGGCGTGGATGGCCTGCGCCTTCTCTTCGGTGTTGATCACCGGGGAGCGAAGGAACCGGGCAAAATCCGGGCTTTGTTCAGCCAGGGCGAGGAGGTTCACCAGCCCCTGCTCGACCGCTGCGACGGAACCGTCGGCTGCGGCGAGATCGTAGAGCGCCGACGCATATGGCCGCGCGATCTGGGTAAGCACTGAATTCTGCGCTGCCAATGCCCCGTCACCCTCGTGCTGCGCAACCCGAATCCGGCCGATAGAGGCGCCGGAGGCTGCTTTCGCTTATGATTGTTCGCCGGGAAAAGCCGATAGCCCCCCGGATTTCGCGCCCCCTCTAACATGCGAGATCGGCACCCGCAAGGCACCGGAACACGAGTCTTTCGGGGAGTTTTGTCGCAGGGGAGGGCCTTGCTGATCCTCCCCCGTTCACTGGCGCCGGTCGATCGTCGACAATGGCCGGTGCCGGCAGGGAAGGTGTCCCTTGTGTCACCGTTGGGCGAGGCGTATTTTTTCAGCTGCTGACGTCCGTTGTGAGGTGTGGATCATGCCACTCAATCGTCGTTGGGTGATCGCCGCCGGATCGGCGGCGTGTTTTGCGGGAATAAGCCGGGGCGCACTGGCCGAGACCTTGCGCCGCGCCGCAGCGAGCGGGCTGCCGCTGCTGAGCGAGGCCTCGCTGAACGCCATGATTCCGTCGCCCGAGGAACCGGACTACGCCGAAGTGCTCGGTGAAGCGGCGCGCGACATCCGTAGCTTCCTGCGTGCGCATTTCACGCTGACGGCCGAGCAGGATGAGGAAATCGGCACCATCTCCGATGGCTCGCGACGGTTGGCCGGCGCGCTGCTCAAGCGCTCGGCCAAGGGGCGATGGCGCGTCAGCGTTCGCGTCGGCGAAATGATCGATGAGGTGAGGCGCCGCGAGGACGAACTCCGAAAAAAGAGCAAGGAGGCCGAGAACGGCTCGAAGTTCGTCAGGATCATGGGCACCGCCCCCGCCCAATCCGGCGAGCAACCCAAAACAACGGTCGTCGAGTTCCGGCTGGGCGCGCCGCCGCCGAAGCCGCCCCCGGAGGAGCCATCCTCTTCGTCATCATCGACGGACAGCGGCCCCGAGCCGCCAGATATCGACTAGCCGGCGCCCAAGACGAGGATCGCGGCTGCCCGTGAGACGACCTGCAGGCCGTTCGCACGATCGCAAAAGATCCTGACGGACCTCTCCCCTGACGGAGAGGTCGCCGCGGAGCGGTGGGTGAGGGGGCCTTTCTGCCGGCGCTAGAGGAACGACTGCGGATCGATATCCACCTGCACCCTGAGGTTCCCCGTGGTCTTGGGCGCCTGCTCCAGCCAGAACCGCACGTAACCGCTAAGATCAAAATCCTTGCCGGATTGCGCCAAGAGCCGCACCCGGTGCCTGCCGCGGATCATCGAGATCGGCGCGTCGGCTGGGCCGAACAGCTTCAGCCCTTCCGCCAGTGGCGCGACGCTCAGCAGCTGCTTGGCATAGGCGAAGGCCGGGTCGTGCTCGTTGGCCGAAACAATCAGCGCCGCCAGCCGGCCGAACGGCGGCAGCCCACCCGCCTCGCGCGCCAAGAGTTCATGCTTGTAGAACGCCTCGCGGTCGCCCTTGACCATCGCCTTCATCACCGGATGGTCCGGGTGATAGGTCTGGAGGAACGCCTTGCCGGCCCGGTTGGCGCGGCCGGCGCGCCCCGTTACCTGCGTCAGGATCTGGAAGGTCCGCTCCGCCGCGCGCGGGTCGCCGCGGTCGAGCCCGAGATCGGCATCGAGCACCCCGACCAAAGTCAGCTTTTCGAAATGGTGCCCCTTGGCCACCAGCTGCGTGCCCACCACCAGGTCGTATTCGCCGCGCTCGATCTCGGCAAAGCGCTCCTTGAGCTGCTGGTTCGAGCCCATGTCGGAGCTGAGGATCACCATGCGCGCGCCCGGGAAGCGCTCCGCCGCCTCTTCGGCCACCCGCTCGATCCCCGGCCCGATCGGCGTCAGCGAGTCGACCGCCCCGCACTCGTTGCACGCCTTGGGCACTCGCTGCTCATGCCCGCAATGGTGGCACATCAGGACGCCGCGGAAGCGATGCTCGACCAGCCAGGCCGAGCAATCCGGGCACTGGTACTGATGCCCGCACGCCTTGCACAGCGTCAGCGGCGCATAGCCGCGTCGATTGAGGAACAGCAGCGCCTGCTCGCCCCGGTCGAGCGTCGCGAACACCTCGCGCGCCAGTTTAGGCGCGATCCACTGCCCTTTCTCCGGCGGCTCCTCGCGCATGTCGATCGGCGCGATGTCGGGCATCCCCGCCTCGGCGAAGCGCGAGGTCAAGAGCACATGTTTGTAACGCCCCTGGTTGGCGTTGTTCCGGCTCTCCACCGACGGCGTCGCTGAGCTCAGGATCACCCGCGCCTCGGCAAACCGCGCCCGCACCACCGCCATGTCGCGGGCATGGTAGTTCACCCCATCATACTGCTTGAATGCCCCGTCATGTTCCTCGTCGAGCACCACCAGCCCGAGCTCGCGGAACGGCAGAAACAGCGCCGAACGTGCTCCCAGCACCACCCGCACGTCGCCGTTCAGTACCGAGCGCCAGGTCCGCGCCCGCTGTGACGGCGTCATATCGGAATGCCACTCGGCGGGCTTGGTGCCGAAGCGTTTGGAGAACCGCTCGACGAAGGTCGAGGTCAGCGCGATTTCCGGCAGCAGCACCAGCGCCTGCCGGCCGGCCCTGAGCGTATCGGCCACTGCCTCGAAGAACACTTCGGTCTTGCCGCCGCCGGTCACCCCGTCGAGCAGCGCCACCCCAAAGCCGTTGACGTCGATCTCGCGGATCTGCGCCATTGCTGCCGCCTGCTCCTCGTTCAGCGTCGGCGGCGCCGCGTCCGGGTCGGGCGGCAGCGCGATCGGTGGCGGCGCCATCTCGACCCGCTCGAGCGTCCCGGCTTTCTCCAGCCCTTCGACCACCGAGGCCGAAACCCCGGCCTCGCCGATGATCGCCGATTTGGCCCAGGCCTGGCCATCGAGCAGCAGGTCGAGCACCTTGTCGCGCGATTTGGTGCGCTTGTCGGGTTCGACGCCAGTCAGCCGGAAGGCGGTGATCGGCCGCTCCGGCTCCAGCGCCTCGGTCGAACGCAAGACGCTCCTGAGCACCAGCCCCGGCGCCGCCAGGGTGTATTTCGACACCCAGTCGACCGTCTTCAGCAGCTCTTCACTGAGCGGCGGCGTGTCGAAGACCTGGGCGATGTCCTTCAGCCGGTTATGCGCGTAATTGTCCTTGGGCAGCCCCCAGACCACGCCCAGCGTCAGCCGCCCGACCAGCGGCACCGCGACGATCGAGCCGCGCTGCACCTCCATCCCATAGGGCACGCGGTAGCTGTACGGCCCATCGACCGACACGCTCACCATCACCGCCACGATGTCGGGGGACTTTTCCATCTGTGCTCGCTTTGTTCACGGCTGAGATGGGAATTGCAAGTGCCTTCGCCAAACTCTTACGCTGCTGCCGCGTTCTGTCAGCAGTCTCGGTTCAATTACCCGTGCCCAACCACACGAGGAGCGTCCCATGCCCAGCACGATTCCCGAAGGCTACACCACCGTCACGCCGTGGATCATTTCCAGCGACACCCCGCAGCTGATCGATTTCCTCGTCGCCGCCTTCGACGGGGTCGAACTCAGCCGCATGGCCAACGAGGATGGCAGCATCGGCCACGCTGAGATCCGCATCGGTGACGCCGTCGTGATGGCCTTCGACGCCCCTGCCGGCCTCGCGGCCATGCCTGCCTTCATCCGGCTCTACGTTCCCGATGCGCGCAAGGGCTTCGCCAAGGCGCTCGAAGCCGGCGCCACCGAAGTCACCAAGCCGACCCTCCTCGCCTTCGGCGACCGCGTCGCCCGGGTCCGCGACCCGCTCGGCAATATCTGGTGGCTGCAGCAACGCGTCGAGGAGGTCTCGGAAACCGAAATGCAGCAGCGCTGGGGCGACCCGAGATGGTCCGAACCCATGGCCTATGTACAGAACTCACTGGCCGAAGCGCTGAAGCACTAGGGGCGCGCGGGCCTCCAGCCCCGCGCCTGGTCGCCCAATCACTGCCGTCATCCCCGCAGGCGCACATGCGCTAAGCTATGATCGTGCCCACCCACCGGCCGTCATCCCGGCGAACGCCGGGACCCAGTGCACAGCCCTATCCACCCGCATAGAACCATCCGACCTTTCGGTGATGGACCGGCAAGGCCTGTGCCTGCCTACCCTCCGAGCAGTGGGTCCCGGCTTTCGCCGGGATGACACCGAGCTTGCGGCGCTGTCTGGTGGCAAGTCCCGCCTGCCCGGGAATGACGCCGGGCGACGTCACATCACCAGAATCGGCGACCCACTCGGCACCCGCTGATACAGATCGATCACATCCTGGTTGAGCAGCCGCACGCAGCCTGACGAGATCGCCTTGCCGATGGTCCGCTCGTCGGTCGCGCCGTGCAGCCGGTAGATCGTGTCGCGCCCATCCTTGAAGATATAGAGCGCCCGCGCCCCGAGCGGGTTTTCGAGGCTTGGCGCCATGCCGCGCCGATAGGGCTCGAGCTCGGGCTGCCGGTCGATCATCTCGCTCGGCGGCGTCCAGATCGGCCATTCGCGCTTATACTGGATCACGCCGCGTCCCGACCAGGTGAAGCCGTCACGGCCGATGCCGACCCCGTAGCGCATCGCCTTGCCGTTTTCCTGCACCAGGTAGAGGAAGCGGTGCGCCGTATCGACCACCACGGTGCCGGGCCGCTCGCCCGTCGGATCGTCCACCACCTGCCGCCAGAACTGCGGTTCGATCAGGTCCATGCGGGCCGCCGGGATCGGGAAGCGCTCGTTCGGCTGCGCCGCATACATGGCGAGCACATCGTCCGGAATGCGGACGGTTTCGGTTTCCAGCCGGGGCGCGCCGGAGGTGGCGCAGCCGGCGAGGGCGAGGGCTGCAAAGCTCGCCGCCCCGGCGAGCAGCGCCCGGCGGCCGATGATCAGGTCAGTCATTTGAAATGTCTCGATTGGCGGCCGGGAGGAGGCCGCGTTGTCAGGAAGATGGCGATGTCGGGGGATTCAACCCAGCCGGGGCGGCCGCAGTTCTGCCAGGGGCGACCGACCCTGCCGCATCGGCTGGTCGGCCAAGCCAAGGGCCCATTGCGCCACGGTCGCCCGCGGCACTTCGACAACCCGCCGGCTCAGTTCCGGCTGCGGCGGCATCACCCGTTTGCCGCCCTGCATCTCGCAGGGGTTCGGCAGATGCGCCGGCCCGCCATCGTGGCTGGCGGTCACAGTCGGCAGCCCGCTATTGGCAATGCAGACCCCAGCCGCGAAGCTGGGGCTCAACAGCGCGAGCAGCGCGACGCAGAGCGCCAATATGGCAGTCAACCGATGCATGCCGCCCCGATAGCCCGCGAAATAAGGCAGGCAAAGGGCACCTCACGCCCGCGTGTTGGGTACCCGGGGGTTCGGAGGGTTGATGATGCAGATCTGCAACACCCAACTGCGTTTGCCGAATCCTAACCGCCCGCGCGTACCCTTGCAGCATGTCCTACGCCATGTTCGCCGACGCCGGCCTTGCCGCCCATATCACCAATTGGCAGCGCGATCTCGGCGCCATCAGGCGTCTCGCGCCGTTGACGCTTGAGGCCTATCTGCGCGACCTCGGCCAGTTCGTCAGCTTCCTGAGCGCCCATACCGGCGGCGAGGTCACGCTGCGGACGCTGAAAGAGCTCCGCGCCGCCGATATCCGCGCCTTCCTCGCCGCCCGCCGCAGCGAGAGCCTCGGCTCGCGCTCGCTGGCCCGGGCGCTCAGCGCCATCAAGAGCTTCTTCGGTTTCCTCGAGCGTGAAGGCATCCTGGCGAGCGAAGCGCTGAACACCATCCGCACCCCAAAGCAGCCGCGCTCGCTGCCCAAGGCGCTGACCGTGCTCGAAGCCAAGGCTACCATCCGCACCACCGATGAGCTCGAGGACACCCCCTGGGTCGCCGCCCGCGACATGGCGGTGATCTCGCTCTGCTACGGCGCAGGCCTCCGTATCTCGGAAGCCCTCGGCGTCAGCCGCACCGATCTTGAAGCGAGCGCGCTGCGCGTCACCGGCAAGGGCGGCAAGACCCGGCTGGTGCCGTTGATCGCCGCGGTGCGCCAGGCCATCGACACCTATCTCGGGCTCACGCCGTTCCACGCCGGTCCGGACGAGCCGATCTTCCGCGGCAAGAAGGGCGGGCCGCTGTCGCCGCGGCTGATCCAGCTGCGCATGCAGCAGCTGCGCGGCGCCCTCGGCCTGCCCCCATCGGCGACGCCGCACGCGCTCCGCCACAGCTTTGCCACTCACCTCCTCGGCAAAGGCGGCGACCTGCGCGCCATCCAGGAGCTCCTGGGCCATGCCTCGCTCTCGACCACCCAGATCTACACTGCGGTCGACACCGAGCGCCTGCTCGAGAGTTATCGCGCCGCCCATCCGCGGGCCTGAGCCCGGCCTCAGCGCCCCGGCGTCGCTATGACGTCGTGCGCAAGCGACAGGACTTCCGCCTTTGCCGTACTGCTCGCCGAAAAGAACGCTTCCTGCAAGCGGATCACCGTTTCCGGCTGCACAAGCCAGGCAATGAACAGGTCATTGTCGGCCTTGCTCGACCACGACTCGCTCGATCGCAGGTAGCGCTCACCTTTGGCCCAGGTCAGCTGCCAGTTGATGAACTCCGCCAGTGCCACGCTCGCCGGCTCCGACCGATCGCCCTCCCACAGCTCGAGATACGGTCCGATCGGCTCTCCCGCCCTGACAAACGCCTCGATCAGCACGCCGGGTTCATCTCCTCCCGGAAGCCCGCCGAAACTCGCAGCCAGCAGGCCCAGAAAGACCCTGCGAACCGCCAACCGCTCCGCCTCGGGCCAGTCGGGCAGTCCCGCTTCGTTGAGCTTTGTGAACGTGTGCTCCGTGTTCCAGTACGGCCACGGCCCCTCGGCGCAGCATTCGAGCAGACGCGGCAGCAGCCAGCGCATTTGCTGGCTGGCCAGCGCCCCGCTCGCCTCATGGGCCGAGTTGAGATACTCCGAGATCTGCTCCACGCTCAGTCGCTCGCGTGACGTCTTCTCGATCTCGGCCTTCATAGCCACGGACATGCACACCCCACAGGTGCAGACCTGCAGCGGTCCGCCCAGGCCATTGTCGGGGAACAGGCGGTAGGCTTCCGCCACTGCCGCGGCGATATCGGGAGCACGTCTCATGGCGCCAAGCATCAGCCATGCCTCGCAAAACCGCAATCGGCGGTCGAACGCACCGTTCACCCAACCGGCCACTTTACAGCCGCCATGCCCGAGCGTACCTATCCGCCCATGACCGCTTGCATCCTAATTATTGGCAAAACCTGCCTCATCCCCTCCGGGGACCGGGACGCGACGGCTGTTTGACCCTCGTTTGCTCACCGGCCCCGCCATCAGGCGCGGTAACCCGGTGATCTGATGGCAGGGGCCAGAACTGGACCCGCCAAATGTCTCCCGAGACTGCGTCACCTCCATCCACCGCCCATCGCGGCTTCCGGCAATTCGCCTGGGCCGGCATTGTGCTGGCGCTCGCCGGCGCTGCGTTCTTCGCCACCAAGGGCATCGTCATCAAGCTGGCTTTGCTGGAGGGCATCGACTCGGTGACGACGCTCACCTGGCGGATGATCGTCGCCGTGCCGATCTTTTTGACTGTCGGCATCCTCGGCTACCGCAAGAAGCTGGCCCAGCAACCCCCAGGCGCCCCGCCGGTGCTCACCTGGCCGGTGCTGGCGCAGACCCTCGGCGTCGGCGTCATCGGCTATTACCTCGCGAGCTACCTCGATTTCTCGGCGCTCGAATACATCACCGCGCAGTTCGACCGGCTGATCCTCCTCACCTATCCGTTCTTCGTCGTGCTGTTCGGCGCGATCTTCTTCAAGCGCAAAATCACCCTGCCGATGGTCGTGGCGCTGCTCGTCTCCTACCTCGGCATCGGCGTCATCTTCTGGCATGACCTCAGGATCGAGGGCGATAACGTGCTGCTCGGCGCCGCCTTGGTGTTCGGCTCGGCCATCGCCTACGCGGCGTACCAGATCATGGCCAAGCCATTGATCGACAAACTCGGCCCGCAGCTCTTCACCTCCATCGCCATGAGCGGCGCCGGCCCGGCGGTGATCGCGCATTTCCTCTTCACCCATCCGGTCACCGACCTTGCGGTCACCGGCAACGGGTTCCTGTTGATGCTGGCCATCGGCACGGTGTCGACCGTGCTGCCGGCCTATTGCATCTCGGGCGCCATCGCACTGATCGGCCCCGAGCGCACCGCCATCATCGGCAACGTCTCGCCGGTGGTCACCGTCGGCCTCGCCATCTCCGTCCTCGGCGAAGCCTTCACGCCCTACCACGCGATCGGTACGGCCCTGGTGCTGGGCGGGGTGTTCCTGTTCACCCGCAAGGAAAAGCCGAAGCTGAAGGTGCTGAAGGAAAGTACCGCTTGATTCCGTTGAGGATTCTCGACAAGCCTGCTCCTGGTTCAAATAGTTCTACAACAGTCGCCTGCGAGAAATTGCGGGGCGACTGACGAGGGTTCCGGGGGCGGGCGTGGGTTTGTGGACTAGGGCGACCGACGACAGTACGGCAGCACGTGCCGCGCTGCTTGCGCTTTCCGGCACCATTGCAGGCCTCTGCTCCCCGCTGCCGGCGCAAGCGCAATACGTTGTGGCGCCGGGCCCGTACCCGGAGCTGACCGTCAGCAGCGGCAATCAGTCCGTCACCCAGAGCGGCGCAGTCTCGGTAGCCGGACAAACGACCATCGTCGCGGGCACCGGCACCATCACCTTGACCAACAGCGGCAACGACTTCGGCGGCCAGATCGTCGCCGCGGGTTCAGCTATCGCGCTCACCGACGCCAACGCCCTGCTCGTGGGCGTGCTGAACGGTGACTTAGGCGTCGTATCGCTCAGCGCCGGCGGGATGATCAGCCAGATCGGCATCGTCGAGGCGGGGACACTCAACCTCAACGGCGGCGATGACGTCATCCTGAGTAACACCGCCAACCGCATCGGCTTGCTGAACAGCGCGACCATCACCGGCGACTTCACCCTGGCCAACAGCCTGGCCCTGAACATCTACTCGCTCACTGCGGACAACGTGTCGCTCCACGTCGCCAGCGGCGTCACCGTGGGCGCCACTCATTCGATCACCGCCGACCAGGTCACCATGAACACTGGCCTCTTGACCGTGAACGGCCAGGTCGACGGCGCCGTGAACATCCTCGACGGCGCATCGCTCGGAGGTACCGGCACGGTCGGCAACACCACGATCGCCAGTGGCGGCACGCTGGCGCCCGGCAACTCCATCGGCACGCTTCATGTCGACGGAGACCTGGTGTTCGCGGCTGGCTCGTCCTTTGACGTCGAGGTCGATCCCTTGAGCAGCGCAAGCGACCTTGTCGCCGTTACCGGCAACGTCACCATCAATGGCGGGACCGTCGCCCATATCGGTGGGGCTGGCGACTTCCTCCGCACGACCCGCATCATCCTGACCACTGGAGGCGAGCTCACCGGAGCGTTTGCCGAGGTCGAGTCGATCTATGCCTTTCTGACGCCCCGCCTCATCTATGACTACGACGCCGACATGGTGGCACTCGAACTGGGCCGCAACGATATCGACTTCGTATCGTCGGCAGCGACCCGCAACCAGACCGCCACCGCCCAGGCCATCGACAGCATCGGCATCTTTGCCGCCAACCCGCTCTACGACGCCATCGCTCTGCTGCCCGACGATGACGCCCTGATCCAGGCGAGCTTCGACGCCCTATCGGGTGAGATCGGCGCGACCCTGCAGGGAGCGCTTATCGAAGACAGCCGCTTCATCCGTGACGCCATGGGCCAGCGCCTTCGCACCAGCCCGACTGGCCCTTCTGACGACTACGTGCCGCTGATGGGCTACGCGCCCAGCACCGAGCCCATGCTGCCCTCTCCGGAGCCGGCCGGCCCGACGGTCTGGGCCTATGGCTTCTCCTCCTCCGGTACGGCCGGCGGAGATGGCAACGCCGCCGCACGCGATCATGATATCGGCGGCCTGCTGGTCGGCACCGACGGCCTGCTCGGCGACTGGCGGGTCGGCCTCCTCGCCGGCTACAGCCGCTCCGGCTTCGAAGTAGAGGATCGCTCCTCCTCCGGCTCGAGCGACAGCTACCACCTCGGCCTCTACGGCGGCACCGCCTGGGGCGCTCTCGCGCTGCGCACCGGGCTCGCCTATACCCTGGCGGACCTCTCCACCCAGCGTCTTGTCGCCATCCCCTGGCTCGATGACAGCCTCAGCGCCGCCTACGGCGCCCAGACCCTCCAGGCCTTCGGCGAGCTCGCCTACGCGATCGAGACTGACGGCGCCCGGCTCGAGCCCTTCGTCAACCTGGCGCATGTGAACCTCACCACCGACGGCTACACCGAAGAGGGCGGCCCCGCCGCGTTGACGGTTGCGGGCAGCTCCACCGGCATCACCTTCGCCACCCTCGGGGCGCGGGCAGAACTCGCATTCGAACTGGGAAGCATCGACGCAACCCTGCTCGGCATGCTCGGCTGGCGCCACGCCTTCGGCGATCTCACCCCTACTGTAACTCAGGCTTTCGCGGCGGGTGACGCCTTCACCATCGCCGGCGCACCGATCGCCAGCGACAGCGTCGTGATCGAAGCCGGCCTCGATCTCGCCCTCAACGACACGGCCACCGTGGCCCTGTCCTATCTCGGCCAAATCTCGAGCGAAACCGAGAACCACGGCGCCAAGGCAACCCTGGCCGTCAGCTTCTAGAGCGCTTTCAGGAAAAGCTGCAGACTTTTCCGGTTCGAAAGCGCGGCAAAATCAATGACCTGGAGCGTTTCGGCGCTTCATTGAAACGGTGAAACGCTCCAGAAGCTCGGGCGGCGTGCTCGCCACCACTCTCCACCCGCATCCGCACAACGCCACTTGTGGCATGCCACGTACCGGTGCAGCCTCCGTCCAGTGCTGGGGGGCAGTCATGGTGCGCATTCTTTCGGGGCTTGCCCTGTTCGTCGTGGTCATTGCCCTCACCTGCGTCATGCTTGTCGGCTTCAGCTACGCCATGGGCTACGGCGCGCCTTCTTTTGACTTCGACTCACTTCTCCCCATCACCGCCGTGCTTGTGGCGTTCGCCTTGGCCAACTCGATCGTGCTGGTCGTTCTGGCCTGGCGCGGCCGGAACCGACCGCTGTCAGACGGGGTGTTGTCGCTGAATGTCCTCGTGATCGGCTTCACCCTCGTGACGCTGGTATCGATCCTGTTGCAGGGGCCATCGCCATATCCAGACAGCATGCCGATGTACTACGTTATGCTGATGGGCGGACAGGTCGTTACCTTCCTGATCCCGGCCCACATCGTCGCCGTTCTGGCGCTCAGCCGCACCCCACTCCTGCGTGGCTTTGTTCCAAAAGCAAAGGGGCCCGCCGAAGCGAGCCCCTGAACATCTGCGCTGACTGCCGCCGGATCAGAGATCCAGCACCAGCCGTTCCGGCGCCTCGAGGCTCTCCTTGACGCGGACGAGGAAGGTCACCGCTTCCTTGCCGTCGACGATACGGTGATCGTAGCTCAGCGCCAGATACATCATCGGACGGATGACGATCTCGCCGCCGACCACCACCGGCCGCTCCTGGATCTTGTGCATGCCCAGAATACCCGACTGCGGAGCATTGAGGATCGGCGTCGACATCAGCGAGCCGTAGACGCCGCCATTCGAGATGGTGAAGGTGCCGCCCTGCATGTCGGCCATCGAGAGCTGCCCGTCACGGGCGAGCTTGCCGAGCCGGGCGATATCCTTCTCGATGCCGGCGATCGACAGCTGATCGGCGTCGCGCACCACCGGCACCACGAGGCCCTTATCGGTCCCCACCGCCACGCCGATATGGGCGTAGTTCTTGTACACCAGGTCGTCGCCGTCGATCTCGGCATTGACCGCCGGGATTTCCTTCAGCGCGTGCGTCACCGCCTTGGTGAAAAAGCCCATGAAGCCGAGCTTCACGCCGTGCTTTTTCTCGAACAGCTCCTTGTAGGAATTGCGCAAGTCCATCACCGGCTTCATGTCCACCTCGTTGAAGGTGGTGAGCATGGCGGCGTTGTTCTGCGCTTCCTTCAAACGCCGCGCGATGGTCTGACGCAGCCGGGTCATCTTCACCCGCTCTTCGCGCACATCGTCATTGGCGTTAACCGGACCACGCGGCTGCGCCGGGACCGGAGCAGGCGCCGGCTCGGCGGCCTTGGGAGCCGGCGCCGGCGCAGGTGCGGGCGCTGCAACCGGCGCAGGAGCCGGCTTCGGCGTGGCGGCGACGGGCGCCGCAGCCACTGATGCGGCAGGTGCAGAAGCGGGCTTGGCCGCCGCCGCCAGCACATCTTCCTTGAGGATCTGGCCACGACGGCCCGAACCACTGACATCGGCGTCGGTGAGCCCGGCTTCCGCCATCAGCTTTGCGGCGCTCGGCGCCGGCGGCACGGCGGAGCCGTTGCCATTGGCGGGCTTCGGCGCCGGCTCGGCGGCGACTGCGGCCGGCTGCGGCACGTCAGCGGGCTTGGCCACAGCGGCCGGTGCAGCGGCGGCCACAGCAGACCCAGCAGCGGCGATCGCCCCGATCAGCGCCCCGACATTGACCGTATCGCCCGGATTGGCGGTGATGGTTTCGAGCACGCCGGCGGCCGGGGCCGGTACCTCGATGGTCACCTTGTCGGTCTCGAGCTCCACCACCGGCTCATCGGCGGCGACAGTGTCGCCCACCTTCTTGAACCACTGGCCGATCGTCGCCTCGGTGACGCTCTCGCCCAGCGTGGGCACCCGGATGTCAGTCGCCATCAGTTTGGTCCTTCAGTTTTCTTGCCGCGTCTAGGCGGGCGATTCTACTTGGCGAACGCTTCTTCGAGGAAGGCCTGCAGCTGCTGCAGGTGCGTGCGCATCAGGCCGGTGGCCGTCGCCGCCGAGGCAGCGCGGCCGACATAGTGCGGCCGGTCGCCCGGGCGACCCATCTGGTCCATCACCCAGTCGATATAGGGCTGCACGAACGCCCAGGCGCCCATATTCTTGGGCTCTTCCTGGCACCAGACGATCTCGGCGTTCTTGAACCGGTTGAGTTCGTCGAGCAGTGCCTTGGCCGGGAACGGGTAGAGCTGCTCGAGACGGAGCAGGTACACGTCGTTGATGCCGCGCTTCTCGCGATCCTCGAGCAGGTCGTAGTAGACCTTGCCGGTGCACAGGATCACCTTGCGGATCTCCTCGTCCGGCGCCAGCTTGATCGTCGTCTTGGGCACGCCCGGCGCTTCCGCATCGTCCCACAAGAGGCGATGGAACGTCGATTCCGGCCCGAACTCGACCAGCCCCGACACCGCCTTCTTGTGGCGCAACAGGCTCTTGGGCGTCATCAGCACCAAAGGCTTGCGGAAGTCGCGCTTCATCTGGCGGCGCAGGATGTGGAAGTAGTTGGCTGGCGTCGTGCAGTTGGCGACCTGCATATTGTCTTCGGCGCAGCTCTGCAGGTAGCGCTCGAGGCGGGCCGACGAGTGCTCCGGCCCCTGGCCTTCATAGCCATGCGGCAACAGCATCACGAGGCCGCTCATGCGGAACCACTTGCGCTCGCCCGACGAGATGAACTGGTCGACCACCACCTGCGCACCGTTGGCAAAGTCGCCGAACTGGGCTTCCCACAGCGTCAGCGTTTTCGGTTCGGCCAGCGAATAGCCATACTCGAAGCCGAGCACCGCCTCTTCCGAGAGCATCGAGTTGACGACCTCGTAGCGGGCCTGCAGCTCGGCGATGTTGTTGAGCGGCGTGTAGGTCTCGTCCTTGTCCTGATCGTACAGCACCGAGTGGCGCTGGCTGAACGTGCCGCGCTCCACGTCCTGCCCCGAGAGCCGTACCGGGTGGCCCTCCTCGAGCAGCGTCGCATAGGCCAGCGCTTCGCCGGTCGCCCAGTCGATGCCTTCGCCCGACTCGATCGAGGCGAGCCGGTTGTCCATGAACCGCTTCACTGTCTTGTGGGCGTTGAAGCCGGCCGGAACCGTTGACAGCTTCTGGCCCAGATTGACCAGATCGGGGATGTCCACCCCGGTGTCGCCGCGGCGCGGGCCCTCGACGTCGGCGCGCTTCAGGTCCTTCCACACGCCATCGAGCCAGTCTGTCTTGTTCGGGCGGAAATCCTGCCCGGCCTCGAACTCGCGCTCGAGATGCGCCCGCCAGTCGGCCTTCATCTTGTCGACGTCATCGGCCGACAGCACGCCCTCCGCGGCGAGGCGCTTCGAATAGATATCGAGCGTCGTCTCGTGGCTGCGGATCTTGGAATACATCAGCGGCTGGGTGAAGCTCGGCTCGTCGCCTTCGTTATGGCCGAAGCGGCGATAGCAGAAGATGTCGATCACCACCGGCCGCGCGAAGCGCTGCCGGAACTCGGTGGCGACCTTGGCCACATAGACCACCGCTTCCGGGTCATCGCCGTTCACGTGGAACACCGGCGCCTCGATCATCTTGGCGACGTCGGTCGGGTACGGCGAGGAGCGCGAATACATCGGCGACGTGGTGAAGCCGATCTGGTTATTGATCACCACGTGGATCGAGCCGCCGGTGCGGTGACCCTTCAGCCCGCTGAGGCCGAGGCATTCGGCAATCACGCCCTGGCCGGCAAACGCCGCATCACCATGCAGCAGCAGCGGCAGCACCACCGAGCGATCGGTCTGGCGCGTATCGGCGATGAACCGCCCATCGACCGCCGAACGCTGGTCCTGCTTGGCGCGCGCCTTGCCCAGCACCACCGGATCGACGATCTCGAGGTGCGACGGGTTGGCGGTGAGGCTGAGATGCACGTTATTGCCGTCGAACTCGCGGTCCGCCGAAGCACCCAGATGGTACTTCACGTCGCCCGAGCCTTCGACTTCCTCGGGGTAGAAGGCCCCGCCCTTGAACTCGTGGAACAGCGCGCGATGCGGCTTCGCCAGCACCTGGGTCAGGACGTTCAGCCGGCCGCGATGCGCCATGCCGAGCACGATATCCTTCACGCCCAGCGAACCGCCGCGCTTGATGATCTGCTCGAGCGCCGGGATCAGCGCTTCCGACCCATCGAGGCCAAAACGCTTGGTGCCGGTGAACTTGACGTCGAGGAACTTCTCGAAGCCCTCGGCTTCGACCAGCTTGTTGAGGATCGCCTTCTTGCCCTCGGGCGTGAACTTGATCTCCTTGT
>Ga0209902_101146_pt1 | contig 15511 bp, 13 predicted proteins | sample FECB27metaG_FD_188304 | JGI IMG/M metagenome (GOLD analysis project Ga0209902, IMG submission 188304) | Cyanobacterial communities from the Joint Genome Institute, California, USA - FECB-27 (SPAdes) (version 2) | ecosystem: Environmental > Aquatic > Thermal springs > Hot (42-90C) > Microbial mats...
CCCCCGCCGGTGGCGACGGTGCCGAGAACCCCGTCGACGGCCATTCGCTCGCCGCGCACCTCGCCCGCGACCGACGCTACGTTGCCCGCCGGCTCGCCACCGCCGAGCCCGTGACCGTGCCGGCGGCGACGGACGGCGAGCAGACCGTCGCCTTCGGCTGCGCGGTGACGCTGGCGCTCCCGAACGGCCGCCGCGTCTCTTGGCGGATCGTCGGCGAGGACGAAGCCGATCCGGCGCGCGGGCGAATCGCCTGGACGGCGCCGGTCGCCGGCCTGCTCACCGGGCTCGCCGTCGGCGACGAGGTCCGGCTGCCGGCAGGGCCGGCGGAGGTGATCGCAGTCGATCTCACCCCAGAACCGCTTCCCACCCCCGAACCGCTTGCCACCCCCGAACCGCTTGCCACCCCCGAACCGCTTGCCCACACCGCAACAGGAGAGTCCGCTTGAAGTTCGACTTCCATCCCGCTCGCCTCGCCGAATTCGCCCGCCGCGAGGTCGGGATGCTGACGATCATCCTCGCCGTCGCGCTGTCGCTGCTCGCCTTCCTGGGGCTCGCTGACGAGGTGATGGAGGGCGAGACGGGCGCCTTCGACGAAGCGCTACTGCTGGCGCTACGGGTGCCGACGGACCATCACGATCCGCTCGGCCCGCGCTGGCTCGAGCAGGCGGCCGGCGACATCACGGCGCTCGGCAGCGTCACGGTGCTGGCGCTGATCACGCTGGCGGCGATCGGCTTCCTGCTCGCCGACGGCAAGCCGCGCACGGCGATGCTGGTGATCGCCTCGGTCGGCGGTGGCACGCTGGTGTCGACGCTGCTGAAGCTCGGCTACGGCCGGCCGCGGCCCGATCTCGTGCCGCACGGCGTCGAGGTCTACACCGCGAGCTTCCCGAGCGGGCACGCGCTCGGGGCGGCGGTGGTGTTCCTGACGCTCGGCGGGCTGCTGTCGTGGTCGCAGCCGAGCCGGCGCATCAAGATCTACATTCTCTCGACGGCGGTGACGCTGACCATCCTCGTCGGCGTCAGCCGCGTCTATCTCGGCGTGCACTGGCCGACCGACGTGCTCGCCGGCTGGACGGTCGGCGCGGCGTGGGCGCTGGCCTGGTCCGGTATCGCGCTGGTGGTGGCGCGGCGCAGCCGGGCGGCACCGCCGGGCGATGGGCCAGCCGGCTGACGCCGGCAGTTCGATCGGGCACCGGCCGGCAGAGGCCGGCTGTTCTGTCAGGTACCAGCCGGCGGAGGTCGGCTGTTTTGTTCGGAAGCAGCCGGCAGAGGCCGGCTGTTCTAGTGCGCACGAGCCGGTCGGGGCCGGCCGATCCGTGAACGCCCCGCCGGCTCGGCGCCGGCGGGCGAGGGCGGGTCAGCGCTCTTCTTCGTCCTCGACGTCGCCGATGATGTCGGCCACGTCGTCGTCGCCTTCTTCCTCCTCGAGGAACTCGTCCTCGCCGGGGTCGATCTCGGCGATCTCCTCGGGGTCGATGTCGTCGGCCACCTCGCCGCCACTCGCCTCGGCGTCGGCTTCCTCGAGGCTGACGATCTCGACGTCACCCGCCACCTCGTCGACCTCGACCTCCTCGATCGGGGCGATGACCTTGGCGAGCTTTTCCGGGCGCACCGCCGGCTGCCCGGCGTCGAACGTCGTGCCGCACTTGGGGCAGACGATCGGGGTGCGATTGAGGTCGTAGTACTTGGTGCCGCAGCTGGGACACAGCCGCTTCACCCCAAGTTCCGATTTTGCCACGTCGCGCGCCTCGCGGTGTCAGAAAAGCGGGGTCCCCATACCGTCGGCCGGAGGGCTTTGTCAAAGCGGAATCCCGCGGGCGCCCCGAGGGGCGGAAATGCCGCTGCCGCCGTGGCTTTCTCCCGCCTCGCGCGCGACCGTCCCGCCTCGTCGCCGGCGCCCGAAATCGACGCGCGCGACACAATTCGGCCGTTCGACGCACCGGAAACGCCTCGCGCGCCGATGATTGACATTGGCAATAACAATTATAGTCTAGCCGAAAGACCGCGGGCCGCGCCGGATGATCCGGAACGCGAGGACGTCCGCCGCGCGACCGGCGCGGGGCGATCCGCCCGCCGCCCCCGCACCGGGGGCGTCGCCAGAGGAGGAGCGACCGGATGACGACGATCTTCAGGACCTGTGCCGTTCTCAGGACCACCGCGCTCGGCCTCGGTGCCGCCGCGCTTTCCTTGACGCTCGGTGTCGGCGCCGCCGCCGCCCAGGACGTGACGCTCAAGCTGCACCAGTTCCTGCCCGCCCAGGCCCCCGTGCCGGCCGGCGTGCTGGTGCCGTGGATGGAGGCGATCGAGAAGCAGTCCGACGGCCGCATCAAGTTCGAGCACTATCCGGCGATGCAGCTCGGCGGCAAGCCGGGCGAGCTCTACGACCAGGTGGTCGACGGCGTCGCCGACGTGGTGTGGACGCTGCCGGGCTACACGCCGGGCCGCTTCCCGCGCTCCGAAGTCTTCGAGCTGCCGTTCATGATGAAGGATGCCGAGGGAGCGTCCCGCGCCTACTGGCAGCTCGGCGAGAAGTACATGTTCGACACGGACTTCAAGGACGTGAAGGTGATCGGCCTGTGGACCCACGGGCCCGGGCTGATCCATTCGAAGACGCCGATCACCACCACCGCCGACCTGAAGGGCGTCAAGCTGCGGGCGCCCACCCGCGTTACCAACATGATGGCCACCTCGCTCGGCGCGACGCCGGTCGGCATGCCCGTTCCGGCGGTGCCGGAGGCGCTGTCGAAGGGCGTCATCGACGCCACCATCCTGCCCTGGGAGGTGACCGCCTCGATCAAGTCGTCGGAGCTTGTGAAGAACCACACCGAGTTCCCCGGCGCGCCGCTCTACACGGCGACCTTCATCCTGGCGATGAACAAGGACGTCTACGAGGGCCTGCCCGCCGACCTGAAGGCGGTGATCGACGCCAACTCTGGCGTCGACTTCTCGGCGGAGGCGGGGCGCGTCAGCCAGGCGGCGGACGACGGGGCGCGGCAGCTCGCCGTCAACCTCGGCAACAACATCATCGAGCTGACGCCCGAGCAGATCGCCGAGTGGAAGACGGCCGCCCAGCCGACGGTCGACACCTGGGTGAAGGAGATGGGCGAGAAGGGCATCGACGGCCAGGCTTTGCTCGACGAGGCGCGCGCCGCCATCGCCGCCGGAAACTGAGCGCCGCATCACAAGCGCGTGGGGCGCCAGCAATGGCGCCCCGAGGGGAGCGGGGTGGACGATGCAGCGGCTGATCTCGCGACTGGCGCTCGCCTCGGCCACGGCCGGCGGCGTCGTGCTCGTCGCTCTCATCGTGATGACGTGCGCCAGCATCGTCGGCCGTGCGCTGATCGACTTCGGGCTCGGACCGGTGACGGGTGATTTCGAACTGGTCGAGGCGGGCATCGCCTTTTCCGTCTTCGCCTTCCTGCCGCTCTGCCAGCTGCGGGCGGGGCATGCCACCGTCGACGTCTTCACCAGCGCGCTGCCGGACCGCTACAACCGCGTCCTCCTCGCCGTCTGGGAAATCCTCGCCGCTCTCGTCCTCGCCCTGATCGCCTGGCGGCTCGGCGCCGGCCTGGTCCAGAAGGTCGGCAACGGCGAGACGACGTTCCTGCTGCAGTTTCCGGTCTGGTGGGCATACGCGGCCTGCAGCGTGCCTGCCACCGTGGCGGTGATCGTCGCCGCGTGGTCGGCTGCGGACCGGCTGCGGGCCGTCTTCACGGGCCACGACACGCGGCCGATCGGCGGGGAGTCCGTCCATTGAGTGCCGTCGAGATCGGGCTGTGGTCGTTCCCCATCCTCCTGCTCATCATCTTCCTGCGCGCCCCGATCGGCCTCGCCATGCTGGTCTGCGGCATCGGCGGGATGTGGATGGTCACCGGCAGCCCCAACATCGTGCTGGCGAAGCTGAAGACCGAGGCCTACTCGACGTTCTCGAGCTACTCGCTGTCGATCGTGCCGATCTTCCTGCTGATGGGCTATCTCGCCGGCATCGGCGGCATGAGCCGGGCGCTGTTCAAAGCGGCCGAGGCCTTCCTCGGGCACTACCGCGGCGGCACGGCGATGGCGGCCGTGGGGGCGTGCGCCGGCTTCGGCGCGATCTGCGGCTCGTCGCTCGCCACCGCCGCGACGATGGCCCAGGTGGCGCTGCCGGAGCTGCGCCGCGCCGGCTATGCCGGCGGCCTGTCGACGGCGACGCTGGCGGCCGGCGGCACGCTCGGCATCCTCATCCCGCCCTCGGTGATCCTCGTCGTCTACGCGACGCTGACCGAGCAGAACATCGCCAAGCTGTTCCTGGCGGCATTCATCCCCGGGATCATCGCGGCCATCGGCTACATCCTCGTGATCGCTCTCTACGTGCGGCTCTATCCGCACACGGCGGGCCGGCAGCCTCGCCTGGCCTATGCGGAACGCTGGCGGGCCGTGCTCGCGGTCTGGCCGGTGATGGTCGTCTTCATCGCGGTGGTCGGCGGGATCTACACCGGCGTGTTCACACCGACGGAGGGCGCCTCGGTCGGCGCCCTCGGCACCGGCATCATCGCCTGGGCGTCAGGCGAGCTCACCTGGGCGAAGCTCTGGCAGGCGTTGATGTCAACGGCGGTGGCGACCGCGATGATCTTCTTCATCGTGCTCGGTGCCGCCTTCTTCAACGCCTTCCTGGCGCTCACCCAGGTGCCGCAGCTGATCTCGACCTTCGTCATCGAGCAGGGCTACGGGCCGTGGCTTGTGCTGACCATCATCCTGGTGCTCTACCTGCTGCTTGGCTGTGTGATGGACAGCCTGTCGATGATCCTGCTGACGATCCCAATCTTCTTCCCGATGATGACCAGCCTCGACTTCGGCATGAGCCAGGAGCACATGGCGATCTGGTTCGGCATCCTCGTGCTGATCGTCGTCGAGGTCGGGCTGATCACGCCACCGGTCGGGCTCAATCTGTTCGTCATCAACGCGATGGATCGCACGACGCCAATCCGCGAGACGTACCAGGCGGTGATGTTCTTCGTCGCGACGGACCTCGTGCGTGTCGCGCTGCTCGCCGCCTTTCCGGCCATCACGCTGTTCCTGCTGACGTGAGGGGCGCATGAAGAGCACGCCGGCTGAGCCGCCGAAGGAACGCCAGGACCGGGAGGTGTCGGACGGCCGGCTGGAGCAGTTCACCGGCTACCTGATGAAGCGCGCCTTCAACGTCGTGCAGTCGGACCTCGCCCGCGTGCTCGAGCCGTTCGGGCTGCGCATGCTGTCGTTCTCGACGCTGATGGTGGTGATCGACAACCCCGACATCACCCAGACCCAGCTCGCCCAGGCGCTGTCGGTAGAGCGCTCCAACATCGTCGTGGTGCTGGACGTGCTGGAGGAGGCGGGGCTGCTCAACCGCAACCCGGTGCCGCGCAACCGGCGCGCCTATGCGCTGCGGGCGACGCTGGCCGGCCAGCGGCTGGCGGAGAGGGCGGCGAAGGCGGTGGCCGAGCACGAGGCGCGGCTGTTCGGGGCGCTGTCGCCCGCCGACCACGGCGTCCTGCGCCGGGCACTCGCCGGCCTCAAGGCCGCCCCTGGCTGATCCGGCGGCCCGCGCCGGATCCTCTCGCCGGTGATGGTCAGGCGGCGCCGGTGGCGCCGAGCAGGCGCAGCGCGTTCTCCTTCAGGATCAGCGGACGCACCTCGTCGCGGAACGGCGCCTTGTCGAAGGCGTCGAGCCACTTCTCCGGTGCGATCATCGGCCAGTCCGAGCCGAAAAGCATCTTCTTCTTGAGGATGGTGTTGGCGTAGCGGACGAGGATCTCGGGAAAGTATTTCGGCGACCAGCCGGACAGATCGATGTAGACGTTCGGCTTGTGGGTCGCCACGGCGAGTGCCTCCTCCTGCCAGGGGAAGGACGGATGGGCGAGGATGATCGGCATGTCCGGGAAATCGACGGCGACATCGTCGATCAACATCGGGTTCGAGTACTTCAGCCGCATGCCGTTGCCGCCGCGCATGCCGGCGCCGACGCCCGTCTGGCCGGTGTGGAAGAGGGCGGGCTTGCCGGTCTCGGCGATCGCTTCATAGAGCGGCCAGGCCATCCGGTCGTTCGGGAAGAAGCCCTGCATGGTCGGGTGGAACTTGAAGCCCTGGATGCCGTGGTCGCGCACCAGCGTGCGGGCCTCCCGCGCCCCGAGCTTGCCCTTGTGCGGGTCGATCGAGGCGAACGGCACGAGCACGTCGGCGTGGCGGGCGGCGGCTTCCGCGACCTCTTCGTTGCGATAGCGCCGGTAGCCGGTCTCGCGCTCGGCATCGACGGGGAAGATGACGGCGGCGATGTTCTGCGCCCGGTAGTGCGCTGCCGTCTCGTCGATCGTCGGCGGATGCGTCCACGGCGCGCCGAAGTACTTCGCCATCGACGTCTGCAGGTCGTCGTAGCCGTCGTCGGCATGGTGGCCGCACGGCTCCTCGGCGTGGGTGTGGAAGTCGATGGCGCGGACCGCCGCAAAGTCGACCATGGCCGTCTCCCTCGATTGCGTCAGCCGCGGACGACGGCCGGGTCGGCGTCGTCGTAGAGGCGGTCGAGCAGCGCCGCCCGCCGCTTCAGCACGTTGGCGACGTTCAGCGAGCCCTTGTCGGTGATCTCGTGGCCGGCGACCGAAGGCGGCTCGGAGAGGACGAGCGCCCGGGCGATACGGCGCGAGGACCCGGTCGCCTCGGCGTTGACGAGGCGCAGCCTCTCGGCGAGGGCCTGCTGCAGACGTGGGTCGACGATGACGCCGTCCGTCCCCGGCAGTCCCTCCGCCAGGCCGCGATCCGGGAAGACGAGCATGCCGATCTCCGCCCGGTCGTGTCCGCACACGACGATGTCGGTGGCGACGCCGCGCAGCTCGCGCATCGCGTCGAGGCGCAGCCGACCGACGTGGACCCAGGTGCCGGTCGAGAGCTTGAAGTCCTCGCCGACGCGGCCGTCGAAGACGAGCCCGCGGGCGGGATCGGCCGGGTCGGCGAAGCGGACGGCGTCGCCGGTCAAAAGGAAGCCTTCGTCGTCGAAGGCGGCCGCCGTGCGCGCGGGGTCGTCGAGGTAGCCGAGCATGACGTTCGGCCCGCGCACGCGCATCTCGCAGCGCATGTCGGCGTCAGGGACGAGCTTCACCTCGACGCCCGGCAGCGGCACGCCGATGACGCCGGAGCGGCCGACGGGCTCGTGCACCATGACGCACGACGGCGCCGTCTCGGTCATGCCCCAGCTCGACGCCATCAGCGGCAGCCGGCCGCTTTCCTCGAGACAATATTGCTCGAGCTTCTCCCAGATCGGCGCCGCCATCGACGCGCCGGCGTAGAACAACAGGTCGAGGTCGCCGAAGAAGCGCCGGCGCAGCGCCTTGTCCTTCTCGGCCGCCTCGACCAGCAGGGCATAGGCGATCGGCACGTTGAAGGAGAGGGTGCCGGCCTGCTCCATGATGTTAGCGCAGGTGCGCGCGAAGCCGGCGGGGGTCGGCTTGCCGTCGTCGATGTAGAGGCTGCCGCCGTGGCAGAGCACGAGGTTGACGTTCTTGCTGCCGCCGAAGACGTGGTTCCACGGCAGCCAGTCGAGCAGGCGCGGCGGGCGGTCGCGCAGGAACGGCCAGGCCGCGGCGATCTGGGCTTGGTTGACGCAGAGCATGCCATGGGTCGTGACGACGCCCTTCGGGGCGGACGACGAGCCGGAGGTGAACAGGATCTTCGCCACGGTGTCGTGGCCGACGCTCGCGTGGGCGGCGTCGACGTCGACCGAGCCATCGCCCGCCAGCAGCGTCTCGAAGCCCGTCACGGGGCGACCGGCGCCTTCGCCGTCGACGGCGACGATCTCCACGCCGGCGAGATCGGGCGTCGCCAGCGCGCGGGCGAAAGGTGCCGCCGTCGCGACGAACGCCATCTGCGGGCGAACCTTCTGCAGCACGCCGGCGAGGCGCTCGGCCGCCTCGGGCATGCGGGCGTACTGCTCGGCGACGGGCACCGCGACGGCGCCCACATATTGCGCGGCGAACGACAGGATCAGGTGGTCGACGCCATTGCCGGAGAGGAATGCGATGCGTCCGCCACCGCCGAGACCGCGGCCGAGCAGAGCCGCGCCGACGGCCCGCACCTGCTGCAGCAATTCCGCATAGGTGACGGTGCGCCAGCCGGCGCCGCGGCGCTCCGCGACGGCGACGCGGTCCGGCGCGAGTGTCGCCCACCGGTGAAGCCACACACCGACGCTGGCGTCGACGTCGCCGATCGCGTGCGGGGCGCGCAGCAGCAGCGTGCCGTCGCCGCGGCGTTCGAGTTCGACCTCCTGGCGCCGATAGCTCGGCAGCCGCTGATCGCGATGATCGGCCAAATCCCCCTCCCGGTTTTGTCGTCGTCCACCCGCTTCGTTGAGCGGGTTCAGCGGAACGTCGGCGCCCGCTTCTCCAGGAACGCCCTGAGGCCTTCGACGGCATCGGGGCTCGTCTGGGTGATGGCGGCGCAGAGGCTCTCGGCGAACAGGCCGTCGGCCGTCGCCATGTCGCTGATGCGGGCGAGCGCCTGCACCATGATGTAGTTCGACAGCGGCGCGTTGCTGGCGATCTTCGCGGCGAGCTCATGGGCGAGCGGCAGCGCCTCGCCTTGCCCGACGGCATAGTGCGCGAGCCCGAGCCGCAGGCCCTCGTCGGCGCCGTATCTGCGGCCCGTGAGCATCATCTCGATCATCCGGTCGGCACCGAGGATGCGATTGACGCGTACCGACGCACCGCCGCCGACGAAGATGCCACGCCGGCCCTCGGGCAGCTGGAAGATCACCGACGGCTCGGCGATGCGGACGTGCGTCGCGGCCGCGAGTTCGAGCCCGCCGCCGATCACCGCGCCCTGCATCGCCGAGACGGTGACGAGGCCGCCGAACTGCACGGCGTCCATGACGCGGTGCCAGTTGCGGGAGTGGCGCATGGTGGTCTCCGCGTCGCGGGCGACGTGCTCCGACAGGTCGAGGCCCGAGCAGAAATGGCCGCCGCTGCCAGTCAGCACGGCGACGCGGACGCCGTCGGGGGGGCGGGCGTAGAAGGCGTCGATGGCGGCCAGTAGCGCGTCGCACATGGCGTTGCGCTTCTCCGGCCGGCTCATCGTCAGCGTGGCGACGGGGCCGTCGACGGCGATTTCGAGGGTTCGGTCGGTGGACGTCATCGTCAGCGTCCGCGAACGTCGGACGGCGCGACGGCCGGGGCGGAGACGGTGAGGGGAGCGCCGAGGGTGAGCGGGATGCTCCTGCTGCGCGGACGCTCGCCAGCTTCGGGCATCTGCGGCCCGCGTCCGGTTGCCGATCGTCGCATGCGACCTCCCATAACTGTTATTGAGCATAACAATACATGCCACGCGCGGACGCGCAAGCGGGGCGGTGACGAAGCGCGCGGGATCTCTGACGCAGAAGGCTCGCGGGGGCGGTCGGGCGGGGCGGGGGAAGGGGTGGGAGGCGCCGGAGGGTCGGAGAGGCGGACGGCCGGTGGCGGGTCCGCGTCGGCCGAGGTGTCGCTGTCCGAGGTCTCGCGCGTCGAGGTCGTTCGGCCGAGGTCGTCGGTGCGAGGTCTCTCAGGTGCCGTGTGCGTGAGCGGGCGCGCGCGGAGGGGCGGCCGTCTCCTTCGCCGCGAGCTCGATCAGCCGATCCAGCGCCTTGCTGTCGGCGAGTGCGGCGGTCTTCTCGCGAGGGGTGAAGGCGGCGAGCGCGTCGGCGAGGCAGTCAGCGTCCTGCGCCTTGGCCCGGGCGACCAGGCGTTCGGGGGCGACGTCGCCGGCCGGCCGCCGACCGCCGTCGGGCAGCATGCCCCGATGCAGCGCGAAGAGATCGTCGTCGGCGGCCAGCGCCCGCACGGCCTCGTTACCCGGAAGGGCGGGGGCCGGCGCAGCGAGACGGACCGTGAGCTCGGCGAGCTCTTCCGGCGGCGATCGCTCCTCGGGCGTCGCGAGCACGCCGACGCGCTTCAACCCGCCACCGACGGCTCGCGACGACGTCACCACGGCGAGGGGAATGGCAAGCAGCAGGCCGGCGATCACCGGGCTCATCCACAACAGCAGCGGCAGCGAGATCGCCCACGCGGCGCCACCGAGAAGCGCGCCGAGCACCGTCGCAGGACCGTAGAGGCGGAGCAGCTCGCTCGCCGGCAGCCGGCCATCGTCGCGACGCTGGGCGCTCCAGCCGCCGTCGCGGCCGCGCAGCACGTCGACGACGCAGGCGGTCTGCAGAACCATCATCACCGGCGCCATCAGGCCGGTGACCAGCGTTTCCACCAACACGCCGATGGTCGCCCGGCCGAACCCGCCGAAGCCGCGGCGGCGCGGACCGTCGAACACCAGGGCGAGCAGCGCGATGAGCTTCGGCGCCAGCAGCGCACCCATCGTGGCGACGAACACCCAGGCGGCGCGAACCGGATCCTGGGCTGGCCAGTCCGGAAACAGCGAGAATCCGCCGGGGAAATAGTCCGGCGGCACGAAGCGGGCCTGCAGCGCCACCAGCAGGCCGGCGACGAGCATCATCAGCCACAGCGGCGCGGTGATGTAGCTGCCGATGCCGATGAGGAGATGCAGGCGGCTGACCCAGTGCAGGCCGCGCGCCGGCAGCACGCCGGCGTGCTGCAGGTTGCCCTGGCACCAGCGCCGGTCGCGGACGATGAGATCGGCGGCCGAGGCCGGACCCTCTTCGTAGCTGCCCGCCACCGACGGGACGAGGTGCACGGCCCAGCCGGCGCGCCGCAGCAGCGCCGCCTCGATGAAGTCGTGGCTGAGGATGTGCCCGCCGAAGGGCGGCGGGCCGGGCATGTGCGGCAGGCCGGCAGCCTCGGCGAAGGCGCGGGTGCGGATGATGGCGTTGTGGCCCCAGTAATTGCTCTCGCTGCCGTGCCAGGCGGCGAGACCGTGCGCCAGCAGCGGGCCGTAGAGGGCGGCGGCGAACTGCTGGGTGCGGGCAAACAGCGTCCGGCCGCGCACGATCGCCGGCAGCGTCTGGATCAGGCCGACGCGCGGGTGCGCCTCCATCGCGGCGGCGAGCCTGACCATGCCCTCGCCGCGCATGACGCTGTCGGCATCGAGGACGATCATCGCCTCGTAGGCGCCACCGAAGCGGCGAACCCACTCGCCGACGTTGCCGGCCTTGCGGTCGGTGTTGTGCAGGCGGCGGCGGTAGAAGAGCCGGCCGCCGAACGCGGTCTCGCGGCGCAGGCGCCGATAGGCGTCCGCTTCGGCGACCCAGACGTCGGCGTTGGTGGTGTCGCTCAGCACGAACGCATCGAACTGGCCGCCCTGGCCGGTCGCCGCCAGGGATTGCAGGGTGGCGGAGAGGCCGGCGAAGACGCGGTGCGGGTCCTCGTTGTAGGTCGGCAGCAGCAGCGCAACGCGGATCGACACGGACGGAAGCGGCGTGCGCGGGTCGATGCCGAGGGGGGTGCTGCGGCGGTGCAGCAGCAGGCCGGGAATGCCTGCGAGCGAACTGGTGAACGAGAAGGCGATCCATCCCGACAAGAGCACGAACAGCCCAAGCACCGTCATCTCGAGGCCGGTCAGCCCGCCGATGTCGAGCACCCGGTACATTTCGTAGGCGAAGGCCGCCGTCAGGCCCACGGCGGTGAGCAGCAACAGCACGCGACGCACGGGCATGCTGGGGGGCGAGGTCTCCGGGAGGGTGACTCCGCCCGGCGACGCGCCCAGCGCCTGCACCGGCATCTGCAGGGGAGCCTCCGGCGGAAGCGAAGGGTCGGCCGCCGCGACGGACGGCTCGAGCCGGTGGATCGTCACTGCGTCCATCGGTAGAGCCATGTTTCGGACTGACGCCGGTCGCCCCGCATCAGGGTGGCGCGCAACTCCGACAGCGCGACGCCGTCGACGGCGAGGTCGAACGCCAGGCGCAGCCCGTTGATCTCGGGGTTGGGGTAGAGCGTGAGGTTCCGCACTTCGCCGGCGCTCGCCGTGACGTTTGCCGTCAGCCCTTCCAGGGCCTCGGGGCGCGCACCCTCGCCCACGAGGTCGAGAACGAAGTGCCGGGACCCCTCCCGGCCACCGACGCGGGTCTGCCCGATGCTGATCGGCGGCTTGTCGCCCGGCCGCTCCCAGCCCCAGTAGAGGCGATAGGTGTAGGAGTACTCGCCGCCACGGGTCAGCGGATCGCGCGGACGCCAGAAGGCGACGATGTTGTCGTGGATCTCCTCGTTCGTCGGGATCTCGATGAGGTAGACGGCACCGGGGCCCCAGTCTCCGATCGGCTCGACCCACACGCTCGGGCGGCGCTCGTAGCGGGCCTCGAGATCCTGATAGTCGAAGAACGAGCGTCGCCGCTGCATCAGCCCGAAGCCGCGCGGACCGGCATCGCTGAAGACGCTGATCTGCAGCTCGCGCGGGTTGACGAGTGGGCGCCAGAGGATTTCGCCGCGGGCGGTGGCGATGGCGAGACCATCAGCGTCGCCCGCCGCGGGGCGGTAGTCGTCGATGCCGTCGCGGTCGTTCGGGCCGAACAAGAACATGCTGGTGAGCGGCGCCAGTCCGGGCCGTTCGATGTCGCGACGCGGGTAGAGCGTCATCTCGACCGCCATGTCGGTGCTTTCGCCGGGGCGGATCGTGAAGCGGTAGGCGCCCGCGCAGCTCGGGCTGTCGAGAAGCGCGTGCACGACCACCGTGTCGCTCCCCTCGCGGGGCTCTTCGACCCAGAACGCCCGGAACAGCGGAAACTCCTCGCCGCCGGGGGCCGCGGTGTCGATCGCCAAGCCGCGGGCGGAGGTGCCGTAGACCTGATTGCGGCCGATGCCACGGAAATAGCTCGCCCCCTGGAAGGCGGCGATCTCGTCGAAGGTCTCGGGATTGTTGATGGGGCCGTGCAGGCGCAGGCCGGAGAAGCCGAGGTCGAGGCCCGCATCGGGCGCCGCGACGCCATTCTCGAACCGGAACATCGCCGGGTCGTAGGCGATCGGGTGCGCGCGACCGGCGGTGACGACGTAGAGGTCGACGCGGTCGCGGAAGAGGAAGCCCCGCGAGAACATCTGCATCTCGAAGCGCGCGCCGGTGCCGTGCCACAGGGCGCGGTCGCGATTGAAGCGGATGTTGCGGTAGTCGTCGTAGGAGAGCTTGTCGAGCTGCGGGGGCAGGCGGCGGTCGGGGGCGACGAAGTCCTTGGCTGCCAGCTCGCGAGCGAGGGTGCGGACGCTCGCCGCGTCGAACGGCGTCGACTCATCCTGCGCCGTCGCGGCGCTCTTGGTCAGCGCCCACGCCGGCAAGGCCGCCGCGGCGACTCCGCCGACGAGCCCGATGAATTCCCGCCTCAGCATTTTCCCCTCGGCTCCCACGCCGCAACCGCGGGCCGGAGGCCCGCACCACGCTCTCAATGATCGAGACGGATCGGGGTTCCAGAGGGGCAGCTACACCCTTTGTCGCGGCTGCTGCGCGCCGTCGTCGTCATGCGCCTGCGGCGGTGTGCCCCGTCCGCAGGCCCATCGTCGACGACGAACCCATCAGCGCCCTCGATCTTCCGAGGGCGCCAGCGGGAGGGAGTTCGGCGGAGCGGGAGAGGGGCGGCTCAGCCGCCGAGATAGTCCTTCTCCTCGACCGGCTCCGCCCAATCGATGTGGCGGCCGTCGAGGCGCTCGGCGATGGCGACGTGGGTGACGCTGGTGGTGGCTGTGCCGCCGTGCCAGTGGCGCTCGCCGGGGGCGAACCAGACGACGTCGCCCGGCCGGATCTCCATCCGCTCGCCGCCCTCGCGCTGCGCCCAGCCGAGGCCGGCGGTGACGACGAGGGTCTGGCCGAGGGGGTGGGTGTGCCAGTGGGTGCGGGCGCCGGGCTCGAAGGTCACCGTCGAGCCGGAGACGCGGGCGGGATCGGGGGCGTCGAAGGGATTGTCGCGCCAGACGGTGCCGGTGAAGTACTCGTTCGACGCGCGCGCCGAGGGGCGCGAGCCGTTGCGTTTCAGGTCCATCGTGATTCCTCCGGGGATCGTCCCGGCGGCACCCTATCACCACCACGGCGACGGGAAATCGGTGAGCGCCCGGGTGCTGCGGGCGGGCAGGGGGGAGGCGACTACCCGCCGCCTCAGCGCCAGCCGGGCTTCGCCGTGCTGCCGAGCATGGTGCCGTAGACGTCGTCGCGGCGGTCGCGCAGAGGCTGGTTGAAGTCGTTCCAGTTCCGCTTGCGACGGGCGTCGGCGAGGTTGAGCGTCGCCACCAGCACCTCCTCGCGGTCGTAGCTCGCGGGGCCGGCGACCGGCCAGCCGGTCTGCGAGACGATCAGGCTCTGGCCGATGAACGGCTGGCCGCGCTCGGTGCCGACGCGGTCGGCGCAGACGACGAAGACCGAGTTGCAGTGGGCAGCCCCCATCACGACGATGTTCGCCATCGCCTCGCGCGCCGGGTCCTGACCGGGGATCGGCACCCAGTTCGTCGGCACGCAGACGATCTCCGCCCCCTGCAAAGCGGCGAGACGGAAGCTCTCGGGGAACCAGCAGTCGTAGCAGATGTGGCAGCCGAGGCGGCCGAGCGGCGTGTCGAAGACCGGGAAGCCGAGGTCGCCGGGGGTGAAGTAGAGCGCCTCGTCGGCCCACAGGTGGACCTTGCGGAAGCGCCCGATGAAGCCCTGGGGGCCGAGGATGACGGCGGAGTTGTAGAGCCGGTCGTCCTCGCGCTCGGTGATGCCGGCGACGATGTGGACGCCGAGGCGGGCGGCGGCCTCGAGCCAGCGGCGCGTCGAGGGCCCGTCGGGGATCACTTCCGCGAGCGCGCGCGCTTCCTGGCGGCTTTCGAAGACGTAGCCGGTGTTGCAGAGCTCCGGCAGCACGACGAGCTCGGCGCCGCGGCCGGCGGCCTCCTCGATGAGGGCGATCGAGCGGGCGAGGTTGTGCTCGACCTCGCCGATGCGCGGCTCCATCTGGATGCTCGCCACCGTGACGGCCGCCTCGGGCTTGCGCTGCGTTTCGGACATCGGTTCCCCTCAGGCTCGGCGGTGGATCGGCGGCCGCAGGCGACGGTCCTGCCGGATCAGAACGTCGGCGGCGTGTTCACCCAGAAGATGCTGGCGCGCTCGCTGCCGGGATTGCGGTAGTGGTGCGGGATGTCGGAATCGAAGACGAAGGCGTCGCCGGCGCCGAGCCGGAAGGTGCGCTCGCCGACGGTGAGATCGACCTCGCCGGTGATGACGTAGCCGACCTCCTCGCCGACGTGGCGGATCGGGCCGGCGCTCTCGCCGCCCTTGTCGATGTGGTGGATGTTGCACTGCAGGAGATGGCCGGCGGAATAGGGGATCACCCGCTCCAGCGTGATGCGGTCGCCGCGGCGGAGCGAATCGAGGGCGATCAGCGGGCGGGCGCCGGCGCGGAAGATGATGCCTTCCTCGCCGTCGACCTCCTCGAACATCCAGCCGATGTTGGTCTGCAGCACCTCGACGAGACGGTGCAGCATCGGCAGCGACGGCGACGCCTTGCCGTTCTCGATCTTCGACAGCAGGCTTTCGGAGCAGGCGGCGGCGTCGGCGAGCGCCTTCAGGGTGAGCCCGCGCGTCTGCCGGGCGAGCTTCAGCCGGGTGCCGAGGCGGCTCG
>Ga0209902_101147_pt1 | contig 15481 bp, 16 predicted proteins | sample FECB27metaG_FD_188304 | JGI IMG/M metagenome (GOLD analysis project Ga0209902, IMG submission 188304) | Cyanobacterial communities from the Joint Genome Institute, California, USA - FECB-27 (SPAdes) (version 2) | ecosystem: Environmental > Aquatic > Thermal springs > Hot (42-90C) > Microbial mats...
CGTGCAGCAGCGAGCCGCTCATCGCGACCGCGAGCACGAGGAACAGCGCGAGGCCTCCGGCCAGGGCCAGCGCGACCGTGAGCCCGGCCTTCTCGTACAGCGAGCCCATCGCGGCGGGCCAGGCGTAGTCGTGGTAGGTCTGCATGCGCACCTGGGCCATGGCCTGCGGCACGTTGACCGCGAACTCGTGCGGCGGCGCGTACTGGCAGGCATGCAGGCAGGCGCCGCAGTTGTGGCAGAGGTTGGCCAGGTAGTGCGTGTCGGCCTTGCCGAACTCGAGGCGCCGCGTCATCGCGGGGAACACGGCGCAGAAGCCCTCGCAGTAGCGGCAGGCGTTGCAGATCTGCAGGATGCGCGCGACCTCGCCCTCGGCGGCGGTCAGCGGAAGGGCGGGCTGGATCGGGATCACGCGCGACGGGGTGGCGCCGATGCCGTCCGCATCGGCACGCGCGCGGGCGACGAGATCAGTGAGCTGCTGCAAGGGCGGTCTCCGGGGAATTCTTCGAAATGTTCTTGGCGGCCTTCGCTGCCTGCGTGCCGGCGATGCGGCCGAAGGCCGTGCCGATGCTCATGCCGACGCCCGCCGTGTAGCCCTTGCCGAGCACGTTGCCGGCCATCATTTCGCCGGCCACGAACAGGTTGGGGCTGGGCCGGCCGCCGAAGCGCACGGCCGCGGTCTCGTCCACCTTCAGGCCCAGGTAGGTGAAGGTGATGCCGGGGCGCACCGGGTAGGCGTGGAACGGCGCGGTGTCGAGCGGGCGCGCCCAGTGCGTCTTGGCCGGCGCGAGGCCCTCGGTGTGGCAGTCGTCGAGCGCGGTGTGGTCGAAGCGGCCGACGCGGCAGGCGGCGTTGTAGTCCTGCACGGTGCGCACGAAGGTGGCTTCGTCCAGGCCGATCTTCTGCGCGAGTTCGCCGAGCGTGTTCGCCTGCGTGCCGGTGAACACCGGCGGCATGAAGCGGCCGACCGCCTTCTGGTCGATGATCGACCAGGCGATCTGTCCCGGCTGCTGCGCCACCAGCCGGCCCCAGATCGCATAGCGCTTGGGCCAGAAGTCCTCGCCCTCGTCGTAGAAGCGCCGGGCTTCGCGGTTGACCACCACGCCGAGCGACACGCAATCGATGCGCGTGCAGATGCCGCCGTCGTAGAGCGGCGCGCGCGCGTCGATGGCGACCATGTGGCCCTGCGAGGGATCGCCGATGCTGTCGGCGCCCGCGGCGATCATGTGCTTGAGCAGCACGCCCTGGTTGAAGCGCGTGCCGCGGATCAGGAAGTTGTCGGCCGGCCATTCGCCGCGCTCGTTCTGGCCCCAGGCCTCGCGCAGCCATTCGCGGTTCGACTCGAAGCCGCCGGCCGCGAGCACGCAGCTCTTGGCCGCGATGCGTTCGCCGGCCTCGGTGCGCACGGCCACGAAGCGCTCGCCGTCGAGCTCGACCGAGGCCACGGGCGTGTCGTAGCGGATCTGCACGCCGAGCCTCTCGGCGCTGCGGAAATAGGCGTTGACCAGCGCCTTGCCGCCGCCCATGAAGAAGGCATTGGTGCGCGCCACGTGCAGCGCGCCCGACAGCGGCGGCTGGAAGTGCACGCCGTGGCCGCGCATCCAGTCGCGGCAGTTCGACGAGGCGCGGATCACGAGCCGCGCGAGGTGCTCGTCGGTGAGGCCGCCCGTCACCTTCAGCAGGTCCTGCCAGTACTCCTCTTCAGGGTAGGCATCGACCAGCACGTCCTGCGGCGCGTCGTGCATGCAGCGCAGGTTGCGGGTGTGCTGCGAATTGCCGCCGCGCCATGCCTTGGGCGAGGCCTCCAGCAGCAGCACCGAAGCGCCGGCCTCGCGCGCCATCAGGGCGGCGCACAGCGCGGCATTGCCGCCGCCGACAACCAGTACGTCTATCACTCGTGGGTCTCCTTGGAATCCAGGAGACTTTAGGCAGCGCGGCCTTCACGCGAAAGGCCGAAAGCGGCAACGGGTGTTCAGTTTTCGAGAAGACTGGCGCCGGTCCAGCGGCCGTCGCGAACGAGGCTGCGCGCGGTGTCGGCCACCACCACGCGCGTGGCCAGCGCGGCCGGCGAGAGCTCGTCGTCCGACAGGCTCACGAGCAGGTTGCGCCGGCCCACGTGGGCATCGGCGATCTGCGTGAGCTCGAGGTCGTCGCGGTCGTGGCGCGCGGTGGCGGCACCGGGCTGCACGGTGGCGCCGTAGCCGGCGCGCACCGCGTCCATCAACAGCGCGAGGCCGTCGACCTCGGCCACGATGTTCGGCTGCACGCGCGCGCGCAGGAAGGCCGCCATCAGCGTAGCGCGCAGGCCGTGGCTGCCGCTCGGCAGGATCAGCGGCACCTCGGCCAGCTGCGAGAGCCGCACCTTGGTGCCCATGGGGCGCTTGGCCAGCGTGGGTGAGGCGACCACGAAGAGCTTCTCGGCCAAGAGCGGCGAGACGCTCCAGCGCCGCGGCGTGTCGGTCTGGAACAGCACGGCCAGGTCGAGCTGGCGCGCATGCAGCATGGTCGTGAGATGGCCCGACAGCGCCTCGACCATGTGCAGCCGCACCTCGGGATAGCGCTCCTGCATGGCGCGCATCAGCGGCACGCCGAGCACGGTGGCGGTGGTGGGCGCGAGGCCCACGCTGACATGGCCCGACAGCCGCGCCTGCTGCGCCGCGCGCACCGCGTCGTCGGCATGGCGCAGCGTGAGCTGGGCCTGCTGCAGGAAGGCCAGGCCGGCATCGGTGGGCGTGACGCCCGTGGAGCTGCGCTGCAGCAGGCGGGTGGCGAGCTCGCTCTCGAGCCGGCTGATCTGCTGGCTCAGCGCCGAGGTGACCACGCCGAGCTCGACGGCCGCGCGGCCCATGCTGCGCAGTTCGCAGACCTTGACGAAGTAGCGCAGTTGCCTCAGTTCCATGCGCGCATCATCGCGCAGGCGCCACTTCGCTCGCGCGACGGCGCAGCAGCAACCATCCGAACAGCGGGGCGGTGACGTACATCGCCACCGAGTACACCGCGGCCGGCAGCGCGAGCTGGAAGCTGCCGAGCACGCTGACCGCGACGAAGATCGCCAGCGTGGAGTTGTGGATGCCGATCTCGTAGCTGATGGCGGTGGCCAGCGGCTTCTCGAGGCCCGCGGCGCGGCTCAGGTAGTAGCCCGCGAGCAGGCTCAGCACGTTGAACAGCACCACCGGCAGGCCGATCTCGGCGAAGGTGGCGGCCATGGTCTTCCACTCGTTCGCGATCGCCAGCACCGTGACCACCGCGAGCACCACGCCGCTGAAGATCTTGGTCGGCTTCTCCATGCGCGCCGCGAAGCCGGGCCGGCGCGAGGCCACGAACATGCCGATGGCCACCGGGATCAGCACGATGGCGATCACCTCGACCAGCTTGCGCGTCTGCAGCGGCACCACCTGGCCGCTCTGCGCGAAATGGTTGATGGCCCAGTTGGCGATCAGCGGCAGGGTGACGATCGACAGCAGCGTGTTGACGGCCGTGAGCGAGATGTTCATCGCCACGTTGCCGCCGAACAGGTGCGAGAACAGGTTGGCCGAGATGCCGCCGGGCGAGGCCGCGAGCAGCATGAGCCCGATCGCGAACACCGGCGAGAGCCCGAAGCCCACGATGATCGCGTAGCAGGCCAGCGGCAGGCCGATGACCTGCAGCAGCAGCGCGATGGTCACGGCCTTCGGATGCCGGAACAGGCGCCGGAAGTCGTCGAGCGAGAGCGACAGCCCGAGCCCGAACATCACGAGCGCGAGCGCGCCGAACAGGAAGCGGGTCACGATGAGCGTGGCGTCCATGGGTCTTGTCTCCTCATTCGTCGTTCTAAAAAAATGGCTGCCGGCCCCCGTCGCGCGGGTGCTGGCAGCCTGGGAAACCGGGGTCGACGCGTCTTAGTTTTTGTAGCTGTCGTCGATGCGGTCGAGTTTGCGGATCAGCGAGGGCCAGACGAACATGCCGCCGAGGCCGCCGCTTTGCACCTTCATGGCCTGGCCCACGCCTTCGATGATCTGCGGGTTCACGTGCGTGAGTTCGCTGCCGCCCGATTGGGCCGCGATCTGGATCTGGCAGGTGTTCTCGAAGGTGTACATCGAAAGGAACGCATCGGCAATGGTCTTGCCGCAGGTCAGCAGGCCGTGGTTGCGCAGCATCAGGAAGTTGGCGTGGCCCATGTCGGCCTGCAGCCGCGGCTTCTCGTCGTCGCGGAAGGCCACGCCCTCGTAGTCGTGGTAGGCCAGCGAGGCCAGCACGAAGGTCGACTGCTGGCTGATCGGCAGCACGCCGTTCTTCTGCGCGCTGACCGCGATGCCGGCCTTGGTGTGCGTGTGCAGCACGCACTGGATGTCCTCGCGCGCCGCATGCACGGCGCTGTGGATCACGAAGCCGGCCGGGTTCACGGGGTAGGGCGAGTCGATGATCTTGTTGCACTGCTGGTCGACCTTGACCAGGCTCGAGGCCGTGATCTCGTCGAACATCAGGCCGTAGGGATTGATCAGGAAGTGGTGCTCGGGGCCGGGCACGCGCGCGCTGATGTGGGTGAACACGAGGTCGCTCCAGCCGTACAGCGCCACGAGGCGGTAGCAGGCGGCGAGGTCGACGCGCAGCTGCCATTCCTCGGCGGAGACGAGCTTCTGGACTTCGGATTGGGTGGTGGCGTTCATGGTGGGGGTCCTTTGGAGGTATGGGTTCAGGCCGTGGCCGGCTCCTTCAGCGCCGACTTGTAGATGCTCTGCTTGGGCTGCGCCATCACGCGCCGCAGCAGCGGTTCGAATTCGGCGATCGGCAGGGTCTCGGCCTTCGGGTCGAAGGCCGGGTTGTCGTAGAGCGCGCAGAACTCGGCCGTGCGCTCGTAGTGCGGATGGTCGCGGAAGTTGTCGCGCATGTCGCGGTCCAGGCCGATGTGGTGGAAGAAGTAGTGGCCCTGGAAGATGCCGTGGTTCTGCACCATCCAGTGGTTGGCCTCGCTCACGAAGGGCTTGAGGATCGCGGCGGCGATGTCGGGATGGTTGAAGCTGCCGAGCGTGTCGCCGATGTCGTGCAGCAGCGCGCACACCACGTACTCCTCGTCGCGGCCGTCGCGCAGCGCGCGCGTGGCGGTCTGCAGCGAGTGGGTGTAGCGGTCGACCGGAAAGCCGCCGTAGTCGCCCTCGAGGATCTGCAGGTGCTTGATCACGCGCTCCGGCAGGCCGCGCGTGAACTGCATGAATTCGCCGCCGATCAGTTGCCAGTCCTCGCGCGTGCTGTCCTGCATGGTCTTGAAGCTTGCCCGTGCATTCATCGTTGTCGTCTCCGGTGGGTCTCTCGTTCGTGGGTGAGGGCACTGTAGACCCGGGCTTGACGCTCAACTGTCAAGAATTTGACAATTGAGGCTGCTGGTAAACCCCGCCCGCGCCTGTCGCCGACTTGTCTCGCGCCATCGGCCTCCACCTTTTTCCGGCCACCGCCGCACCGCATGTCCGCTCCCGCCAAACCGCGCCTGTCCGCCGCCCACCGCGCGGCGATGGAGTCCAACCCCTGGTTCATGAGCATGCCGCGCGCGCAGCGCGAGAACCTGCTGGGCGCGGCCGAGCTGATCCACCTGCGGCGCGGCGCCATGGTGTTCCGCCAGGGCGATCCGGTGATCGCCGATGGCGGCTTCTTCGGGCTGGCCGCGGGCACCATCAAGATATCGTCGCTGCGCCAGGACGGCCGCGAGGCGATCCTCGCGGTGCTCGAGCCCGGCAACTGGTTCGGCGAGATCACGCTGATCGACGGCTCGCCGCGCACCCACGATGCCACCGCGCTCGAGGCGCTCGACCTGCTCGTGATTTCGCCGCGGTCCTTCGGGCTGCTGATGCGCGACGTGCTGTTCGCCAACGCGATCGCCGCCATGCTGGCCGCGCGCGTGCGCATGCTCTACGGCCTCGCCGAGGACGCCACGCTGCGCAGCCTGCGCGCGCGCGTCGCGCACCGCCTGCTGGTGCTGGCGCGCGGCGATGCCACGCAGTCGCAGCACACGCGCCAGCGCGTGGCGCTGCCGCAGGAGGCACTGGCGATGATGCTCGGCGTGACGCGCCAGACGCTGTCGAAAGAGCTCAATGCGCTGGCGGGCGAGGGCGTGGTGTCGCTGGGCTACGGCCGCATCGAACTGCTGTCGCTCGATGCGCTGCAGCGCATGGTCAGCACCGGCTGAATGGTTGTCACCGGGATGCACGGGAGCGCGGCGTATAACGGCCTCCCGCCCTGCCATGTCGGCCTGGCGGACTTTCGTTCTCAAGGGGAAGGTTCCGAATCATGAGCAACACACCGACAGTCGTTCTGGTCCATGGTTTCTGGGGCGGCGCGGCGCACTGGACCCGGGTCATCCTCGAACTCTCGCGCCTGGGCCACACGGGCATCCGCGCGGTCGAGCTGCCGCTGACCTCGCTGGCCGACGACGCCGAGCGCACTCGCCGAATGGTGGCGCAGGTGCCGGGCCCGGTGCTGCTGGTGGGCCACTCGTATGGCGGCGCGGTGATCACGCAGGCGGGCGACCTGCCCAACGTGGTCGGGCTGGTCTACATCGCGGCCTTCGCGCCCGATGCGGGCGAGAGCCCCGGTGCCATCACCGAGCAGCATCCGCCGGTCGCGGTGCCCAACCTCGCGCCCGACAGCGACGGCTACCTGTGGGTCAAGCCCGAGAAGTTCCACGAGAGCTTCTGCCAGGACCTGAGCGCCGACGAGGGCCTGGTGATGGGCGTGACGCAGAAGGCGCCGCTGGCCAGCACCTTCGGCGACGCCATCACGGCGCCGGCCCGGAAGAAGAAGCCCTCGTGGTACCAGATCTCGAGCGACGACCGCATGATCGCGCCGGCCAACCAGGAGCGCATGTCGGCGCGACTCGGCGCGCGCAAGGTCATCACGCTGGCCGCGAGCCATGCCTCGCTGGCGTCGAAGCCGGTGGAGGTGGCGGCGCTGATCGACGAGGCCGCGAAGGGCTGAGGGATCGGCTCAGGCGCAGCGCGGCTTCGCGCTGCGCCAGCCCAGCACGGCCACCGAGCAGGCCGCCGCGACGACGATCGCCACGGCCACGGCCATCACCGCGAAGAAGGCCTGGTCGAAGGCCGTGTGCGCGAGCGCCACCAGCTGCGTGCCGATCTGCGTGGGCAGCGTCTCGGCCGCGAGCAGCGCGCCGTCGATGCCGTCGCGCGCCGAGGCCGGCACCGCCAGCGTGTCGGGAATGGCCAGCGTGGCCGTGTAGGTCGACGAGAGCACGCTGCCGAGCAGCGCGATGCCGAGCACGCCGCCCAGTTCGTACGACACCTCCTCGATCGACGCCGCCATGCCCGCGTGTTCGGCCGGCGCGTTGTTCATGATCGCGTTCGAGGCCGCCGTGATGGTCGCGCCCACGCCCAGGCCCAGCAGCACCAGCACCGCGAGCTTGAGCACGCCCGTGGCATCGACGGCCAGCGCCAGCCCGCACAGCGAGAGCGCCGTGGCCAGCAGGCCGCCGAGGATCAGCGGGCGCGAGCCGGTGCGCGACAGCACCATGCCCGCGAGCGGCCCCGCCACGAAGGCGGCGAGCGGCACCGGCAGGATCGTCAGGCCGGCCTGCAGCGGCGAGAGGCCGGTCACCAGCTGCAGCCGCTGGCTGAACACCAGCTCGACGCCGATCAGCGCCACCGAGGCCACGATGGCCGCGATCACGCCGCCCGAGAAATACGGGTCGCGGAACAGCCGGAAGTCGACCAGCGGGCTCGCGCTGCGCCGCTGGCGCCGCACGAACAGCGCCATGGCCAGCAGGCTCGCGGTGGCGCTGATACCCATCGCGAGGCCCGAGGGCACGGGCTTGGCGAATTCCTTGATTGCGAGCACCAGGCAGACCAGCGCCACGAACACCTGCACCGAGCCGATGACGTCGAAGGGCTTCGGGTGCGCGGTGGCGCCCGCGCGCCGCCCCGGCAGCAGCCAGGCGCCGAGCACCAGCGCGAGCACGACCACGGGCACGTTGATGAGGAACACGGAGCCCCACCAGAAGTACTCGAGCAGCACGCCGCCGACCACCGGGCCGAACGCGGCGCCGCCCGAGGCGACCGAGGCCCAGACGCCGATGGCGACCGCGCGCTCGCGCTCGTCGGCGAAGGCGAGCCGGATGATGGCCAGCGTGGCCGGCATCATCATCGAGGCGCCCACGCCCAGCAGGCCGCGCGCCGCGATCAGTGCCCCGGGGCTGCCGGCATAGGCGGCGCACAGCGAGGCCACGCCGAACACGGCCAGGCCCGCGAGGAACATGCGCTTGTAGCCCACGCGGTCGCCGAGCGCGCCCATGCCGAGCAGGAAGCCCGACACCACCACCGTGTAGGCGTTGACGATCCAGAGCTTCTCGGACGAGGAGGCCGCGAGGTCGTGCGTGAGCGTGGGCAGCGCGGTGTAGAGCACGGTCATGTCGACCACGATCAAGAGCAGCGCCATCGAGACGATCACCAGGGTGATCCATTTCCTGAACACGGTATTCATCGCTCAGGCCTCCAGTTCCTTGAGCATCGTGACCGAGACCGGCATGCAGCCGCGCGCCTCGAAGAAACGATGCGCGCCCTGGTTGTCGATGCCGCTCTCGAGGAACAGGCGCGCGATGCCGCGCTGGCGCAGTTCGGCGCAGACCCAGTCGAACAGCTGGCCGCCGACGCCGGCCGACTGGAACGGCGCATCGACCACGAGGTCGTCGAGCGTGGCGAAGGCGCGCGCGGCGCGCCCGACCTCGTCGACGGACACCAGCGCGATCGCGGCCAGCGCGTCGCCGGCATGCGCGGTGGCGATCAGCGAAGCGGCCGTGGCCGGTGGCAGCGCGAGCGTTTCGCGCAGTTCGGCGCGCAGCACTTCGGGCAGGTCGCGGCGCCATTCGCCGAGCGCGACGGCGCGCTCGCCCTGCAGCTCGGAATGCGAGATGTAGCGCGGGCTCAGCTGGCGCATGAACAGCGCGGCGATGGCGGCTTCCTGCGCGGGGTCGTGGCACCAGCGCAGGGTCAGGGGGGCGGTGTGGATGCGGGGCATCGCGAGACGGGAGATCGGCATACGAACGAACTTCTCTTTTCAGGGACGGGGCGAGGTCGCCTCGCCTGGACCGCCGATCTTGCTTCAATAGAATGGATGAATAAAGATGAAACCCATCTGATAAATAGATAGAAGAGGCCGTGCCATGGAATGGACCGTCGACCAGTTGCGCCAGTTCGTCACCACCGCCGACTGCGGCTCGTTCTCGGCGGCCGCGCGCCGGCTCGGCAAGGCGCAGTCGGCCGTGAGCACGGCCATCGGCCTGCTCGAGGCCGACCTCGGCGTGGCGCTGTTCGATCGCTCGCGGCGCAATGCGCAGCTGTCCGAGGCGGGGCAGGTGCTGCTGCTCGAGGCGCGCGAGCTGCTGCGCCAGGCCGAGCAGCTCGACCAGCGCGCGCGTTCGCTGCACGACGGCAGCGAGGCCGCGCTCTCGATGGCTTTCGACGAGGCGCTGCCGTACACCGCCATCGCCACGCTGTTGCGAGAGATCTCGGTGAAGTACCCGAGCCTCGAGCTCACGCTGCTCAACGGCACCGCCACCGAGGTGGCCGACTACGTGGAGCAGGAGCGCGCGAGCGTGGCCTTCCATTTCGACCGCGGCCCGGCGCGCGCCTGCTTCGAGCTGCGCCGCATCGGCAGCGTGCCGCAGGGCGTGTTCGTGGCGGTTGACCATCCGCTGGCCGATGGCCGCACCGTGCGGCGCAAGGACCTGGTCGGGCACCGGCAGCTGCTGATGCATGCGGACGACGTGCACGAGGTGGCCTACAGCCCGCGCGTCTGGCGCTCCGACAGCTTCTACAGCACGGCCGAGATGGTGGCCGACAAGCTCGGATGGGCCGTGCTGCCCGTCAACATCGCGCACTACGAGGGCTACCGCCAGGCCCTCAAGGAACTGCCGTGCCCCGCGCTGGCACTGCCGCGGCTGTCGGTGCGCATGCTGTGGCTGCAGGGGCGGCCGCTGGGTGCGACCGCGCGCTACGTGCAGCAGCGCTTCGCCGAGCTGCTGCTCGACAGCACGGCCTGAGCCGCCGCGCGGCTTCGCCCCGACCTTCCTGAACCGATGCATTCCGCCCGCGGGCGGCGGTCTGCGCACGCCTGCCCGGTGGCATGGCTCTTGCGAAGAAGTCGCCCGATGGGAAACTTATTCACCAAAGCTGGGCAACTCCTGATACAGGATTTACCCCTGAAGCGGTGGAATTCGCTTCTCAGGGAAAGCGATATGTTTCCCATTGGGAAACAAAACTAATCTTCGCGCAGCTTCACCGCCCGTGCACGAAAACGGGCAACCCACGCCGCCGCCGCCCTCGAGGCGGGCGGTCCCCGTCAGCAGAGCCATCAACCTCGCATCGGAGAGCCACCACCATGAATCACCCCGCCAATCCCGCGCTGGCCCAGGAGGGACGGTCGGTCGAGACCGACAGCTCCGAAGTCAGCCGTGTCGTGTTCGCCAGCTCGGTCGGAACCATCATCGAGTGGTACGACTTCCTGATCTACGGCACCGCCGCCGCGCTGGTCTTCAACAAGATCTTCTTTCCCGCCGACGACCCGCTGATGGGCACGCTGGCCGCGCTCGGCAGCGCGGCCGTGGGCTTCTTCGCGCGGCCCTTCGGCGGCGCGGTGTTCGGCTACTTCGGCGACCGGCTGGGCCGCAAGTCGATGCTGCTGCTGACGCTCGCGATCATGGGGCTCGGCACCTTCGCCATCGGCCTGCTGCCGACCTACCAGCAGATCGGCGTCTGGGCGCCGATCCTGTTGATCGTGCTGCGCATCGTGCAGGGCATCGGCCTGGGCGGCGAGTGGGGCGGGGCGGCGCTGATGGTGCTCGAGCATGCGCCGAAGCGCCGGCGCGGACTCTGCGGCAGCCTGGTGCAGGTCGGCTTCCCGATCGGCCTGATCCTGTCGGCGGGCGTCTACTCGATGGTGTCGACCTTGCCCGAGGAGGACTTCATGGCCTGGGGCTGGCGCGTGCCCTTCCTGCTGAGCGTGGTGCTGGTGGCGCTCGGTGCCTTCATCCGCACGCGGGTGTCGGAGTCGCCGGTGTTCCTCGAGATGAAGGCCAAGAAGGAGATCGCGCGCAACCCCTTCGCCGAGGCCGTGTTCCGCGATCCGAAGAACTTCCTGATCGCGGTGGGCCTGAAGATCTGCGAGGTCTCGTGGGTCTACATGCTCACGGTGTTCATGGTGGTCTACGCGACCAAGAACCTCGGCCTGCCCAAGGAGATGCTGCTCAACGCGATCATGGTCGCGGCGGCGATCGAGGTGGTGACGATTCCGCTGTTCGGCTGGCTGTCGGACATCATCGGCCGCCGCCCGTTCTACTTCGCGGGCACGCTCTTCACCATCGTCTTCGCGTTCCCGCTGTTCTGGCTGGTGGACACGCGCGATCCGTGGATCATCATCGCCGCGACCGCGGTGGCGCTGAGCTTCGGCCACGGCCTGATGTTCGGCCCGCAGGCCACCTACTTCCCCGAGCTCTTCGGTGCGCGCGTGCGCTATACCGGCGCCTCGTTCGGCTTCCAGGTGTCGGCCGCGCTCGGCGGCGGGCTGGCGCCGATCCTCGCCACCCTGCTGGTGGGCAAGCTCGGCGGCACCGCGGGCGTGTCGATCATGCTGATCGGCCTGGCCTGCGTGACCCTGGTGGCGGCCTTCTTCGCGCACGAGACGCGCGACGACTCGGTGCGCAACTTCTGAGCGCGGCCGCATGACCTTCGTCGTCACCGAAGCCTGCATCGCGTGCCGCTATGGCGATTGCGTGTCGGTGTGCCCGCAGAACGCCTTCCACGAAGGACCGAACTTCGTGGTCATCGACCCGCGCGCCTGCGCCAACTGCGGCCTGTGCGAGATGGTGTGCCCGGTGCAGGCGATCCATCCCGCGGCCGACCTCGCGCCCGACCAGCGCGACTGGATCGCGCTCAATGCGCGGCTCGCGGCGCAGTGGCCGGTGGCGGCCGACACCCGGCCGCTGGCCGATGCCGACGCGCATGCCTTCGACACGGCCAAGCGCGAGCGCCTGATCCTCGAACCATGAACCCCAACGCCTTTTCATCCAGAACGAAAGATCCGCGAATGCACATGACCTTCCTGCTCTACGAGGGCATCGAGCCCGTCGACCTCGCCGCCATCGGCGTGGTCTCGATGGCGCGGCGCGTGATCCCCGAGCTTGGCTACCAGACCGTGTCCTTCGACCGCGCGCCGGTCACGCTCGCCAACGGGCTGCAGGTGCTGCCGAACAGGAGCTTCGAGGAGGTGCGCGAGGTCGACGTGCTGCTGGTGCCCGGCGGGCCCGGCTGGCGCGCCGCCTCGCAGGATGCGCGCGTGCTCGAGTTCGTGCGCCGCGTCGCGCCCGAAGCGCTGGTCTGCTCGGTCTGCACCGGCGCGATGATCCTGGCCGAGGCCGGCGTGCTCGACGGCCTGCGCGCGACCACCAAGTTCGAGGTGGTGCCACCCGAGACCTCGCCGCTCGATGAGCTGCGGCAACGCTATCCGGCGATCCGCACCGAGCCCGCGCTCGTGGTCGACAACGGCCGCGTGGTCACCGGCGGCGGCGTCACGCTGTGCATCGACGCTGTGCTGTACCTGATCGAGAAACGCTTCGGCCCCGCACCCGCGGCCGAGGTGGCCCGGATCATGGAGTACGGCGCCGCGCGCGAGGCCAACCGGTTGCGCTTCGCGGCCTGAGCGCCTTCGATTTTCAAAAGTTGTCCAATGGGAAACTTCGATCTAGAATCGAATCCACCCGCTGCGGCGATGTCCCCGTCCCCCACCCATCCATTCATCCACAGGAGTCAAACACCATGTCCGCCGTCTTCAAGGAACGCCTCTCCGGCAAGCTGCAACCCACCCTCGGTGGTTCCGTCTACGTCGATCCCGCCACGCTCGAATGGCGGCCCTCGCAGTTTCCGAAGATCCAGATGAAGGTGCTCTACCGCAACGACGCATCGGGCGAGATGACGGTGCTGCTCAAGTGGGAACCCGGCGCGGTGCTGCCGTTCCACAAGCATCCCGAGATCGAGCAGAGCTGGGTGCTCGAGGGTTCGTTCTCGGACCACGACGGCATCTGCCGCGCGGGCCAGTTCGTCTGGCGCCAGCCGGGCTCGCTGCACGAGACGCGCTCGGACGAGGGCTGCACCATCCTCGCGATCTATCGCAAGCCCAATGTGTTCTTCAACGCGGCGGGTTTCGAAGCCGACAAGAACTGAGTTCTTCCCGCGCGGTGCCGGCCATCCGGGCAACCGGGTGTGCCGGCGGGTAAACCGGTTCCGTTAAATTCGGAACATGGTTGCTTCAAAGAAAACCGCCCGCGTGCCCAAGCGCGCGGCGGCCCCCGCCGCTGCCGCCGTTGCAGCGGCCCCCGCCGAGGTGCCGGCCCATGTGGACCTCGGCGTGCGCCTCAAGCAGCGGCGCCTCGAGGCGGGCCTCACGCTCGCGGCGCTGGCCGAGCAGGCCGGCTTCGGCAAGGCCTATCTCTCGCGCATCGAGAGCGGCCAGAAGGTGCCGCCGATCGGCTCGCTGGCGCGCATCGCGAGCGTGCTGGGCATCGAGGCCGCGAGCCTGCTGACCGACAACACGCATGCACAGCAGAGCTGGCGCGGCGTGAGCCTGGTGCGGCATGCCGACAAGCGCCCGACCGTGATGGGCGGCAGCGCCTTCGGCTACGACTACTTCGCGCTGACCGACGCCACCACCGACCGCGCGCTGCAGCCCTTCCTGTTCACCTTCCCCGACAAGGTCGACAAGTTCGTGTTCTTCGAGCACGAGGGCGAGGAGATGATGCATGTGCTCACGGGCCGCGTGGAGTGGCAGGTCGGGGTCGACAAGTTCATCCTCGAGCCCGGCGACACGCTGCATTTCGACGCGCGCATCCCGCACCGCGGGCATGCGCTCGCGGGGCCGGCCACGGCGCTGGTGGTGATCTATTCGCCCGTGGGCTACCACCCGAACCTGGCCTGAAGCCTCAGCGCAGAACGCGTCCGTCGGCCGAGATGCTGATCAGGTCGATGCTGCGCACGTTGTCGCGCAGGCCCGGGCGCAGGTTGATGCGGAAGCCGCCGACGTCGTAGTCGGTCATCGCGCTCATCACGCGCTGCAGGCTCTGCGGCGTGAAGCCGCGGCCCGCGCGGCGCACCGCCTCGCCCACGGTCTTGGCGGCGATGAAGCCCTCGAGGCCCTCGTACGAGGGCGCCTGGTCGGAGTTGTCGACCGCGGCGCGGTACTCCTTGACGATCGGGATCGCCGAGGGCCGCGGCGAGGGCACGACCTGCGAGATCACGATGCCGCCGATGTCCTTGCCGAGCTCGGCGTAGAGCGGGTCGATGCCCACGATCGAGAAAGCCATGAAGCTGCCGGTGTAGCCGTTCTTGCGCAGCGTGCGGATGGCCTGGGCCGTGGTGCCCGAGAGCGACACCAGCACGATGGCCTGGGGCGAGGGCTTCTGCACCGCCTTGAGCGCATCCTCGAGCGGCTTGCCGCCGCCCGCGGGCACCAGCGCGGTGGCGACCAGCGGCGGCAGCTTGAGTTCGCTCACGGCCTGCTGCACCGCCGCGAGGCCGGCATGGCCCATCGCGTCGTCGTCGCCGACCAATGCGATGCGGGTCTGCCCCACGGTGGCGCATTGGCGCACGATCTTCAGTGCCTCGTCGATCATGCCGGGGCGCACATGGAACACGTTGGGATGCGCGGGGCCGCGCAAGGTGTCCGAGGCCGCGAAGGGCGCGAACAGCAGGCTGCCCTGCTGGGTGGCGACCTCGGCGCCGGCATTGCTGCTGGCGGTGCCGACGAAGCCGAACAGCATGTCGGCCTTGTCGCGCGACAGCAGGGTGCGGGCGTTGGCCGCCGCGCGGCTCGCGTCGTAGCCGTCGTCGAGCTGCAGCAGCTTGAGCTGCAGGCCGCTGGCGGCATTGCGTTCGTTGAAGTCGCTCACCGCGAGCCGGCTGCCGGCCGCGAAGGCCAGGCCGATCTCGCCGGCCGTGCCGGTCAGCGGCACCGACTGGCCCAGCAGCACCACGCGGGCGCCGCCGGCCGCGGCCGCGCGGGTGGTCTGCGCGAACGCGCGCGGCCCGGCCGTGCCCAGGGCCAACAGGGCGCCCGTCTTGATCAGCCACTGTCTGCGTGCGTCGTTCATCGGACACCTTTTGCTCAAAATAGTAAAAAAGTGTAGCAATTTGGATGCCCGGCGGGAAGTTTTGCGCGCTGCAGAATCGCTGGCATGAACAAGATCGCTGTGCTGGCACTGGGATGTGCCGTGGTGGCCGGTTGCACCGACCTGGCCCGGAACAGGGCGCCAGAGGCGCAGGAGGCCGGCTTCTCGCAGGGCGGGACCGGGACGCCGACGCTGGAGATCGCCGCGCCGCCCACCATCGCGCCCCCGCCCATGGCGGATCCGACGCCGGCGCGGCGGCCGGCGCCGGTGTCCGACGCGCGCGTGCTGCAGCGCTCGATCCCGAGCTATCCCTCGCAGCTGGCCGAGCAGGGCGTGGCGGGCACGGTGGTC
>Ga0209902_101148_pt1 | contig 15459 bp, 10 predicted proteins | sample FECB27metaG_FD_188304 | JGI IMG/M metagenome (GOLD analysis project Ga0209902, IMG submission 188304) | Cyanobacterial communities from the Joint Genome Institute, California, USA - FECB-27 (SPAdes) (version 2) | ecosystem: Environmental > Aquatic > Thermal springs > Hot (42-90C) > Microbial mats...
GTCGAAGCTGGTGGTGAGCGTGACCAGCGCGCCGCCTTCGAAATCGAGCAGCGCGTGGAGATGGGTCGGTGTCTCCACCGGCACGGTTTCGCCCGCACGCGGCCCGCTTGCGATCGCGCGCGTCGCCCGGGCGGTGCGCGCATGGCCCGATACGCGGGCGACGGGGCCGAGCAGGTTGACCAAGGTGGCGAGATAATAGGGCCCCATGTCGAGCAGCGGCCCGCCGCCCGCCGCATAATAGAAATCGGGCGCGGGATGCCATGCCTCGTGCCCCGGCTCCATGAAATGGGCGGTGCCGCTCAGCACCCGGCCGATCAGTCCTTCGTCGATCGCGGCGCGCGCGGTCTGCTGGCCGGCACCCAGAAAGGTGTCGGGCGCACAGCCGATGCGCAGGCCGCGCGCCGCGGCGAAGTCCAGCAGCTCGGTCGCCTCGGCGACCGTCGCGCAGAGCGGCTTTTCCCCATAGACATGCTTGCCCGCCGCGAGCGCGGCCATGGCGGCATCGTGGTGCGCCGCGGGGATCGTCAGGTTCAGAACGATGTCGATCGCGGGATCGGCGAGCAGCGCGTCGACCGGCAGCGCCCGGATGCCGGATTCGGCGGCCAGCCGGTCGGCCGCGTCGCGCACCAGATCCGCGCAATGGGTGATCGCGATGCCCGGCAGATCGGCCGCGGCGCGAAGATAGGCGCGGCTGATCACGCCGCACCCGATGATGCCCACTTTGGTCGGTCGTTCGGTCATGCCACCCGCGCAAACTTCATTTTGACATATGTGATCACAGTTGGCACATTTTGTCGAGACGGAAATGGCAAACGGGGTCGGTGCATGGTGCGGTGGGGAATGATCGGCGCGCGGGGGATCGGTCGCAGCGTCGCGGCGGCGCTGGCCGTGTCGAACGCCGGGCGGCTGGATGCGGTCGCGTCGCGCGCCGGGCCGGCCGACGACCTGCGCGATCTCTATCCGCAGGCGCGCATCCATATCGGCTATCAGGCGCTGATCGACGATCCCGATATCGACGCAGTGTATATCGCCACGCCGCATCCGGATCATGCCCGCTGGGCGCGCGCGGCGATCGGCGCGGGCAAGCATGTGCTGTGCGAAAAGCCGTTGTGCATGGATGCGCGTCAGGCGGCGCAGCTCATCGATGCAGCGCGCGCGGCGGGCGTGACCCTTGCCGAGGCCTATATGTACCGCTTCCATCCCCAGACCCGGCGGCTGGCCGAGTTGGTGCGCGTCGGGACGATCGGCGCGCTGCGGCTGATCGAGGCCGATCTGGGCTTTCAGGCGCGCTACGATCCGGCGGGCAGGCTGTTCGATCCTGTGCTGGGCGGCGGCGGCATCCTCGATGTCGGCGGCTATCCGCTGTCGATGGCGCGGCTGATCGCCGGCGCCGCGCATGGCGAGCCTTTCCGCGATCCGGTCACTCTGGCGGGGGCGGGCCATGTCGGCGCCAGCGGGGTCGACGAATGGGCGGCGGCGACCTTGGGTTTCGCGGGCGGCATCGTCGCACAGGTCGCCTGCGGCATTTCGCAGTCGCTCGGCAACCGCGTCCGCCTGCACGGCAGCGAGGGCATGATCGAGGCGGCCTCTCCCTGGTTCGCCGCGGGCGAGGCGCCCGGGCGCAGCGAGATCGTCGTCCGCCGCCGCGGTGAGGATCCGGTCGTCGAGGCGATCGACGCCGATCTGCCACTCTACGCCTATGAGCTGGAAGCGATGGCACAGGCGATCGCGGACGGCCGGCAGGAGCTTTCGGCCATGTCCTGGGCGGATACGCTCGGCAATATGCGCGCGCTCGATGCCTGGCGGGCACAGCTCGCCCCGACCGTGCCGATCGGCACGCGCCATCTGCCCGCGATCGGCCGCGTCTCGCGGATCGGGCTGGGGTGCATGGGGCTTTCCGACGATGCCCATTTCGCCGAGATCGCGGACGCCTTTTTCGATGCGGGCGGCAACGTCTTCGACACGGCATGGATCTATGGCGATCCCGATGGCGAGACCGATCGCCTGCTCGGCCGCTGGCTGCGCAGCCGCGGCGTCCGCGATCGAAGCGTGATCGTTGCCAAGGGCGGGCACGATCCGTTCAACACGCCGGATGCGGTGCGGACGCAGCTTGCCGAAACGCTCGACCGGCTTGGCACCGACCGGATCGACGTCCATCTGCTCCACCGCGACAATCTCGACATTCCCGTGGGCGAGTTCGTCGATCTGCTCGACGCCGAACAGCGCGCCGGCCGGATCGGCGGTTACGGGTTTTCCAACTGGACGCTCGATCGGACCCGGGCGGCGATCGCTTATGCCCGCGCCAATGGCCGCTGCCCGCCGGTCGCGGTCAGCCAGAATTTCAGCCTGGCGGATATGGTGCAGCCGGTCTGGGACGGGTGCGTCGCGGCATCGACGCCCGACTGGCGCGACTGGCTGGAGGCGACGAACATGCCGCTCTTCGCCTGGTCGGCGCAGGCGCGCGGCTTCTTCACCGATCGTGCCGGTCCCGACCGGCTGGACGATGCTCGGCTCGTGCGCGCCTGGTACAGCCCCGGCAATTTCGCGCGCAAGGCGCGTGCCGCCGATCTCGCGCGCCGCCACGGGGTCAGCGAGAATGCGATCGCGCTCGCCTATTGCCTCCATCAGCGGTTGCCGCTGGTGCCGATCGTGGGGCCGCTGACGTTGGCCGAGCTGCGGGACTCGCTGCGTGCGACCGCGATCGCGCTGTCCGCCGGGGAACTGGCGTGGCTCGAACATGGAGAAAGGGACGATCATGCGCTTGCCTGAAGCCACCAAAGATCATGCGCGCCTGCGCGACGATATCGCGACATCGGGTTACGCGATCCTGGCCGATGCGCTCGCTCCCGACCTGCTTGCCGCGCTCCGCACACGCGTGCTCGACCAAGCGGCGGGTGAGGTGGCGGCGGGGGTCGCCTATTGCTTCGGCGACGACCTGACCGGCATGCCCGGCAGCGTCGCGGGCGACGCGCCCGCGCCCAACCAGCGCATCGGCAATCTGCTCAACAAGGGCCGGGTGTTCCGCGAATTGCTGACCCATCCGGTAGTCGACGCCGTTGTGCCCGGCATGTTCGGCGGCCCGCCTTTGCTCTCCAGCCTCAGCGCGATGATCATGCGTCGCGGCGGCGTTCCGCAGGTGCTGCACAGCGACCAGCAATTCGTGCCTTTCCAGACGCCGATCCCGATGGTGTGCAACATCGTCTGGATGCTGGTCGACTTCTGCGAGGCGAACGGCGCGACCCGCGTCGTGCCGGGCACGCATCTGCTGCCGCCGCCCGAACTCGGCATCGAACGGGATGCCGACGGCACGCCGCGCCTCATCCAGCCGCAGGTGGAGGAAGTGATCGCGGAGGCGCCGGCCGGATCGGCGCTGATCTTCGACGGGCGGCTCTGGCATGGCGCGGGCGCCAATCGCACCGACGTGCCGCGCCCCGCGATCTTCTCCTATTATTGCCAGCCCTATCTGCGCCAGCAGGAGAATATGCCGCTGGGCCTGCGCAGCGACGTCTATGACGCGATGGAGGATCCGCTGCGCGCGATGATCGGTTTCGACGCGTACAAGCGCGGCATGGGCCGCATCACCGACGCGCTCGGCCGCACCAACACCAACTGGGTCGAACCCGGCGTGGGCGAGCTCAGCGGGCCTTGACCAGCGCGGAGATGGCGCGGAACGGGCCGGTGCCGGCGGCGCCGGTCCATTCGAACAGCGCCATCTCGAAGGTGACGATGATCACGCCCGCCGCGGCCATGCGCCGGAGCGCGGCGGCCTTGTCGCTCGCGAAGCGCGAGTCCACCGCATCCTCGGCGACGAACACGTCGCGTCCGGCTTCGCGCAGCGCCAATGCGGTCTGGAGCACGCAGACATGGGCCTCGATTCCGCAGAGCAGAATCTGATCCTCCGCCAAGTTCACGGCGAGCGCGGGATCGCCCATGCAGGAAAAGCTGGTCTTGGCGAAGCGCGCGGCGCCGGGGGCTGCGAGCGCGGCGACGGTGGGGCCAAGCCCCTGCGGATATTGCTCCGATATGGTGACGGGCACCCCGAGCAGCCCGGCGCCCTCGATCAGCGTGGCGCAGCCGCGTAGCATCGGCCCCGGTTCGGCGAATGCGGGCAGCAGCCTTTCCTGCACGTCGACGACGAGCAGCCGGCTGCGCACGCGATCGAGCATCAGGCTCACAGGCTTGCCCGGACCTGGGCGATGGCGAAGTCGATATCGTCCTCGGTCATCGCGGTGGAGAGGGTGAAGAGCAGGTTGGGCGTGGTGAAGATGCCGCGCGCCATCAGCCCGGCGTGCAGCGCCACCTGCGCCGGCCCTGCCACGGCGGCGGCGAACAGGTCGCGGGAGGATCGGATCGGGCCGTCATAGAGCGTGAGGAGACACAGCGATCCGGCGCCCATCACCTGGCCCGGCGACCCCGAGTCGCGCAGTGCCCGGCGCAGTCCTTCGCGCATGCGTTCGCCCAGCGCGTTGATGCGGTCGACCGCCGCCGCGTCGTACAGCGTCATCGCCGCCAGCCCGGCCGCCATCGTCATCGGATTGGCGTTGTAGGTTCCGCCATGGGGCACTTTGGGCCGGCCGGCGTCCATCGCGAACACCGACATCGCCGCGCGGCTGCCGCCCACCGCGCCGACCGGCAGGCCGCCGCCGATGATCTTGCCCATGGCGGTCAGGTCCGGCGATATGCCGAGCAGGCCCTGCGATCCGCGATGGCCCAGGCGCAGCGCATAGACTTCGTCCAGGATGAACAGCGCACCGATCTCCGCGGCGGTGTCGCGCAGCATCGCCAGGAAATCGGGGGCAATCGGCACATAGGCCAGGCGCGACGGCATGGGATCAACCAGGATTGCCGCCAGGCTGCCGCCATGTTCGCGCAGCAGTGCGCGCGCCGCCGCGACGTCGTTCCAGGGCAATATCACGACGTCGTCGAGCATCCCTTGTGGCGCCCCTACCGACGTGGCGGTGCTTGCCGGCCGGTCCGCCGGACCGCAATTGTCTGGCGTCGAATGCTGGCTGACCTCGGCATAGTCGTAGCCGCCATGATAGGCGCCCTCGATCTTCGCGATCTTCGGCCGGCCGGTAAAGGCGCGGGCGGCCTTGATCGCCAGCATCACCGCCTCGGTTCCCGAATTGGCGAAGCGCACCTGATCGACCGCGGGCAGCCGGCCGACGAGATGCTCGGCCAGCGCCACTTCCGATTCGGTGGGCAGGCCGACGGCGACCAGCCGGTCGAACTGCGCCGCGATCGCCGCCATCACTTCGGGCGGGCGATGGCCGTGGATCAGCGAGGAATAATTGTTGATGAAGTCGATCCGTTCGACGCCGTCGACATCGGTGATGCGCGCGCCCTCTCCGCTGGCGGCATAGATGGGGTAGGGCGCGAAATACACTGTCAGCCGGGTATTGCCCGACGGCAGCACCGATTGCGCGCGCGCATGCAGTGCCGCCGATCGCGTCGCTTCGGCCGGCCAGCTTGCCTTGCCTGTCGCGCTATCCATTGCCACCCTCCCCGTTTCCCGACATTGACCGATTAACTGTGATCACAGATATCAGTAAGAGCTTGTGCGAAAGGAGTCGAGATGCGTCTGTTCATGGGGCTGCTGGCGACGGAAACCAACAGCTTTGCGCCGATCCCGACGGGCTGGGCGGCTTTCCGCGACGGCGGCATCGCGCATGACGACGCATCCAGCCGGCCCGAAAGCACGATCGGCGTGATGCTCGCCGAATGGCGCCGGCTGGCCGAGGGCGACGGAATCGATGTGATCGAGGGGCTGGCCGCCAGCGCGCCGCCCGCGGGACCCACTCTGCGCGGCGTTTATGAGGAATTGCGAGACACCATGCTGGCTCAGGTCAAGGCTGCGCTGCCGCTTGATATCGTGCTGCTCAACCTGCACGGCGCGATGGTGGCGGAGGGCTATGACGATTGCGAGGGCGACCTGCTGACTCGGATCCGCGCGCTGACCGGGCCGGACACGGTGATCGGCGGCGAGCTCGACCTGCATTGCCACCTGACCGATGCGATGCTCGGTGCCGCCGACGCGCTGATAGCGTACAAGGAATATCCGCATACCGACGAGATCGAGCGCGGCCGCGAACTCTATGCGCTGTGCCGCGACGCGGCCCGGGGGCTGGTACGGCCGGTGACGCGCGTGTTCGATCCGCGCATGATGGGCATGTGGCATACCTCGTCGCCGCGGATGCGCGCCTTTGTCGAGGCGATGCAGGCGGCCGAGGGCGTGGGCGGCATCCTGTCGGTCTCGTTCGGACATGGTTTTTCCTGGGGCGATGTGCCCGCCGTCGGTGCGCGCATGTGGGCGATCGCCGATGGCGACGCGCAGCTTGCCGAGGCGACGGCGCGCGATTTCGGGCTGCGGCTCTACAAGATGCGAGAGGCGGTGCGACCGCATTATGCCACGATCGACGAGGCGCTGGATCAGGTCGGCGCGGCGCCGGGGCTGCTCGTGCTCGCCGACGTTGCCGACAATCCCGGCGGGGGTGCGGCATCGGACAGCAGCTTCCTGCTGAGCGCCTGCCTCGATCGCGGCCTGACCGGCGTGACGATCGGCGGCTTCTGCGATCCGCAGGCCGCGGCGCTGTGCGCCGAGGCGGGGGAGGGGGCGGTGCTGCCGCTGCGACTGGGCGGAAAGGTCGGGCCGGCATCGGGCGATCCGGTCGACCTGCTGGCGACGGTCCGCGCAGTACGCGGCGCGCACAGCCAGTCGGGGCTGAGCGGGGATATCGTGCAGATGGGGCTGTCGGTCTGGATCGAGGCGGCCGGGCTGGACCTGTTGATCGTGTCGCGGCGCGAACAGGTTTTCTCACCCGATATCTTCACCGGCATCGGCATGCCGCTCGAGGGGCAGGCCGCGGCGATCGTCAAGTCGACCCAGCATTTCCATGCCGGCTTCGCCCCGATCGCGCGCGCCATCGTCTATGTCTCGACCCCCGGCGCGATCATGCCGGACCATGCGGCCATCCCCTATACGAAGCGCGACGGCAATTTCTGGCCGCGCGTGGCGGATCCATTGGGGCTGGATGGGTAGGGATGCTGGGTCCGATTGCAGGATCTTGTTGCTGCCAACGACGTCATCCCCGCTTTCGCGGGGATGACGTGGAGGGTTCGCGCGCAGGCTGGCTATCAGAACCGCACCGCGTCCCCGCCCTTGAGCCCCAGCATCGCCCGTGCCTCTGCGGGTGTCGCGATCTCCAGTGACAGTTCCTCGGCGATGCGCCTGAGCTTGGCGACCTGTTCCGCATTGGACGTCGCCAGCTTGCCCTTGCCGAGATACAGGCTGTCCTCCAGCCCGACGCGCGCATTGCCGCCCATCGCCAGGCTGACTGCGGCGATACCCATTTGGTGCTTGCCCGCGCCGATCACCGACAGATGATAATCGTCGCCGAACAGCCGGTCGGCAATGCCGACCATATGCGTCAGATTGGCGATGTCGGGGCCGATCCCGCCCAGGATGCCGAAGATGCACTGGATGAAGAAGGGCGGCTTCACCAGCCCGCGATCCGCGAATTGCGCGAGCATGTAGAGATGGCCGACATCATAGCATTCGAATTCGAAGCGCGTGCCTTCGCCCTCGCCCAGCTCGCGGATCACGCGTTCGATGAAGCGCGGCGTGTTGTGCGCGATGCGGTCGCCGGACGAGGCGACATAGTCCGCTTCCCAGACGTGACGCCATTGCGGCACGCGAATCGCCGCGGCGCCATAGTCGAAGTTCATCGTGCCCATGTTGAGCGACGCCACTTCGGGCGAGAATCGCTTCGCCGCCGCCAGCCGGTCGTCCTCGGTCATGCCGTTGCTGCCGCCGGTGGTGATGTTGAGCACCGCGTCGGTCGATTGCTTGATTCGCGGCAGGAACGCCTCGAACAATGCTGGATCGCCGCTCGGGCTGCCGTCCGCGGGATTGCGCGCATGCAGATGGAGGATCGCAGCGCCCGCCTCCGCCGCTGCCAGCGACTGGGTGACGATCTCGTCGGGCGTGACCGGCAGATGGGGGGACATTGACGGGGTGTGCACCGAACCGGTGACCGCGCACGTGATGATGACCTTCTCGCTCCGCCGCATCTTGACCCCTTGATTGCTAAACTGTGATCTGTGATATCAAATGCACCACATCGGGAAGCTGTCAAGAGAAAGGCTGAAGGAGTGCGCGCATGACTGCCCCCGAATTCGACAGCAGATCGCACCTTGTGCCGATGCGCGACGGCGTGCGTATCGCGCTGGAGGTGATCGGCCAGCCCGGCGCGCTCGGCGGTGATCCGTTGCCCGCGATCGTCGTCTTCACGCGCTATGGACGCGCGACGCGGGCGGGCATCGCATCGGTGCCGTTCAGCGAATCGCTGGAATTCACGCGCCACGGATTCGTGCTCGTCTCGGTCGATGTGCGCGGCACCGGCGCCAGCTTCGGCCGCCGCACCGTGGAAAAGGGCTGGAACGAAACCCGCGACCAGGCGGAGATCTTCGACTGGATCGTCGCCCAGCCCTGGAGCGACGGCCGGATCGCGACCACCGGCATCTCCTATCCCGGCAATGCCGCCGATCTGGCGCAGATTCATCGCCATCCGGCGCTGAAGGCGGTCGCGCCGCGCTTCACCGATTTCGATCTGTACGAGCATCTGCTCTTTCCCGGCGGCATCCCCAACAATGTCTTTCCGGTCGCCTGGGCGGCGCTGACCGCCGCGCTCGATCGCGGCGAGGCGCTGGACATTTTGCCGCCCGCCCAGCCGGTGGACGGCGATACGGACGGCAGCCTGCTCGCCGCGGCGATCGCCGAACATGGCGGCAACGGCGATTCCGCCGCGCGGTTCGCGCGCACCGTCTTTCGCGACGATTCCGAACCGGGCGTCGATGGCGACCGCGCGGTCAATCTCTGCGCGGTCGTGCCGCAACTGCGCGACGGCATGGTGCCCAGCTTCCATTGGGCGAGTTGGCTCGACGCGGGGACCGCCGCGGGCGCGCTGGCGCGCTTCGCCGCGCTGCCCGGTCCGATGCGGGTGAAGATCGGCGCCTGGAATCACGGCGCGATGCAGGACGCCAATCCCTACACGCCCGCCGACGCACCGCTGACGCCGTCGCGCGCCGACCAGATCGCGAAGATTGCGGGATTCTTCCACGCGGCACTCACCGGGCGGGTACCCGAGCGTGGCGTCGATTATCATGTGCTCGGCGCGGAATGCTGGCGCAGCACGCCGGTCTGGCCGCCCGCTCATCTGGCGGACCGCGCCTTCATGCTCGACGCGGACGGCGCATTGTCCGACGCGGCGGCGCCCGGCATCGACGATCATGCGGTGGATTTCGACGCTGGCACAGGCCAGTCGACGCGCTGGACCACCCAACTGGGCGGCCCGGTCGACTATCCGGACCGGCGCGACGCCGATGCGCGGCTGCTCCATTACACGACCGCACCGCTCGTCGAGGCGGTCGAGATCACGGGCACGCCACATATTGCGCTGCGCATCGCGGTCGATCGCGAGGATGCGTTGTTCCTCGCCTATCTCGAACATGTCGCGCCCGACGGGCGCGTGACCTATCTCAGCGAAGGCGGGCTGCGCGGGCTCCACCATGCGCGCCGATCCTTCCTGCGTGCGGATGCGTCGCCGCTGGTGCCGGGGGCGGTGACCGAGATCGCCTTTCCATTGCTGCCGGTCTCGGTCGCGATCCCGGCCGGACACCGTATCCGCCTGTCGCTCGCCGGCGCCGATCGGGACAGTTTCGCACGGCTTCCGGCGGATGGTCCCGTGCATTGGCGGCTTCATCGCGGTGGGCCGGACGGATCGCGCATCGTCCTGCCCATGGCGGCATGGACGGCACCGCTTGACTCGCGCTGAGCGCATGCGAGATCACAGATCACGTAAATAGGAACGGGGGAAGTCATGAGCGAACGCGAAGCCAATCCGATGCCCAAATTGGGCACCGCGCTCGCCTATGCCGGCTATGGCACGGCGGTTGGCGTGATGGTGCCGCCGTTCAGCTATTTCCTGCCTGCTTTCTATGCGCAGCATCTGGGCGTGCCGCTGGCGGTGGTGGGTGCCGTGGTCGGTGCGGTGAAGATCTACGATCTGGCGATCGATCCGATGATCGGCGTGCTTTCCGATCGTACGCACAGCCGGTTCGGTCGCCGCAAGAGCTGGATGGCGGCGGGCGTGCCGCTGCTCATCCTGGGGCTGTGGCTCGCGCTTGCGCCGCCGGTGACGACCGCCTCCGCTGCCTATCTTGCGCTCGCGCTGATCATCTACGCCACCGGCCAGAGCATGATCAGCATCCCCTATAGCGCGCTGGGCGCCGACATACCGGCAACGCCTTATGGCCGTGCGCGCATGCTCGGCCTGCGCGAGGCGCTGATAATGGGATCGCTCGTCGCCTCGTCGCTCTGTCCGCTGCTGGCGAGCCATTTCGGCTTCGCGGCCAGCAGTCGCGAGACGATGCTGTTCTTCCTGGGCGCGATCGCGCTGATCGCACCGGCGGCGCTGATCGCGCTGTTCCTGAAAGTGCCCGATCATGCCGGCCCGCCGACCAGCGCGGACAAGGTCAGCATCCCGCTCGTCTTCAAGGATTTCTGGACCGCGCTGGTGCGCAACAAGCCGTTCCGGCGGCTGACATTGGGCTATGCGATCATCAATTTCGCGATCTTCACCGACCAGTCTGTCACGCTCTTCTATCTGTCGAAGATCCTGCGGATCGAAACCATGCTGGGCCCGGCATTGCTGGTGCAGGGGGTGGTGACGGTGGCGAGCGCGCCGGTCTGGATCTGGTTTTCGCGCCGGTTCGAACTGCACCGGCTGATCGCAGGTGCGGTGCTGGTCGCCGCACTCTACCGCGTCCTCGCCTTCGCCTTCCTGCCGCCCGATTCCGCGATGCTCTATCTGGGCATCTGCGCGCTCGGCTCCGCGTTCTTCTCGGGCGTGCTGGTGCTGACCCCGACGATCCAGGCGATCGCGATCGACCATGGCACGCTCGCCGCCGGCCAGGAGCGCGCCGCCACCTATATCTCGGCGAACGCCATCGTCACCCAGCTCGCGGGCGCGCTGCCGATCGCGATCGTCTTTCCGCTGCTCCAATTCTCCGGCTTCAGCGCCGTGGGGCAAAGCAGTGCGGCCGGGCTGGAGGCGCTGCGTTTCGTCTTCGTCTATGCGCCGCTGCCCTTCCATCTGCTCGGCGCGTGGATGATCTGGCATTTCCCGATCAGCCGCGCCGATGCGCTGCGCCAGACCGAGGCGCTGATCGCCATGCGCGCGGCGCGCGACGGCGCGTGAGCCAGTTTCCGCCGATCGCGCCGCGGCGGAGCGGCGTGCTGAATGTCGATCCGCCGCACCGCCTTTATTGGGAGGAACTGGGCAATCCCGACGGCGTGCCGATCGTCTTCCTCCATGGCGGGCCGGGCGGCGGAACGCCCGACGCCTATCGCCGGCATTTCGATCCCGATTTCCACCGCATCATCCTGTTCGATCAGCGCGGCGCCGGCCGCTCCACGCCGCTGGGGGAGACGCGCGGCAACGACACTGCGGCGCTGATCGCGGATATCGAGCGGCTGCGCAGTCATCTCGGCGTCGATCGCTGGGCGGTGGCCGGTGCTTCCTGGGGCTCGACGCTCGCGCTCGCCTATGGCCAGGCGCATCCCGGATCGTGCCTGGGCTTCCTGCTGCGCGGACTGTTCATGGGCACTGCCGCCGAGATCGACTGGGTGATGTACGGGATGGGGCGCTTCTTTCCCGAGGCATGGGACGCGCTTGCCGCGCATGTCGCGCCGCGCACCGACCTGCTGGCCGCCTATGCCGAGCGGCTGGAGGATCCTGTCACCTGTCATGCGGCGGCGCTGGCCTGGAGCCGTTACGAAGGGGCATGCTCGCTCCTGCTGCCCAGCGCCGAGGCGGAGGAGAGTTTCGCCGATCCGGACCATGCGCTGAGCCTTGGTCGCATCGAGATCCATTATTTCCGCAACCGGCTGTTCCTGGAGGAAGGGCAGCTCCGCGCCAATCTGTCGCGGATCGCCCATCTGCCTGCGGTGATCGTCAACGGCCGTTACGACATGCTCTGCCCGCCTGCGACCGCCGCGGCGCTCGCCCGCGACTGGCCGGGCGCGGAGCTCATCCTGATTCCGGATGGGGGCCATAGCGGCCTCGATCCAGCCATGGCGGCCGCGCAGATCCGCGGCGCCCGACGTCTGAAGGAGATGCTGACATGATCGCCGAAACCCGCCAGGGCCGGCTGCGCGGAGAGCGCGGCGCCCATGGCATGCTCGCCTTTCGCGGCATCCCTTTCGCCGTCGCCGACCGTTTCGCGCCGCCACGTCCGCCCGCGCCCTGGGACGGGGTGCGCGACGCGACCGCGATCGGCCCGATCGCGCCGCAGAACGGCGCGGAGTTCGACCTGCTCGCGCTGCCGCCCATGTCGGAGGATTGCCTGAATCTCAGCCTGTTCACGCCCGCGCTCGACGATGCGCGGCGTCCGGTGCTCGTCTATATCCATGCCGGCGCCTTCGTCTCGGGTGCGGGCGGCGGCGTGCTGCATGACGGCAGCCTGCTTGCCGCCGACGAGGATGTGGTGGTGATCGGCATCAACTATCGGCTGGGCGTGCTGGGCTGGCCGCCCTTCGATGCCGGTGACGGCACGGTGCTGAATGCCGGGCTGCTCGATCAGATCGCGGCGCTCGAATGGATCCGTGACAATGTCGCGGCGTTCGGCGGCGATCCGGAAAACGTCACCCTGTTCGGCTATTCGGCGGGCGGCTGGTCGATCGTGACGTTGATGGCGACGCCGCGCGCCTGGGGCCTGTTCCACAAGGTCGTGCCGCAAAGCGGCAGCGCCTTCGGCGCATCGGGGCCGGCGGAACTGGCGCGCATGGCGGCGGCGTGGCGTGACGCGTTCGGCGACGGCGATCCGCGTACTGCGCCGCTCGATGCGTTGCTCGACGCGCAGAAACGGATGAGCGATGCGCTCAACAACGACCCGCTGCGGCGCACGTCGGAAGACCTGGTCTTCGGACCGCGTATCGAAGCTGGTCTGCTCGACGCCGAACCGCTGCCTGCGCTGAAACAGGGGGAGGCATGTGCGGTGCCGATGCTGATCGGCACCACAGGCGACGAGCTCGGCTACACCCCGTTCCGCGCAGGCATTCCCTGGGTGGAAACGTTGCACGGCCGCGATGCCGCGATCGAGACTTTGGTCCGCTCTTTCGGTGCGGAGCGCGGCCAGGCGATCTGGGACACCTATGTCGCCGAATTTCCGGACGACAGCGACGCCGGGATCGCCGGCCGGATCCGCAGTGACCGCTATTACCGGTTGCCGGCGATCCAGGCGGCGGAGGCGAATGCGCCGCGCGCACCGACCTGGATGTATCGTTTCACGCTGCCGGCCACGTCCCCGATCGCCGGCAATGTCAGTACCCATGCGACCGATCTGTGCTTCTGGTTCGGCACCATGGCGGATTCGCCGTTCCGCGACTTCTTCTTCGGCCGGGGGCCAACCGATGAGGAGCTTGTGCTCTCCCGCCGGATGCGCCGCGACATCGCGCATTTCGCGCGCACGGGGCAGTGCGACTGGCCCGCCTATGAAGCGGGCGAACGCGCGACTCGACGCTACGATCTCGAGGATTGTGTCGAGCTGGATCCCCAAGGCAACGCGCGCCGCATCTGGCCGACGTAACGGAATCCGCCATTTTCCGGCCTCTCACTTACCCCCTTGCAACGCGAACGCATAAATGGTGATATGAGATCACAGTTTGCATAATCGCTGAAACAGGGGGTGGGGAACAATGACGAGGTCACGCATCAACGGGCTGCTGATGGCCGCTTCCGCCATCTCCGCGCTTGCGGCGTCGCCGGCCTGGGGGCAGGCGGCGGAGGATGTCGAGAGCCAGAACCAGAACGACATCATCGTCACCGCCGACAAGCGCGACGAGAGCCTGTACGATGTGCCGTCGTCGCTCAGTGTCGTCGACGACGACACGCTGTCGGCGCGCAACCTGTCGTCGCTGACCGACTGGGCGAACACGATCACCGGCCTGTCGGTCTCGTCGCGCGGCGCGCCGGGCTTTACCCAGATCATTCTGCGCGGCGTCACTTCGGGCGGGCAGCAGACCAGCCCGACCGTCGCCATCTATGTCGACGACGTCCAGTTCGGCACGTCGAGCCCTGCGGGCCTCAGCACCTTGCAGCCCGACATCGACCCCAGCGACCTGGAACGGATCGAGGTGCTGCGCGGACCGCAGGGTACCGTTTATGGCGCCAGCACGCTGGGCGGCCTGATCAAATATGTGACGCGCAAGCCCGACACCGAGGATTTCAGCGGATCGTTCGACCTGGGCGTGAGCAGCGTCAGCCATGGCGAGACCGGCTGGCATGCGCGCGGTGCGCTCAACGTGCCGATCGTCAAGGACGTGCTGGCACTGCGCGTCTCGGGCTTCAATCGCGAGACGCCGGGCTTCGTCGACAATGTCCTGACCGGTCAGGAGGACGCCAATTCGGCGCGCACCTGGGGCGGCCGGGCCTCGCTCGCCTTCTACCCGAGCGAGGCGATCGACATCCGCCTGAACGCTGTGATGCAGAAGACGCGCGCCGACGCGACGGGGTCGGTCGATCTCAACGCCAACACCCTGCTGCCGATCGACGGAGACCTGACCAATCGCCGCTATCAGGGCGATTATTTCCGGTCCGACTATCGCCTCTATTCGGCGACGATCAATATCGACATGGGGCCGGTGCGCGTCACCTCCGCGACCAGCTACAGCGAGATCCGCGCGGCTACGCAGTTCGATTTCAGCCCTGCCTTCGGTTTCGTCACCCAGGCCTATTCGGGCGGCCTGCTGCCTGCCGCGGCGGTGTTCGGGCCCCAGGCCTTCGCGTCGGACAAATGGACGCAGGAATTGCGCATCGCCAGCGATGACAGCGGCCCGTTCCAGTGGCGCGCGGGTTTCTATTACACCAGTGAGGATCTGCGCAGCGCGACCCAGGTGCTCGCGCGCTTCCCTTCGAACCTGTCGCCCATGCCCGCGCCGTTCGGCACGCTTTCCAACGCCAATTCCTACGCGGAATATGACGAGACCGCGCTGTTCGGCGACATCCGCTATGCGATCACGCCGACGATCGAACTGGCCGGTGGCCTGCGCTATTCGCGCAATGAACAGCAGTCGCGCACGCTGAGCTCGGGCCTGCTGACCAACCCGGCCGCGCCCACCGCGATCGCCACCCAGTCGGGCGATTCCGACGAGGATGTGCTGATCTACCAGGCATCGGCCAAGTGGAGCTTCGCGCCCCAGGGCATCGTCTATGCCCGCGTCGCCAAGGGCTATCGCCCCGGCGGCCCGGTCGAACTGGGGCCGACGGTGATCGCACCGATCGTGCCGCGAAGCTATGATTCCGACACGGTGATCAATTACGAGCTGGGCGCGAAGGGCAGCATCCTCGATGGCGCGCTCTCGTTCGACGCCAGCCTCTTCTATATCGACTGGACGCGCAT
>Ga0209902_101149_pt1 | contig 15417 bp, 11 predicted proteins | sample FECB27metaG_FD_188304 | JGI IMG/M metagenome (GOLD analysis project Ga0209902, IMG submission 188304) | Cyanobacterial communities from the Joint Genome Institute, California, USA - FECB-27 (SPAdes) (version 2) | ecosystem: Environmental > Aquatic > Thermal springs > Hot (42-90C) > Microbial mats...
CCCGGCCTCCCATATGATCCTGTCGTCGGGAGACCGGGCGGGGGAGTGAGCCGGTGCGGCGTCCGCCGGCCGCGCTCGCCAGGTCGATTACACAACGATCGCAATCACTTCGCGTGCCCCGGCCGTGCGTGCCGCACCGTGCGTCCGCGTGACGGGGGTGTTGAGAAAAAGTCGTGGAACATCGAGTCTGTTTTATATTGCGGGATACATTCCGTAATGCGATGTAATCGCCAAGAGAGGATGGCAATGGACAACATCGTGGAAATCGCTCTGGACAGCATCGAGGACGCGCTCGACGCGATGGCGCGCGGCGAGATGGTCGTCGTGCTCGACGACAAGCATCGCGAGAATGAAGGCGACCTGATCATCGCCGCCGAACATGCCACGCCCGAGGCGCTGGCCTTCATCGTCCGTCACACCACGGGCATCGTCTGCGTGGCGATCGAGGGTGCGCGCGCCGACGTGCTGGCGCTCGATCCGATGGTGAAGACAAACGACGATCGCCATGGCACCGCCTTCACCGTTTCGGTCGACGCGCGTCGCGGCACCACCACCGGCGTGTCCGCCGCGGACCGTGCGGCGACTATCGCGGCGCTGATCGATCCGGCGACGCGCCCCGACGACCTGATGCGGCCGGGCCATATGTTTCCGCTGCGCGCGCGGCCCGGCGGGGTGCTCGAACGCCCCGGCCATACCGAGGCCGCGGTCGACCTGGCGCGGCTGGCCGGCTGCGCACCGGCGGGCGTGCTGTGCGAGATCGTCAGCGACGACGGATCGATGGCGCGCACCCCGGAACTGATCCGCTTCGCGCGGACCCATGGTCTGCGCATCGTCACCATCGCCGACCTGATCGTCTATTGCCGCGAGGGCCGCGATCGCCGCCCCAGCGTCCATCAACTGCCCCACGCCGCCGGCCTCGAGGCCGGGGCCATGCGCTGACCCGAGGAGAGGGGATCATGTTCCTGCAAGCCCTGCCCGAGCGGAAGACCTTCGCCGGCACCGAGACCGAATTGCTGATCAGGGGAGAGGGGCAGCCGCTGCTGTTCCTGCATGCCGGCCATGGCTTCGACCCCAGCGACCCGCTGATCGAGCGCCTGTCGCAACAGTATCAGGTGTTCGCGGCGTCGCATCCCGGCTTCGGCGCGTCGCCGCGCCCGGACGGCGTCGATACCGTCGACGACATCGCCTATCGCTATCTCGACCTGATCGAGGATCTGGGGCTGGAGGACATCGTCGTCGTCGGCGTCTCGTTCGGCGGCTGGATCGCGGCGGAGCTCGCGACCAAGGGATCGGGGCGGATCGCGAAGCTGGTGCTGATCGATCCGGTCGGCGTGAAGTTCGGCGATCGCGAGACGCGCGACATCACCGATATCTATGCGACCACCGCGCAGCAGATCCCCGAACTCTTCTTCGCCGACGAGGCGAAGGGGCTGGCGGTGCTCAACAATCTCGACTTCAAGGATCTACCGGAGGAGACCGCGCTGCGCTTCGCCCGCAATCGCGAGGCTTTGACGCTCTTCGGCTGGGCGCCGACCCTCTACAATCCGAAGCTCAAGGGCCGGCTGCATCGCATCAAGGTGCCGACCCTGCTGGTCTGGGGCGCGGACGACCGGATCGTCTCCGCCGATTATGGCCGCCAATATGCCGCGGCCATCCCCGGCGCGCGCTTAGAGGTGATCGAGGGCGCCGGTCATTACGGCTATCTCGAACAGCCCCAAGCCTTTGCCGACACGATCGAGGCGTTCCTGGGCGCCTGAGCCCCGAACCGCGCCCACAGGAGAGCGACATGGAATTCTGGCATTTCAGCGAACAGTCGATGCATCCCGCCTGGGATTCGATCGAGGGTCCGACCAAGGTCACCGTCGACAATCGCCATTGCGATCCCAAGGTCGCGCACGAATTGTACAACCGCTATCTCGACGAATGGGTGGCCGCCGACAGGCTGGGCTACAACATCTTCGTCAACGAGCATCATGCCTCGGCCAACTGCATGTCGGCATCCTGCCTGCTGACGCTGGCGATCCTGGCGCGCCAGACCGAGCGCGCGCGGCTGCTCTGCCTGGGCGTGCCGATCACCAACCGCACCGATCCCTATCGCGTCGCCGAGGAGCTGGCGATGATCGACGTGATCTCGGGCGGGCGGCTCGAGATCGGGCTGGTCAAGGCGTCGCCGTTCGAACTGGCCATGTCGAACCAGAACCCCGCCGGGATCATGGATCGTTACTGGGAAGCGCATGATTTCGTGGTCAAGGCGCTGACCCATCAGGGTGGCCCCTTCTCGTGGGAAGGCGAGCATTACAATTATCGCAACGTCAATGTCTGGCCGCGCCCGTTGCAGCAGCCCATGCCGCCGATGTGGATCACCGCGTCGGGCGCCAGCACCGGCCGCCGCGTCGCGCAACTGGGCTACACGCTCGCGACCTTCTTCAACGGCGCCGGCACCAAGCCGCTGTTCGACGCCTATAAGGAGGAATATCTCAAGACCCACGGACGCGCCGCGCCCATCGATCGCTTTGCCTATCTCGCCATCGTGTGCTGCGGCCGCAACGAGAAGGAAGTCGATACGCGCTATGCGAAGATGAAGCCCTATCTCGACGTGCAGCCGCGCACGCCCAAGGCATGGTCGAACCCGCCGGGCTACGAGACGGCGGAGCTCAACGCGATGGCGCTGAAAAAGGGCATCACCGGCCGGATCAATTTCGGCCTGCCGCCCAATCCCTCGCGCCAGGACATGGCCGATGGCGGCATCATGTTCACCGGCACGCCCGATCAGCTTTACGACCAGATCACCTCGTTCGCCGATCGTGCGGGCGGCCTCGGCCATCTGCTGATGCTCGGACAGGCGGGCTATCTGAGCCATGAGGAGACGATCGACAGCATGACGCTCTTCTCGCAGGAAGTGATGCCGCGGCTGCGCGAATATGCCGCTGAGAAGAAGCGCGAACAGGCGGACGAGACGCTGACGGGCGCCAGGCTCGACGGCGACTACGCGATCGTCTGACGTCATGCCGGCGATCGATTTCGCCGGGAAGCGCGTGCTGGTCGGCGGCGGCAGCCGCGGGATCGGCCGCGCCATCGCGCAGGGCTTCGCGGCGGCGGGCGCATCGGTCTCGGTCTCCGGTCGCGACCGCGAGGCGCTGGCCGAGACGCAAAGGCTGAGCGGCGCGCATGTCCAGATCGGCGACCTTGCCGATGGCGATGCGGTGCGCCGTCATGTCGAGGCGGCGGCCGAGGCGCTGGGCGGGCTCGACATCGTCGTCAACAACGGCTCGGCCTTTTCGCTGGCCGACGATCCGGCGGGCTGGACGACAGCATTCCAGGTCGACCTGATGGGGCTGGTCAACACCAATGCCGCGGCGGTGCCGATCATCGCGGCGGGCGGCGGCGGGGCGATCGTCAACATCTCGTCGATCTCCGCCTTCCATCCCACGCCGGCCTCGGCGCCCTATGGCGCGATCAAGGCCGCGATCGTCCATTATACCGCCAGCCAGGCGCTGGGCCTGGCGGCGCGGAATATCCGGGTGAACTCGGTGGCGCCGGGCGCGATCGAGTTTCCGGGCCATTTCTGGGAAGCGCGCAAGGCGAACGAGCCGGAGCGCTATCAGCGCATCGTCGACAAGATCCCGTTCGGCCGGCTCGGCGCGCCCGAGGAGGTCGCCGATGTCGTGCTTTTCCTCGCCTCTCCGCTCGCGCGGTGGGTGACGGGCCAGACGATCATGGTCGATGGCGGCCAGGAACTGACCTGAGATGGAAGAGCGCAGGAGTTTCTGCCGCATCTGCTTCGGCACATGCGGGTTGCTCGTGCGCCTCGACGAGAACCGCCGGGTGACCGGCGTGCGCGGCGACCCCGATCATGTGCTGACATCGGGCTTCGCGTGTAGCAAGGGCGTGACCGCGGGCGAGCTGCACAATAGCGACCAGCGGCTGCTGCGCCCGCTCAAGCGGCTCGACGATGGCCGTTTCGTCGAGATCGGGATCGAGCAGGCGCTGGACGAGATCGCCGAGCGACTGAAGGCGAGCATCGCGCGGGACGGCGCGAACAGCCATGCGCTCTATCAGGGCATGGGCGGCAGCCTCAATGCCGCCGCGCGCGTGGTGCTGCGCGGCTGGCTCGATGCGGTCGGCTCCACCTCCTATTTCTCGTCGATGACGATCGACCAGTCGGCCAAATGGGTCTCGTTCCAGCGGCTGGGCATGTGGGCGGCGGGCAATGCGCGCTGGGAGGATGCCGATGTCTGGATGGGCTTCGGCTTCAATCCGCTCGTCTCGGTCTCCGGCGCGCTCAGCGGCTTCGACAATTACAATCCGGTGCTCAGCATGAAGCGGGCAAAGGCCCGTGGTATGAAGATCGTCGTCGTCGATCCGCGCCGGACAGAGACCGCGCGGCTGGCCGACATCCACCTCCAGCCGCGCCCCGGCGAGGATGCCGCGATCGCCGCGGGTTTCCTGAACCTGATCCTGTCCGCGGCACGCGAGGATGCGGCTTTCTGCGCCGCGCATGTCGATGGGCTGGAGGATCTGCGCCGCGCAGTCGCGCGCTTCACGCCCGCCTATGTCGCGGCACGGGCGGGCATCGACGAAGCCGATTTCCGCGCGGCGGCGGAAATCTTCATGGGCGCGCGCAAGGGCGGGGCCTTTACCGGCACCGGCCCGAACATGGCGCGCTGGTCCAACCTGTCGCAGCATCTGATCGACGCGATGAACGTCGTGTGCGGCCGCTATCCGCGCGCCGGGGATCCGGTTGCCAATCCCGGCGTCCTCGGTCCGCGTCGGCCGGTCCATGCCGAGCCGATCGCGCCCGGGCGCTCGTTCGAAAGCGGCCGGATCAGCCGCGTGCGCGACCTGGGCCTGTTGTTCGGGCAGATGATGACCGGCGCGCTCGCCGACGAGATATTGATGCCCGGCAAGGATCGCATCCGCAGCCTGTTCGTGCTGGGCGGCAATCTGGTCAGCGCCTTGCCCGATCAGGCGAAGACGGTGCGCGCTTTGTCCGATCTCGACCTGCTCGTCGTCGTCGACCCGCAGATGAACGCGACCGCGCGCCTTGCCCATTACATCCTGCCGCCCAAACTGATGTTCGAGCGCGACGACATGACGATGGTGCATAACGAGCGCAATTATTACCCGGCGCCCTTCGCGCAATATGCGCCTGCCATCGCCGCCACGCCCGACGGATCGGACGTGATCGACGATCACCAGCTCTTCTGGGGGCTGGCCCGGCGGCTGGGGCTCACGCTCAGCTATGGCGGCGCTGCGCTCGACATGGCGCATTGCCCCAGCGCGGATGACCTGCTCGCGCTGTCCGCCGCGCACGGCCAGATTGCGTTCGAGACGATAAAGGCATGCGATGGTGGCGCGATCTTCGCTGTCACGCCTCAATTGATCGAGCCCGCGCGTGCCGATGCCGGCCGCTTCCAGCTCTTCCCGGCCGACGTTGCCACCGAGTTCGCGGAGATGGCGGCCGTGCCCGATGAAGCGTCGGACTATCCCTATCGGCTGGTGGCCCGGCGGATGCGGGAAGTGATGAACAGTTTCGGCCGCCACATCCCGTCGGTGCGCCGTCGCCGGCCGGCCAACCGGCTGCAGGTCCATCCCGGGGACCTGACCGAGATCGGCATCTGCGACGGCGACACGGTCACGCTCAGCTCTCCGCACGGCACGATCCCGGCGGTGGTCGAGGCGGACGAGACGCTGCGCCGCGGCACCGTCTCGCTTACCCATGGCTGGGGCGAATTGCCGGGCGACCGCGACGCGATCGGGGTTTCGGTCAACCGGCTGACCGATGCGGGCGACACGGTGGAGCGGGTCAACGCCATGCCGGTCTTCTCGGCGCTGCCGGTGCGGATCGAGCGGGCGGAAAATGCCGTGACGCCGCATGACGTCGCCTCATAACAGGCCGGATTAAACTCGTTTGAGGTGGCCGGCGGGGCGATCCACTATCATCCCGAAAACCAACCATGTGGGTCGATATGCGATGCGTCGCGTGTCGTTCCATGCATAAAACAGGGCGGGGAGTGGATGATGAAGCGCACGGAAAATCATGCGAGGATCAAGTGCGGCGCGATGCTGGCCGCAAGCGGCCTGGCGATCGCGATGCTGCAGGCGGCGCCGGCGCATGCGCAGGCCGCGGCGGAGGAAGCCGCGCCACAGTCGGGCGGGCTCGAGGACATCGTCGTCACCGCCAACCGGCGCGAACAGAATCTTCAGGACGTGCCGATCGCGGTGACCGCCGTGACCTCCGCGGCGCTGCAGGCATCGGGCACGCTCAACACGCTCCAGCTCGAGCGGGTCACGCCCGGCCTGCAGGTCTACCAGACCGGCTCGGCGGCCTTGCCCTTCCTGCGCGGCGTCGGTTCCAACCAGTCCAATCCCGGTTTCGAAAGCCCGGTCGCGATCTATATCGACGGCATCTATCAGGCCGGCAAGATCGGCAATGTCTTCGACCTGCCCAATGTCGAGCGGATCGAGGTTCTGAAGGGGCCGCAGGGCACCCTGTTCGGCCGCAACGCGACCGGCGGCGCGATCTCGATCGTCACGCGCGATCCCGGCCAGAATCCCGAAGTCTCGGGCGAGATCGGCTATGGCCGCTTCAACGAGGTTCGCGGCAGGTTCTACGCGTCCGCGCCGATCACCGAGACGCTGGGCGCCAGCGTGTCGCTCACCGCGCGCAAGAGCGATGGCTATATCCGCAACACCTTCCTCGACAAGGATGCCAACCCCTCGCACAATGTGATGGGTATGGCGAAGCTGGTCTGGACGCCGGCCCCGGAGTTCACCGCCAAACTGTCGGGATCCTATTTCGAGCATAGCGATCCGACCTTCCTGTCGCCGCATGTGCTGGCAGGGACGATCCCGCCGGGCACGAGCCCGACCGGCGCCGGCGGCCTGTTCGTGACCAATTACGACAAATATACGATGCGTTCGAACCACGACACGTTTGTGGACACGCATGGCTGGCGCGCCTCGCTGGACCTGCAATATGATCTCGGCGCGGTGAAGCTGGTTTCGCTGACCGGCTATGTCGACGCCTATTCGGAGAATATCTCGAACTCGCCGGCGTCGGAATCGGCGGCGTCCTATTCGGGCTCGGGCACGCCCAGCAAGATGTTCTCGCAGGAGCTCCAGCTCCAGTCGACGGGCAGCGGTCCCCTCAAATGGATCGTCGGCGGCTATTATTCGCACAGCAACGAAGGTTTCAGCGACCTGATCTCGGTCGCAAACGTGCCATCGCCGATCCGCCCTGCCGACCTGCTGGTCGCCGGCGCCAGCGTCACCGCCTTCCACGTCGAGCTGCGGACCAAATCCTTCGCCGGTTTCGCGGAAGCCAATTACGAGCTGACCGACAGGCTGCGGCTGACCGCCGGCCTGCGCTACACCAAGGAAGATCGCGCGATCGACGGCTTCCGCTACAATTACACGGCGCTTCCGGCGGCCGGGAACCAGAATCTGAAGCTCTACAACACCATGCTCGGCACCGAGCAGCTCGTGTTCGGGCGCACCATCGCCGCGGCGTCGGTGACCGATCGCGAAAAGGATTTCTCGAAACTGACCTTCCGCGCCGCGCTGGATTACAAGATCCAGGACGACATGATGGTCTATGCGTCGTTCAACCGCGGCTTCAAGAGCGGCAGCTATACCGCGACCTCGCTCTCCGCGACCGCGGTGCCGGTCAATCCCGAGGTGCTCGACGCCTATGAGGTCGGCTTCAAGTCCGAATTCCTCGATCACCGCGTCCGCTTCAACGCCGCGGCCTTCTATTACGACTATTCGAACATCCAGGTCGGCCTGATCACCGGCGCGGGCGTGACCACGGTCGAGAATGCGGCGGCCGCGCGGATCTATGGTCTCGATGCCGAACTGACCGTGGTGCCGACCGACAATTTGACCTTGCGCGCCGCGATCAATGTGCTCGACACCAAGTATAAGGATTATGGTCGCGCGCAGATCTTCCTGCCCAAGACCACGGCCGCGGCCTGCACCGCGCCGCCGCCCGCGATCACCCAGGCCCAGGCCGAGGCGCTCGTCGCGGCGCCGAAGTTCGCGGGCGCCTGCTCCTACGCGCTCGACGCCAGCGGCCTGCCGCTGATCTTCTCGCCCGACATGACCGCCAATATCGCGGCGGATTACACCATTCCGGTCGGCGAGAGCCGCGTCGTGCTCAACGGCTCGCTCTATTACAATAGCGGCTTCGACATCACGCCGGGCGGCTATTTCAGCCATATCGGATCGTACGAGACGCTGAGCATGTCGGCGACCTGGTACGGACCCGACGACCGCTATTTCGTCCGCGTCTGGGGCGACAATCTGACCGACAGCAGCCACCCCATCTATATCTCGCCCCAGGCCGCCGCCTTTCAGGAGATCTCGGCCCGGCCGGTCTCCTATGGCGTGACCGTCGGCTTCAAGTTCAAATAATCCCCCTCACTCCTCGACTGGGGCGCGCCGGCGACGGTGCGCCCTTTTGTTTTGTGTGCTTGGGAGTGTGTTTGCGGCTGTGATCGCGATGACGCCTCTCCTCCCTATCGCATAGCGATGGGGAGGGGGACCGCGCCGGCGAAGCCGGGGTGGTGGAGGGGAATTCGGATGCGTCATTAGGCGCCCGACCTGCCGTTTATCTCCAAACGACGTCTTCAGAACGATGCGCGTTCTCGACATCGCATTCCCCTCCACCACGCCGCTCCGCGTCGTGGTCCCCCTCCCCATCTTCGATGGGGAGGGGAGGGGGGTTCCCGGATGCTTTACGGAATAGCGGGATCCCCGCTTTCGCGAGGATGACAAGGAGCGGGAGGGCCTGCCCCCCGATCCCGGAGCGCTACGATCCTAGAACTTCGCCCCGATCGCGACACCCACGGTCAGCGGCACGATCTCCTGGCGCGACTGTTTCAGCGCCGACAGGTTGACGCCGATGATCTTGCGGTTGGTCAGGTTCGATCCGAACAGCCGGGCGTAGACCGGCGCGCCGCCGGGCTCGATCGTCACCGACGCGCCCAGCGAGTCATATTCGTTGACGCGGTCGAGCGTGCCGACGCCGACCTTGAACGGAGCGGTGCGGTAATAGCTCGTGCTGAAGATCAGCTTCGTGCCGCCTTCCAGCTCCGCGGTATAGTCGGCGCCGAGCGTGAACGACCATTTGGGCGCGAAAAGACCGCGGTCGCCGCTGGCGTCGATGATCACCTGATCGCCATTGCCGGTCACCGGATTGGGCACGAACGCCACCGCGTCGGGGAAGGAGCGGTATTTGGCGTGCAGCAGGTTCACGCTCGCGCGGAGCTGCAGGTTGCGGCTGGGCGCGAGCACGGCGTCGAGGTCGAGGCCATAGATCCGCTCGCTCGCGGCATTCTGCAGCCGCGTGGTCGATGTGCCGCTGCCGCTGGCGACGATGATGTCGAGCTGGATGTTCGAATAATCGTAATAGAAGGCGGCGGCATTGAGCTGCAGCATCCGGTCGAGCAGGCGGCTCTTGATGCCGACTTCGTATGCGTCGAGCTTTTCGGGCTCGACCGCGACCTGCGTCGTGCTGAAGTCGTTGAGATTGTACGTGCCGCTCTTGAAGCCGCGATTCCAGCTGACATAGCCCATCACGTCGGGCGCCAGATCCTGGTCGAGCGCGAGCCGCCAGGTCAGCTTGTTGAAGGTGCGGTTGGGCAATGTCCCCGCATCGAGCGGGATCAGCGCGGGCGAATAGAAGCCCGGCGCAATCTGGCCGATGCCCGACACCGCATAGCTGTAGCCGCGCCGCTCGCTGGTATAGCGCAGGCCGGCGGTGATCTTGGTGCTGTCGGTCAGCGCATAGGTCGCCTGGCCATAGCCGGCGATCGCGCGGGTCGGCCCGGCGGCGCGGATCGAGGTGATGTTGCCGCCCGGCGTCGTCGCGGCCTGCGCGAAGGTCGCGTTATAGGCGACGCCCTGTTTCAGGTCGAGCGGACGGATCGTCGCCTTGCCGTCGAAATAATAGGCGCCGACCACCCATTGCAGCGGGCCGTTGCCGGTCGAGAGCAGTTGCAGTTCCTGCGAGAAATCCTTCACGCCCTGCACTTCATCGAAATAGAGGACGTTGGCGGACGTGCCGTCGAAATCGAGCTTCGAGACGACGTCGGTATGGACGTAGCCGCTGATCGAGACGAGATCGACGCCGGGGAAGGAATAGCGTGCCTTGGCGGTCGCGCGGAACGCCTCCACCCCGAACAGATTGGGGCTGCCCTGATATTCGTAGGTCTGCGGATCGAACGTGCCGCCCAGGAACGTCCCGACGGGCAGGGTGCCGCGCACCGGGTTGAGGTTCGAATTCAGGTTGGTCGTCGTGCGATCCATATAGCTGGCGCCCAGCGTCAGTTCGAACACGTCGCTCGGCTGCCACAGCAATTTGCCGTCGATGCTGTCGCCATTGCCGCCGCCGAACTTGCCGGGTTTGATCGTGCCGGTGTTCTTGGCGAAATCGCCGCCCTGGCTGTGCTGGGCGCTGATGTTGAACGCCAGCGTGTCGGCGATCGGGCCGGTGACATAGGCCTTGGCGACCCAGCGATTGAAGCGTTCGAAGGACAGTTCGGCCGATCCGCCGAAATCGAATTTGGGCTGGCGTGTGATGATGTTGATCGCGCCGCCCGTGGCGTTGCGGCCGAACAATGTGCCCTGCGGCCCCTTCAGCACTTCAAGCCGTTCGATCGAGTTGAACTCGAGAATATTGGCCGATTTGTCGGACTGGTAGACGCCGTCGATATAGACCGCGATCGAACTGTCGTTGCCGGTCGCGGGCGAATTGGATCCGACGCCGCGGATATAGGGAATGAAGAATGAATTGGCCGCGGTCGGCGAGGTCGTGACGCCGGGCGCGAGGCGGGGCAGGTCGAGTGAATTGACCACGCCCGCGGTCTCGAACTGCCGGGGCTCGATCGTCGCGATCGCGATCGGCACATCCTGCAGCCGTTCCTCGCGGCGCTGCGCGGTGACGACGATATCTGGGATGCCGGCGCTTTCATCGGCGGCCTGCGGGGTCGGCGCCTCCTGCGCCGCCACCGCGACCGGCGATGCCGTCGCCATCAGGAACAGTGCGAGCTTGCCGGAAATAAAAGGCGCGGCCGATCTGGTCATCATACCCCTCCCGCTATGTTATTCTATTTTGATTGTCGGGAAATTAGTCGGGGGGCGGAAGGGCGACAAATCAGTAAAGCTTGATGCTTCATGCCATTCCCTCATGACAGTCTATGGCCGATATCTTGCGTCATCCCGGCGAAAGCCGGGATCTCACTTTCTTTTGGGTGGCAGTGAACAGGCAGGGAGATTCCGGCTTTCGCCGGAGTGACGGAGATAGCTAGGCATCCGATCGCGGATAGGCGATCAAGCCGCCGTGAACCGGATCGGCATGTGCTTGATGCCCCAGAACAGGTTGGAGCTCGCCCATTGCTCCGGCCCGTCCTGCGCGATGCCGTCCATCCGGTCGAGCACGTCGCCGAGCATGACAGCCATGTCGAGCCGCGCGAGGTGCGCGCCCAGGCAGAAATGCTTGCCCATCGCGAAACCGAGATGGGGGTTCGGATCGCGGCGGACGTCGAACCGGTCGGGGTCGGCGAATATCGCGGGATCGCGGTTCGCGCCGTGCAACCAGATCACCGCCCAGTCGCCTTCGCGCATCGTCTTGCCGCCCAGCTGGACATCCTCGGTGACGGTGCGCAGCGTGTGGGTCAGCGGCGAACTGTAGCGGACGAATTCGTCGGCGGCGCGGCGCAGCACCGCAGGGTCGTCGCGATTGGCGCGCAGATAGGCGAGCTGGTCGGGCGCCTTCATCAGTTCGAGCAGCCCGACGCTCATCGACGAGCGCGTGGTCTCGTGCCCCGCGGCGAAGAACATCAGCCCGTTGAAGCCGATCTGCGTCTCGGTGAGCGGCACACCGTCGATCTCCGCCTGAACCAGCGCGGTCAGCAGGTCGTCCTGCGGGTCGGCGCGACGCTGCTCCGCCAGCGCGACAACGGTGCGCATGATGTTCGAGACGCCGGCGGTGCTGGTCTCGACCGGCGTGCCGATCGAGAATTCGGGATCCTCTGGCGCCGCGAACATATTGTTCCAGCGATAGAAATCGTCCCACATGTCGCGCGGCACGCCCAGGATCGCGGCGATCACCGCGGTCGGCAGGCGGCCGGCATAGTCGGTGGTGAAGTCGCAGCGGCCTCGGGGCAGGATATCATCCAGCATCTCCGTGCTGATCGATCGGACCAGCCCTTCCAGCCCGTTGACGCTGGCCGGCGCGAAGCGGGTCGAGAAATAGCGGCGCAACGCATTGTGCGGCTGGCCGTCCATCGTCGCGAGCTGCTGCGCGCTCTGCGTCAATCGGGTGAACAGCGAATCCTCGGGATTCTCGAATTCCGGTCCCATGGGCAGGTTCGCGCCGGCGCGCTGCACGCTGAAGATGCGCGTGTCGTTCATCAGCATGAACTTGGCCTCGGCATGGCCGGTCACCGACCAGAAGGGCTTGCTCAACCGGCCTTCCGACCATGTCACGGGATCGGCGCCACGCATGCGCCGCCAGATCGGATGGGGATCCCCGCTGCCGAAGAATGTCGGATCGGTGAGGTGGATGTCGTCCTGGCTCACGCTCTCTCTCCCGCGATCGGCGTGTCGTCCGCCTGTCCACCGATGCTATGCGCGGCCATGCATGGCAGCCAGAGCAGAATTTCTCATCGGCCCATCACCAAAGCCGGTTGGCATGGCCGGGGCGGGCGGCGCACAAGGCGGTCATGTCACAGGCACCGATCAGGGCCGAGCGCCGCGACGATATCCTGATCGTCACCATTGACCGGCCGCATGTCCGCAACGCGATCGACGGCCCGACCGCGCGAGCGCTGACTGATGCGATCGACGCGTTCGAGGCGGATCCGTCGCTCTCGATCGGCATATTGACCGGGGCGGGCGGCCATTTCTGTGCTGGCGCCGACCTCAAGGCGGCTGCCGCGAACGGGAACAGCGGATCGCGCACCGAACGCGGGGCGATGGGCATGTGCCAGCATCCGCCCGCAAAGGTGATGATCGCCGCGATCGAGGGCGCGGCGGCGGGCGGCGGGTTCGAACTGGCGCTGGCCTGTCACATGATCGTCGCTGCCGAGGATGCGCGGATGGGCCTGCCGGAGGTGCGCCGAAATCTGGTCGCCAATGGCGGCGGGCTGTTGCGGCTGCCGCGTCGCATCCCGCCCAATATCGCGACGGAGGTGGCGCTGAGCGGCGATCTCTATCCCGCCGGATTCTTCCACCGCTGGGGCCTGGTCAACCGGCTGACGCCAGGCGGCGGCGCGCTGGAGGAGGCGCTGGCGCTTGCCCGCTCGCTCGCGCGCAACGGGCCGACCGCGATCGACGCCACCGCCGCGATCCTGACCGCCACGCCGGACTGGACGCTGGAGCAGGGGTGGGAAGGGCAAGCGGCGCTGTCGCTCGTCGCGCTGGAATCGGACGATCGCATCGAGGGCGCGCGCGCCTTTGTCGAGAAGCGGCCGCCGGTCTGGAAAGGGCGATCCTGATCCCGGCCGCCGTCAGTTTCCGGCGGTCTCGAACAGCGTCGTGCTCGCGCAGATCTCCAGAAAGGCTCGGATGCCGGGCGTGATATATTTCTCCCGGTGGGTCAGGATGAAGAAGTGCCGGCTCAGATCGAGGTCGGGCACGGCCAGGCGAACGATGCGCCCGCGTTCCAGCGCGCCGCGCGCGGCCAGCAGCGATACGCAGCCGATCATCGCGCTGACGGCGACCATCTCGATAATGGCCTCGGCCTGCTGAAGCTCCAGCCCGATCCGCCATCGATCCCAATAAGGATGCATGGCGCGATCGAGCGTCTGGCGGGTGCCCGATCCCTTCTCGCGCACGACCCAGCGCTCCGCCAGCAAGGCATCGATCGGAACCTGGCTTTCGCGGGCAAGCGGGTGCGACGGATTGCATATCAGCACCAGCTCGTCGCCGCGCCATTCGCGCATCGACAGATCGGGGTGCGACAGCTCGCCTTCGATCAGCCCGAGGTCCAGCGAGAAGTCCGCGACCCTGGCCGCGATCGCCGCGGTGTTGCCGATCTCCAGCGACAGCGGCGCTTCGGGATGGAGCCGCGAATAGGCATGCATCAGCAGCGGCGCGACATGATTGCCGATCGTCTGCGTCGCCCCCAGCCTGAACGATCCTGGCCCCAGGCGCCCGGCGAGAAGCGCGTCGATCTCGTCGGCGCGGTCGAGCAGGTCGCGCGCGGCGGGCAGCAGTGAGCGGCCGGTCTCGTTGATCCTCAGCCGTTTGCCGGCGCGATCGAACAACGGCTTGTCATAGCGCCTTTCGAGCTCGAGCAGCGCGGCGCTGGCCGCCGATTGCGACATGGACAGTTCGGTTGCGGCGGCGGAAATGCTCTCCAGCCGGGCCGTCGCGGTGAAGATCTGCAGATGGCGCAGGCTGAAACGCATAGCTGTTTTATCGATGATCTATAGAGAAATTACCAGTTTTTTGAATTTGGACGACTGGCGTAATTCGAAACGCTCATCAGGAGCATTTCGTCATGGCCAGCCTGCGCACCGAACGCATTCTCAGCGTCAATCACTGGAGCGACCGGCTTTTCAGCTTCAAGACCACGCGCGATCCGTCGTTCCGCTTCGAAAGCGGCCATTTCGTCATGCTCGGCATCGACCTTGGCGGAAAACCGTTGCTGCGCGCGTTCAGCATCGCCAGCCCCAATCACAGCGAGGAACTGGAATTCCTGAGCATCAAGGTGCCGGATGGTCCGTTGACCTCGCGCCTTCAGCACATCGCGCCGGGGCAGGACCTGTTCGTCAGCAACAAGCCGGTCGGCACGCTGGTGGTCCGCGATCTCCGGCCGGGGCGGATCCTGTATCTGCTGGCGACGGGCACCGGCCTGGCGCCGTTCCTGAGCATCATCCAGGATCCGGAAACCTATGAGAAGTTCGAGCGCGTGGTGCTCGTGCACGGCGTGCGCACCTGCCAGGAACTGGCCTATGCGGACTTCATCGCCAACGAACTGCCGCAAAATCCCTGGCTGGGTGAGGAGATCCGGCGGAAGCTGCTTTATTACCCCACGGTCACGCGCGAGCCGTTCCGCAACATGGGCCGGATCACCGGACTGCTGGAAACGGGCAAGCTGCCCCAGGACCTCGGCCTGGACCAGCTCGATCCCGCGCTCGACCGCGCGATGATCTGCGGCAGCACCGCCATGCTGAACGACATGTCGGGATTGCTCGACGCACGCGGCTTCATGGTGTCGCCGGGCGTCGGCGAGCCGGGGGATTATGTGATCGAGCGCGCATTCGTCGAGCGGTGAGCCGGGCGGGACAGGCCCGCAATCCCGCCGATGGCCGAAGGAAGGACGAGACATGACCTATGTCGTCACCGACGCCTGCATCCGGTGCAAATATATGGATTGCGTCGAAGCCTGCCCGTGCGATTGCTTCT
>Ga0209902_101150_pt1 | contig 15367 bp, 17 predicted proteins | sample FECB27metaG_FD_188304 | JGI IMG/M metagenome (GOLD analysis project Ga0209902, IMG submission 188304) | Cyanobacterial communities from the Joint Genome Institute, California, USA - FECB-27 (SPAdes) (version 2) | ecosystem: Environmental > Aquatic > Thermal springs > Hot (42-90C) > Microbial mats...
TCGGCGGGAGGGCGGCCGCCCTGCACGCCACTCTCAAGCAGAAAAGGCGCGAAGAACGCCCATTCGTCGTCCGTCATCAGCCCGCGAAGCACCGCTGTTCTCCCCAAAGAACAGCCTTGAATCACGCCTCAGCTGATTTGGGAATCCGCTTTGTCCACACGACCTAGTCCGCAAACTCGACTTCCGTGTGGGCGGTGAGGAGCGTTTCCGAGCACGCTGGCCGAGCGGCTTGATTACCGACTTTCATGCCACCTACCACGACATTGTCGAAAACGAGCGGATCGTCCTCGTTTATGACCTATTTCACGGCGACGAGAAGCTTTCCGTCTCCCTACAGACGATCGAGATCAGGTCCGAAGGCGATAAGACCCGCCTGCTTCACACCGAGCAAGGCTCATATTTCAGCGGAGGATTGGAGGCCGTGCAAGGCCGCGAGCATGGCACGGGCTGGCATGTCGACAATCTGGTCGCAAATCTCCAAGGCCGGGAAGGGAGGGCTTTCTCGTGACCCTCGAACTCTTCGGCCATCCATTCTCGTCTTACTGTCAGAAGGCACTCATCGCCTTCTATGAAAACGATATACCGTTCACCTACCGCTTCATGGAGGACGACGGCGTCGGTGAAGAACTCGCGTCGCTTTGGCCGCAGAGAAAGTTTCCCATCCTGCGCGACGACGGGCAAGTGATCATGGAAGCGTCGATCATCATCGAGCACCTGCACGTTCGCCATCCCGGCCGGGCTCGGCTGATCCCCGATGATCCTGCCGAAGCCGTCGAGGTGCGAATGCTCGACCGATTTTTCGACAACTACGTCATGACGCCACAGGGCAAGTTCGTATTGGACGCGCTGCGGCCACCCGAGAGCCGGGACCCCTACGGCGTCGAGGAGACACGCAAGATGCTGGATGTGAGCTACACTTGGCTGGATGAACGCCTGAAAGGGCGCGTATGGGCTGCGGGTAATGCGTTTTCGCTTGCCGACTGCGCCGCGGCACCCTCCTTGTTCTATGCGGACTGGACGTATCGAATTCCCACCCATTACCAGGCGCTCACTGCGTACCGAACTCGGCTCCTGGCCAGACCGTCGTTTGCGCGCGCCGTTGATGAGGCGCGCCGCTTTCGCCACTATTTCCCGCTTGGAGCCCCTGACCGCGACTAGGCCAGGCGGCTCAGTTCAGACGACAGTCTCACCAAGGAGATCGGTAGAGATGCGAAGCGATTTCGACCCATCCATAATCGAAGCGGATGGGCGCAGCGCGGCCAAAGCCCAGCTGTTCGACCCCCAAGCGAATGGGCCTTGGCGTGGGAACGTCGAGGGCGCCACACTCGACGCGCCGCTCACCATCCTCGCCTATGGCAACGAGACCCCAGGTGAGGGGCCCCTACTTCACGTTCATCCATACGACGAGGTCTTCATCGTTGTGGCGGGGAACGCGCGCTTCTTCGTCGGCGACACGGTCATCGATGCGACAGCAGGAGATATCGTGCTCGGACCGGCAGGCGTTCCGCATCGCTTCGAAAACCTGGGGCCCGGACGCTTGCAAACGATCGACGTGCACCACGCGCCGAAGTGGCTGCAGGTCGACATATAGGTGCAGAGCAAGCTTCTGAAACGTAAAAGCGATTGGCGGCAGGCCCGCGCCACAAGCTGACATTGGTTCGACGCCCGGCAGCAGACCTTCAGCGTCCTGTTTGCCAGAGGCTACCCCTGCCCCTCAGCGAACTGCGGGTCTCGCGTCAGGTGTTGAGGACGATTTTTGCTGCGCCCACCCGCTGGGCATCGATATCCGCAAAAGCGTGGCCGCCCTTGCTGAGAGAGCGCTGCTCGATCCAGCCGAGATCGCCGAGACGCCCCATGGCGAGGGCTTCGACGGTTTGGGCGAAGTCGGCGGGGGTATAGCAGTAGACGCCGGCCAGCGTGATCTCCTGAAGGGTGATCTTGCGAACGTCGAGGCCAGCCTCGCCGGGGAGCAGGCCGACATGGACGATCACGCCGCCGGGCCGCACCAGACGACAGGCGGCAGCGCGCGTCGCATCGGCACCGACGGCGTCGATGACGAGGTCGATGCTGTTGTCGGGCGGCTCGTCGTGCCCGGGCTGGTAGACGGAAAACCCCTCCGCCAGCACCGTTTCACACCGTAGCGGATTGGTTTCGCCGAGCAGCAGATCGCGCGCGCCGAACAGGCGGGCGACCAGACCGGCCGCCAGCCCGATCGCGCCCCCGCCGAGCACGACGACGCGGCAAGCCGGGAGAGGCTGGTGCAGACGCAGCATCCCGATTCTCACCGCATGCCAGGAGACGGCGACCGGTTCGGCGAGCGCGGCATGGGCGACCGGCATCGCATCGGGGATCGGCGTCAGGTTTCGCAGCGGGATGCGCACCAGCTCGGCGAACGCGCCGGGGCGCGGCGGCATCGAGATGATCTGGCGGGTCGGCGAGAGATGCCAACGCCCCTCGATCGCATATGGACAGGACGGATCGACCACCAGCGGATTGATCGTCACCCGCTCGCCGGCGCGTGGACCCGTCGCGATCCTCCCCGCCGCTTCATGGCCGAGGATCAACGGCGGCGGCCGACGCGCGTCGAAGCCGTGATAGGCGTGCATGTCGGAGCCGCAGATGCCGACCGCCTCGATCCGGACCAGAACCTCGTCGGCCAGCGGCACCGGGTCCGGCTCGTCGCGAAAGACGAGGCTATTGGGGCCGGTGTAGACCAGGGCCTTCATGGTGCCCAACTCTTCATTGAAGCCTTGCCCTCATTTCGCGGTGAAGCCGCCATCGACCGTCAGGGTCTGACCGGTGACGTAGGCCGAGGCTGGCGATGCCAGAAAGACCGTGGCGCCGGCGAGATCGTCGAGTTCGCCATTGCGGCCGATCGCAGTCTGCGCCGCGTTTTTGGCGGCGCGTGCGGGGTCGGCAAACACGGGAGCCGTCAGCGGCGTCGGGAAGAAGCCCGGCGCGATCGCGTTGCAGGTCACGCCATGGCGCGACCATTCTTCGGCAATTGCGCGGGTCAATTGCACGACGCCGCCCTTGGCGGCGCCATAGGGCGCGCAATCAGCAAAGGCCCGGTAGCTCTGCAGCGAGGCGATGTTGACGATGCGGCCATAGCCGCGCTGCGCCATCCCCGGCGCAAAGGCCTGGGTCAGCAGGAAGGGTGCGCGCAGATGCACGGCCATATGCAGGTCGAAGCCCTCGGCCGTGACCTGCATGAATGGCTGGCGCAGGTTCAGCCCCGCGACATTGACGAGGATGTCGATGGAGCGGCCGAGCAGCCCGCAAGCAGCGGACAGGTGCGTGCCGGCCTCCGGCGAGGCAAGGTCTGCGGGGATGATGTCAGTCTCGATTCCCTCTGCCGTCAGCCCTTCGGCCGCCTCGCGCAGGGCTTCCTTGCGCCGCGCGACGATGACGACGGTCGCGCCTGCGAGCCCGAGCGCCCGGGCCATGGCGAGGCCGATGCCGCTGTTGCCGCCCGTGACCAGCGCCGTCCTGCCGGTGAGGTCGAAGAGCGAGGTCAGCCTGAACATCGCTCAGACCTCGACCGGAGCGCCGAGATCGACATTCGAGCCGGGCGCATATTTCGCCATGCGCGCGTCGCTGGTGCGGGCATGGGCCTCCATGCCCTCTAGACGGGAGATGCGGGCAGAGACCGGCGCGATGCGCTGGCAGGCCTCGCGGTCCATACGCTGCCAGGTCAGGGGTTTAAGGAATTTATGGACCGAGAGCCCGGCCGAGTAGCGGGCCGCGAATTTGGTCGGGAGGATGTGATTGGGGCCGGAGACCTTGTCGCCGAAGGCGACATTGGTTTCCTCGCCAAGGAAGAGCGAGCCGTAATTGCTCAGATGGGCGTGCCACCAGTCGAGCTCGCTGCAATGGACCTCCAGATGCTCGCAGGCGTAACGGTCCGAGACCTCGACCATCTCCTCGCGGGTGTCGCAGAGCACGATCTCGCCATAGTCGCGCCAGGCGCCTCCGGCCGCATCGCGCGCCGTCGGCGGCAGGGTTGCAATCAATTCCGGCATCAGCCGGGCGACCTCATCGGCGATGCGGCGCGACGAGGTGATCAGCCAGGCTGGGCTTTCGTGACCATGCTCGGCCTGTCCGACGAGATCGGTCGCGACGATCAGCGGATCGGCGCCGTCGTCGGCTATGACGGCGACTTCCGAGGGGCCGGCGAACACGTCGATGCCGACCTTGCCGAACAGCATGCGCTTGGCCTCGGCGACGAATTTGTTGCCGGGTCCGACGATGATGTCGGCGGGGCGGCCGGTGAACAGGCCGAACGTCATGGCGGCGATGGCCTGCACGCCGCCCAGGCACATGACGATGTCGGCTCCCGCCACCGACAGCGCATAGAGCACATGGGGATGGATGCCCTGGCCGCGAAAGGGCGCCGAGCAGGCGACGACGGTTTTCACGCCGGCGGCCTTGGCGGTGGCGACCGACATATAGGCCGAGGCGATATGGGCGTAGCGGCCGGTCGGCACATAGCAGCCGGCTGTGTTCACCGGCACCAGTTTCTGGCCGAGATGCAGGCCAGGCGATATCTCCAGAGAAAAATCCTGGCAGGACGCGCGCTGCGCTTCGGCAAAGCGCCTGACCTGCCCAGCCGCAAAGCTGATGTCGTCCTTGACGCTCTGGGGGATGTCGCTGATACGCCGGGCGATCGCGGCCTTGTCCAGCACGATCTCGCCGTCCCATTTGTCGAGCTTCAGCGCGTAGTCGCGCACGGCCTGCTCGCCGCCGGCCTCGATCGCGGCCAGCATGGCGGTAACCACCTCGCGCGCCGCATCGGTTTCGGTTTCGGGCGTCTTGGTTGCGGTCTTTAAATGCGTGATGGCCATGGCGCTGTCCGCTTGCGGTCGAAAGGGGGATGTGGCGGCGGCCCGTAGACCGCCGCTGGTCGTCGTGTCGCGGTGTCAGATCACTTCTTGTCGAACTCGGTCGCGAAGCCCTTGAGCTTGGGATCGGCCGCGACGCGCTTGAGGAAGTCGTCGGTGAGGTAGCTCTTGGCATCCGGATTGGACGGAATGGTTCCGACCTCTGTGATGAACTTGCCGATCTCGGAGAACCAGCCGTCGACCGTCGAGGCGCCCGACGCCCGCTCCATCAGCTTCAACTGCTCGTCGAGGCCGAAGGTCGGACGCAGCGCGAACTCCTCATCCATCGCCTTGGGCGTCACCTCGAGCCCGCCCTGCTTGTAGAAATCGAGCGCCAGCGTACGCGCCTCGGCCGGGTTGGCCTTGGCCCATGACCAGCCGCGCAGGAAGACGGCGAGGAATTTTGCGACGTCGTCGGGCTTCTCCTTGGCGAAGTCGCCGCGGACGATCAGTGCGCCGGGCACGATCGCGTTAGCATCGGCCCCGGAGCAGAGATATTTGGCGTTGGCGCGCTCCTCGAGCGTGTAGGTGTTGGGTGCCCATACGCCGGCGACATCGCCATTGTTGGAGGTGATCGCGGTGATGATCTGTGCCTGGCCGAGATTGACGAACTGCATGTCGCTCTGTGCCAGCCCGAACTTGGCCAGGCATTTGCGCGCGGCAAAATCCACCGTGGAATTGGTGGTCAGCAGCAACTTCTGGCCTTTCAGCAGCTTCGGATCGGCCTTGATCGCGTCGAACTTGTCGCCGCGGACCATCATCGCATTGGTCTTGGACTCGTCGTTGGTGATGCCGATCGTCAGAATATTGAAGCGCACCGCGCCGAGCACCGCCGGAACGGAGCCTGTGCCGCCGACATCCCAGGATTTCGCCGCTGAGGCGGCGATCTGCGGCGCGCCGGCCGGGAAGGTCGAGAAATTCGGCGTCAGGCCGACATCTTTCCACCAACCCTTGACAGTGGCGTAGTGGAACGGCAGCGCCCAGTAGAGCGAAGGCTGGTAGCTGACCCCGATGGCTGTCTGGGCCTGCGCCGGCGAAATCGAGGCGCAGGCGAGCGTGGCGGCGATGCCCAGTCCGGCAATAATGCGTTTCATCTTCGTCTCTCCCTGTTGTCGTTAGCCCGGTCTCAGCCTGTCGCGGCTCGCCCGGTTTCCCCTGTCCCCGCACGCGCGGAGACGATGGTCTCGATGGCCTCGCGCAAGATATCGGCGGCGAGGTCGCAATCTTCATCGGTAAGCGACAGCGGGGTGCGGATGTCGCAGAGCCCTGCCAGAATGGCGTGGGTCTGCTGCATCGGCCCTTGCTCGCCGGCATAGCGCCAATGGCGCGGTGCGCTGGTGAAGCCGCGCTGTCGGCCGGCACCGAACCATTTGATCGGCAGGCCTCGGGCGGCGCAAAGATCGAGCACGGCGGCGATCTCGCCATCCGCGAAGCCGAGCAGCGAAAACTGAACGGATGTCGCCGAATAGCGCTCCTTGGGCGAGCGCGGCGGCAGGCTGACATGGTGCGAGCGTGCGATGGCGCTGCCGATCCGGTCGTGAACCGCGTTCCAGCGCGCGGCGCGGCGCGGCAGATCCTGCAGCTGCGGCCGCAGCAGCGCGGCAGAGAGCGCCGTCATGCGCATACTGAAGTTTGGCGTTTCCTCCTCCCAGGCTGCGATGACTTCGGGAGCTGGCGCGCTGAGATGTTGACCGTGCAGCATGTAGCTGCCGGAATGGAGGATGGCGCGTGCGGCGCGATCGGCATCGTCGAGGACGAGAAAGCCGCCTTCTCCCGCGTTCAGATGCTTGTAGGTCTGGGCGCTGAAGGCCGCCGCCGCGCCAAAGGTTCCGATGGCCCGGCCGCCCCACGTGGCGCAGAGCGCATGGGCGCAATCCTCGATCAGCACCAGTCCGAGTTCGTCGCAGGCGGCCATCACCGCATCCATATCGGCGATATGGCCGCGCATATGCGACAGCAGCAGGAGGCGCGCGCCGCTGGCCCGTGCCTTTCGCCTCAGATCGTCGCAGTCGATGACGTAGTCGGCCCCGATCTCGACCAGAACGGGCCGGGCCCCGGCGTGGAGGATCGCGCCCGGGACAGGCGCGAGCGTGAAGCCGTTGACCAGCACCGGCTCGCCCGGCTGCACGTCGAGCACCTTCAGCGCCAGGCACAAGGCCGCCCCGCCGGAGTTCACCGCGACGCAATAGCGCCGGCCGACGAAGGCGGCGAACTCCTGCTCCAGCAGCGCGACGTCGTTCTGGTCGGCGCCCATTTCGCCGTAGCGGAACAGCCGGCCCGAACGCATCAGCTCGACGGCGCGCGCGATCCCCGCCTCCGGGATCGGCTCCGGCTCGGTCAGGTCGCGCGTCAAGCGCGGCAGATTGGCGAGATCAGACGCCATGGGCGACCTTCTCCTCGCGCAGCGACTTCCAGATATGGGTCCGCAGATGGACGAAGGATTCCAGATCCATTACGTCCTCGATTTTCTCGAAACGGTCCCAGTTCTCGGCCTGCCGGACCGAGCGGACATCGAGGATCTCCTTGATGCGGCCGGGACGCCTGGTCATGATCGCGACCCGATCGGCGAGATAGACCGCCTCCTCGACCGCATGGGTGATGAACAGGACGGTGCGCGGATTGACCCGCGCCAGCCGCACGAGTTCCTCCTGCATGACGACGCGGGTCTGGGCGTCGAGCGCGCCGAACGGTTCGTCCATCAGCAGGACGTCGGGATCGAGCACATAGGCGCGCGCGATGGCGACGCGCTGCTGCATGCCGCCCGAAAGCTGGTGCGGGAACGCGCCGGCGTGGCTCTCCAGGTTCATCAGCCTGAGCGCGTCGGCGACGAGCCCACCGCGTTCGCCCGAGGGCAGGTTCTTGTTGCGCAGACCGAGCTCGATGTTCTCGTGCACGGTCTTCCATGGGAACAGCGCGAATTGCTGGAACACCACAGCCCGGTCGGGCCCCGGCGCGGTCACCGCCCTGCCGTTGACGCTGACGATGCCGGCGCTGGGCGGCTCGAAGCCGGCTACCATGCGCAGGCAGGTCGTCTTGCCGCAGCCAGACGGGCCGACGATGGCGACGAACTCCTTCTCGCCGATCTCGAGGTTGATATCATCGAGCGCCTTCACGCCGCCGCTCACCGGCCCGAAGACCTTGTCGACCTTGTCGAAGCGGATCGATCCCATCGTCTTCGTCCCCTATCCGTCGAGGCCACGGCGGCGGCGCAGCCAGGCCTCGCCCTGCCGCAGCGCGATGTCGATCAGCATGCCGACGACGCCGATCGCGACCATTCCGGCCATCACGGTCGGTGTCGCGACGTTGGCCTGCGCCTGCACCATCATGAAGCCGACGCCGGCCGCCGCCACGATCAGCTCCGCGCCGACCAGCGACTGCCAGCCCAGCCCGGCCGAGACGCGCAGCCCCGCCACGATCGATGGCGTCGCCGCCGGGAGCAGGATTTCGAGGATCATGCGCGTGTTGCCGGTGCCCAGCATGCGGCCGGCTTCAATCAGCCGGGGCTCGACGAAACGCGCGCCGCGATAGGCGTTGATCAGGCAGGGCGGAAACGCCCCGGCGAAGATGATCAGGATCGGGCCGCCGATGCCGGTGCCGAACCAGAGCGCCGCGAACGGAACCCAGGCGATCGGCGCGATGAAGCGAAGCGCGTCGAACAGCGGCGTGACGATGTCGTCGAGCAACCGGAACCAGCCCATCATCAGGCCGAGCGGCACGCCGACCGCAGCCGCGAGCAGCACGCCATAGGCATAGCGCACGAAGCTCGAGGCGAGATGCTGCTGCAGGGTTGCGCCCGCAAAAGGCGATTGCATCAGGCTTGCGATGCGCGAGAGCACGTCGAGCGGCGTCGGCAGGAACTGGCGCGGCACGAGGCCCGCGACCGACAACAGCGTCCACAGGCCGATGAAGCCGGCAAGCCCGAGCGCGCCGAGCAGCAGTCTTTCGTTCAGGGGCAGGGCTGCGTCGCTCATCGGCTCAGTCCCTCCCCGCCACGTTCCAGGCCAGCGCCCGGCGTTCAGCTTGTCCGAGAAGCCAGGTTGTGGCCCAGCCGAGCACGCCGACGGCGGCCATGCCGACCAGGATCATGCCGGGATAGATGTCCTGCTGCGCGACGTTCAGAACGAAGCCGATGCCGGCCAGCGCGCCGACGAGTTCGGCGGCGACCAGCGTCGTCCAGGAGGCTTGCAGCGAGAGCCGCAAGCCGGTGAAGATCATCGGCGAGGCGGCCGGTGCGATGACCTCGCGGACCAGCCGCCAACGCGGCGTGCCGAGCATCCGGGCCGCCTCGATGATCGGCCTGTCGATTGCACGCACGCCCGCATAGCTGTTGATCACCGAGGGCACGAAGGCGGCAAACCAGATCACCATGATCTTGGCGGCGTCGCCCAGGCCGAGCCAGAGGATCGCCAGCGGAATCCAGGCCAGCGGCGGAATCGGCCGGATGATCAGGAAGATCGGGTTGATCGCGGCTTCGGCCCGGCGGCTCCACCCCATCAGCAGGCCGAGCGGCACGCCGGTCGCGATCGCGATGGCAAAGCCCATGATCACCAGCTTGAGGCTCTGCAGCGCATGGCTCAAGAGCGGCGCGCCGGCATAGCCGCGCGTCGCGATCTGCTTCAGCGACGTCCAGAAATCGCCCGGTGCGGGGAAACGGCCCGGCGAAATCGCGCCGGTGGCGGTCGTCAACACGAACCAAAGCAGCAGAAACGCCGCCACCGAGCCCAGGCTGACCCATCCTCGCCGTCCGATCATGACGCTCCTCGGCACGCGCTTATGAAAGCGCTTGCATTTATCCTTTCAGAGGCAGGCATCCCTGTCAAATTGAACAGCGACCGGGTCGCATCGCGTTTTGTGTTGCGAGCCGACCCATTTCGCGGCAAGATTTATGAAAGAACTTTCAGAGACCGCCATGCAGCAGGGTCGCCGCGCCAAACTGAGCGATGTCGCGCGAGACGCCGGCGTCTCGCCCGCGACCGTGTCGCGCGCCATCGCCCAGCCCGAGTTGCTCGCGACGGAGACGCTGGCGCGGGTCAGGGCGAGTGCGCAGCGGCTCGGCTACTTGCCGGACGGCGCGGCGCGGGCGCTCGCCTCCGGGCGCTCGAAAACCATCGGCGCGATCGTTCCGACGCTGGATAGCGCGATCTTCTCGCGCGCGCTGCAGGCGATGCAGTCGACGCTCGCCCAATCCGGCTACCTGCTTCTGGTCGCGTCGCATGAATCGAGCGCGGCAGCCGAGACGCAGGCGGTCAGGGCGCTGATCGGCCGGGGCGTCGACGGGCTGATGCTGGTCGGGGCCGAGCGCCCGCCCGAAACGGTCGATCTGCTGCTCGGCGCCGGCATCCCGGTCGTCCTGACCTGGTGCGGCGATGACCGGTTCTCGTCGGTCACCATCGACAATGCGCTGGCCGGGCGGCTGGCGGCCCAGCACCTGATCGATCTCGGCCACCGCCGCATCGGCATGATCACCGGCCACCTGCCGTTCAATGACCGGCAGCGGGCGCGGCTGGCCGGCGCGAGAGCCGCGCTGACCGAGGCAGGATTGTCCCTGCCGGACCAGTTGGTCACCGAGCAGGCCCTGAGTCTGGCCGGAGGGCGCGCCGGCTGCGCCACCCTGCTCGAACTTGGCGATAGGCCGACCGCGCTGATCGGCGGCGTCGATCTGATCGCGATCGGCTGCATCGAGGAGGCGCACGCGCGCGGCATGGGCGTACCGCGACACCTCTCGGTGGTCGGCATAGACGGGCTCGAGATGTCGGCGCATATCTCTCCGTCGCTGACCACCGTCCATGTGCCCACCGTCAGGATTGGCCAGTCGGCGGCGACCAAGCTCATGGCGTTGATCCGGCGCGATGCGGTGGAACCGGACACGCGGCTGCCGGTCGAGTTGATCGTCAGGCGTTCGACGATCGCGTTCGATCGACTTTTGGCGCGCGCCGACGCGGCGCCAAGGCTTTTCACAACTGGCTGAAGCCCAGCGTTTCGAGAAGCTCGACGAGAACCTTGCCTGCCTTGGCGCGATGCTCGTGATGGATGGACTTCGCCGCCAGCGGATCGCGTGCTGCGATCGCCGCGACGAGCATGGCGTGGTCGCGGTTGGAGCTGGTGGGCCTTGGCCGCAGCCGCAGCGTCAGCATGCGCGCCCGATGCGCCTGATCGCTCAGTTGCGTCACCATCTGCTGCAGCCTCTGGTTCCGGCTCAGGGCGACCAGAAGCTCATGAAAACGTTGATCGGCGCGCGCCCAGGCGTCGAGGTCATCGGCGGCAAGGGCGTCCTCCATCTCTGCGACAGCACGTTCCAGGTCTTGTAACTCCGCCACGGTGACGCCGCGACGCGCCACGAGTTCCGCGGCCGTGGCTTCCAGCGAGGTCAGAACCTCGTAAATCTCTCGCATATCGGCCGCCGAGACCGGCAGGACGCGCATGCCGTGGCGCGGCCTAATCGCGACGACGCCATCCTTTTCCAGCCGCACCATCGCCTCGCGCACCGGCGTGCGGCTCATGCCGAGCCGCAGCGCCGCCTCCTGCTCCAGGAGTTGACTGCCGGCCGGCAGTTCGTTGGTCAGGATCAGCTCCTTGAGCGCGCGATAGGCGCGCTCGGCGCTCGACAGCCTGTCGCTCTCAAGTGGCGATGCGCCGGCCTTCGGCGTTGGAGGCATAGACGGCTTCCTCGATGGCGATGTTGGCGAGATAATCCCGTGCGGAATTCTCCATAGCACCTCGCCCGAGCCTGTTGTCGATGACATGGCGCTGCAGGCGGTAGACGCAATCGCCGCCGAAGTCGGTGTCGCTCCAGTCATAGTCGATCGTCCGCGCGTCGTTTTCACCATGGCGCCGCAGCGTCAGGCCGCCGTCGCCATCGAGCGTGAGCACGCCTGTCTCGCCCTCGATCAGCATTTCGCCCATGGTCAGTCGCCGGTTGGTCGCCTTGTGGTCGCTCAAACGGTTGCCGTCGAACAGGCAGCGCACGCCGCTTTCCATGTCCATAACGATTAGCCCGGCATCCTCGCCAGCGATCACGGGGTTGAGCCGGCGCAACGCTGCGAACACGCTCTCGGCCTCGCCGAACAGGTAGCGAAACGTGTCGATGAGGTGGATCGCGGTCTCGTGGACGAGAAGGCGCGGCATGGTCTGGAAATAGGGCTGCCGGTCGAGATAGGCGCGATCGCCCTGGCCGTCGCCGGGCCGCAGCCGGAACGTCGCCTGATAGACCTGTCCGAGCAGTTTCTCATCGAGGCAGCGCTTGATTCGCCGGTGCCAAGGCTGGAAGCGGAAATTCTCGTGGATCGTCACGCTGATTCCAGCGGCCCCGGCCATCGCGACCGCCTGAACCGCCTCGTCGAGCGTGCGACCGAACGGCTTCTGGCAGATCACGTCGATCTTTCGGGCGGCGGCTGCCTTGATCGCGTCCAGATGGGTTTCGGGCGGCGTGATGATGTCGAGCAGGTCGGGCCTCGTCTCGTCGAGCATGCGCGGCAGATCGTCGAAGACCGATGGAATGACGAACTCGGCCGCGAAGGCTTGTGCCGGCGCGAGCGTGCGGTTGCAGATGCCGACCAGCGCGACCTCGGGGATCCGGGTCCAGGCGCGGTATTGAAAGCGGCTGAAATAGCCGGCTCCAACCGCAGCGACCCTGATCGAAGGTTCAGCCGCCATGCTCATGCGGCCACGGCCTCCGCCGTCTTCAGGGCGTCGAGAACCTTACGGGTGATCGCGCTCGTGCCGTCGCGCCCGCCGGTCTCGTAAGACATCGCTCCGTCCGAGAACGCGCGGTCGACCGCCGAACGGATCAGGCTCCCGGCAGTCGTCGCCTCGGCGCGATCATGCTTTGCGCCAAGCCATTCCAGCATCATCGCCGCAGACAAAAACATCGCGGTGGGATTGGCCTTGTCCTGGCCGGCGATGTCAGGTGCGGTGCCGTGGCAGGGCTGGAACACCGCTTGCCGGTCGCCGATGTCAGCGGACGGCGCGAACCCCATGCCCCCCATCAGGCCGGCCCCGAGATCGGAGAGAATATCGCCAAACATGTTCTCGGTGACGAGCACGTCGAACTCCCAGGGTCTGCGGACCATGAACAGTGCGGTGGCATCGATATAGGCGTGCTCGGCCCTGATATCGGGGAACAGCAAGGCGCGCTCGTCGAAAATCTTCCGGAAGAAGGCGAAGCTGGCGAAAACATTGGCCTTATCGACGCAGGTGACGATCCCTTTGCCGCCTTTGCCCTTGCGCTCGCGGGCAAGCCCGAACGAGAAATCGAACAGCCGCTCGCAGACGTCGCGCGTGATCATCATCGTGTCGAAGGCCTCGCGGTCGTCGATGACAGAGCCCTTCCCGCGCGAGGCAAACAGGCCCTCGGTCGATTCCCGGATGACGACGAAATCCAGCGCGCCTGCGCGCTTATCGGCGAGCACCGGCGTCATCCCCGGAAGGGTCTTCACCGGGCGCACGCCGGCATAGAGTCCGAACTCTATGCGCAGGTCAATCTGCGGGGATATCTCGGTCCCATCAGCATAACGGATCTCGGGCCAACCCATCGCACCGAGCAGGATCGCATCGGCGCGCCCGGCGATTTCGAGCGTCGCCGGCGGCAGCGCCACGCCGGTATCGCGGTAGCAGAGCGCGCCGGCAGGCCGTTCGTCGAAGGATAGCCCAAAGCCGCCCACGCGCTCGGCCGCAGCCTGGAGCACGGCCAGGCAAGGGGCCATGACCTCGACGCCGATGCCGTCGCCCGGCAGCACGCAAATCTGGAAACTGTCATTGGCTGTCATCAATTCCTCGAGTCTGTTTGGAGAGGGACGCCGCAGGCCGCCAGGGCAGCGAGCGGGCCTAGATCGAAGTCGAAATGGCCGGGGCGCGCGCCCTTCACAGGCACATCGAAGACCGGGATGCGCTCGTCGAGCAGGCAGCCGAGACAGGCGGTTGCGAGGTCTGGGCCGCCGAAGGCGAGGCTGGAGACGTTGCGAAGCATTCGGCTCTTGACCCTGTCGAGATGCGGCCGGCCCATCGCCGAGGCCTGAAAAGCTTCCTCGACCCAGGCGAGGTGATCGGCGGCGGCGTCTTCCAGAATCAGCCGCTGCGAACCGTCAGGGCTGACGCGGATAACGCGGTTCGAGACGATGCTCGTCACCCAGGCGCAGCCTTCCTCATCCAGCACGACTCCATCCGGAAAGGTTCCCGCGCCGAATGTCGCGACAGTGGCGCGATTCGAGAGCACCCCATCCGGCGCGACGTCGAAGCGCGTCAGCCGCCGGGCGAAGGTCTCGTTGACGAGCAGATGGCGCTCGTCTGCTGTAAGGGCGCATTCGTTGGCGTAGCCGAGTCCTTCGGCGACGATCTGCGCTTCGCCGTTCTCGACCAGCGCGATGAAGCCGCTGGCGGCACTCGGGCGGTAGTCGTCGGCTCGCGGCGCGATCCGGGTGGAAACGGTCAGCCAGATGCGCCCGCGCGAGTCGCGCAGCGGAAAATTGCATGGCGGGATCGGACTTCCCTCGATGCTGTCGATGATGGTCTCGACGCGTCCGTCGGCATGCAGCCGGTACAGCCCGCCATCCTCGGGGCCGAGATGGGCGACGAGGAACGAGCCGCCCGGCTCGAGCGCAATCCCGTTGGGCCGAAGCGGGGTCGCGAGCCCCTGCGCCAGCAGGCGCGCCACGCGGCCATCCGGCGAAACGATCGAAACTCCGCCATTCCCGCTCCAGTCGGCCGCGAAGATCAGCCCCGAGCGGTGCGTGACCAGACATTCCGGCCGGCTCAGACCGGCGCCGATGAAGCTGAGAGCCGAGAGCCCGATCGACGGCATCGTCAGGCTGGAAGCGCCGTCGATCATGCTTTCAGCCTCCTTCCACACATAGTGCGTTGACTAACGTGTTTGTTAATGCATGCATAAATGTATCGGATTGATATGGCAACACGGCCGGAACGCCTCAGGGCAAGCCGGACCCAGCTACCAATGTGCGCAGGACGCGTTCCGAAAATACCGGCCAAAGAGCCGGCGACCAGGGAGGACACGAGATGAATTTCAGGCGTCAATGGACCGCCATACTCGGCGGCATCGTGATTTCTGTCGCGGTCATGGCCACCGCGACGGCCCAGACCACCTTGCGCCTCAGCCACACCGACACGCCTGTCGGCTCCCGGCAGAAGGCCGCAGAGTTGTTTGCCCAAAAGGTGGAGTTGGAGTTGGAGTTGGAGTTGACCCGTTTCCGTGGACTGTTCACGGCTTGGGTGGGTCATGTCAGCTCATGATGCTTCCTTTCGTATTCGATGGGCGAGAGGTATCCCAGTGACGTTGCCCCCGGTTTTTTTCCAGTTCTGAGTTCGTTTCTGGCGGATGTGTCGCCCGTTTGGGCAGGTGGAGCGACACGCTCTGGCGCTGCGCTTTTTGCATAGCGCGGCGTCGGAGCCCGGCGCGGGGTGAAGGTCGCGGCGAAGGCCCCAGGCGTCTGCCAGCCGAGGCGGGAGTGAGGGCGGTCGGTGTTGTAGTCGAAGCG
>Ga0209902_101151_pt1 | contig 15366 bp, 14 predicted proteins | sample FECB27metaG_FD_188304 | JGI IMG/M metagenome (GOLD analysis project Ga0209902, IMG submission 188304) | Cyanobacterial communities from the Joint Genome Institute, California, USA - FECB-27 (SPAdes) (version 2) | ecosystem: Environmental > Aquatic > Thermal springs > Hot (42-90C) > Microbial mats...
CCCGGACTCCTGTTCCTTTAAAATCGCGATGATCTGCTCTTCCGAAAAGCGGCTGCGTTTCATGTTCTGGTCCTCAAAATGGGCCAGAACGAACTTCAAACCGGATTAGAAACGTGGGGCAACGTCAGGAGGAATGCTTCCTTAAGCTCTCGGACGTTTGCGGTCGGAACCGTCTGCACAAGACGACCTCGGTATAGCCTCCTCGCGCGAAGTGATCACGCCGATCGGCACGAACTCCAAAGTCAAATCGAGCCTTAGCGCGAGCCTCAGAACGCTCGGAAGCAGACGTTGCTAGTGTCCGGGAGGGGCCAACCTACGACAGAAATCAAGGCAAAGGGCGCCACTTCGGTTCTCGCGGACAACCGAAGTGGAAGAGGTCCGCGCCGAGAATGGCCTCGTATGGGCAGGCATTTTTTCGACGTGCGGCTTAGCTAGAGACGCCGGCTGGACCTCTAACGTCCGGCAATGCCGGCGAATTCGGCTCAGCAAGCCGCAAACGTGGGAGGTTGAGAACTAGCTGGCGGACAGGGAGGGATTCGAACCCTCGATACGGTTTCCCGTATACACACTTTCCAGGCGTGCGCCTTCAACCACTCGGCCACCTGTCCGGCGGGCTGCTTATGACCGCCGCGCCGGTGACTTTCAAGGGCCGATCGCATCGTTTCGTCACAATCGGAAGCGGGCGGCGTCCCGGTTGCAATGACGGGCGCGAATGGGCACATCCGGTCCGCGAGGCGGCGCGTGGGGTTGGCGGATGATCAGGTTCCTGGTGCGGTTGCTCGGCTATGGCCTTGTCGCGGCCGGTTTCGTCTCGCTCGTGATCGACGGGGCGCGCTCGATCGCCAACTCCGCGCCGATGATCACGCCGCTGGGCGAGACGCTGGCTGCGCTGTTGCGCGAGCGCTACGCGCTGATCCAGCCCGCGATCGAGCGCAACATCCACCCGTTGCTGTGGGACCCGGTGCTGCTCTGGGTGACGCTGGCGCCGACCGCGCTGGTGGCGCTCGGGCTCGGCTTCCTGCTGGTGCGGCTCGGCGCGCGACCCGACGCCGAGATCGGCATCGTCACGCGACGGTGAAGCGCCGTGCGCGGCTTGCAGCCTGTGCGAAGGCCGCGATCGTGACTATCTTGGCTGCCAGATAGCTGTCGATGGAGCAAACGATGTTCTTCCTGCGCAAGAAATCCGAACTGCCGCAAGCCGGCCAGGCCCTGCCCGGTCGCGCCGCCGCGATCCCGACCGCCGAACGGCACTTCCTCAACAAGCGGCCGCTGAAGGGGCCTTATCCTGAGGGGCTGCGGACAGCCGTCTTCGGCATGGGCTGCTTCTGGGGCGTCGAGCGCAAATTCTGGCAGCTCGGCGAGGGCGTCTTCGTGACCGCCGTGGGCTATGCGGCGGGCCAGACGCAGAACCCGACCTATGAGGAGGTCTGCTCCGGAATGACCGGGCACAACGAGGTCGTGCTCGTGGTGTTCGATCCGCAAAAGCTGCCTTACGAGGCGCTGCTCAAGACCTTCTGGGAAAGCCACGACCCGACGCAAGGCATGCGCCAGGGCAACGATGCCGGCACGCAGTACCGCTCAGGCATCTATGTCGCGGATGCGGCGCAACGCGAGGCCGCCGAGCGCTCCAGGGCCGAGTACCAGCACGCCCTGAAGGCGCGGGGCTACGGGCCGATCACCACCGAGATTGTCGATGCGCCGGGATTCTACTTCGCCGAGGACTACCACCAGCAATATCTCGCCAAGAACCCGGCCGGGTATTGCGGGCTCGGCGGCACAGGCGTGACCTGTCAGATCGGCACCGGCGTCGCGGCGTAAACGCTCACCGCCCGGCGAATTCCGGAAGCCCCGCAAGCCCTGCTTGCGGGGCTTCTTCGCATCGTGCCAGAAGCGGAGGCCAGCGACCGATGGGGCCGACGATGAGCGAGCACGCAGACAAGGCCGAACCGGCGGAGTTCTCACCGAACCGGGTGGAACGGAAGCTGGAGGGCTTCCTTTCAGCCAGCCGCTGGCTGCTTGCGCCGTTCTATGTCCTGCTGGTGATCGCGCTCGGCGGGCTCCTGCTCAAGGCGCTGCAGGAAGCCTGGCACTTCATCAGCCATGTCTTCACCGCCACCGAATCCGAGGTCATCCTCGGCGTGCTCTCGCTGATCGACCTGACCTTCACCGGCTCGCTGATCGTGATCGTGATCTTTTCGGGTTACGAGAACTTCGTCTCGAAGATCGACGCCGGGGCGCATCGCAACTGGCCGGAATGGATGTCGCAGATCGACTTCTCCGGGCTGAAGCTCAAGCTGATCTCGTCGATCGTGGCGATCTCGGCGATCCAGGTGCTCAAGGCCTTCATGAACGTGAAGGCCACCAGCGACCGCGACCTGATGTGGCTCGTCATCATCCATGTCGTCTTCGTCGGCTCGGGCCTGCTGATGGCGTGGACGGATCGGATTTCGGGCGAGGGCGGCAAGGGTCATTGAGCCTGCGGGCGGCCGGCGTTGCGCCGACGCATCAGCACGTCAACTGGGCCGCGTCACAAGTTTTCGGTTGATCAGCGGCGCAAAGCCCAAGACAGTGCCTCCCTTCACGGGAGACTGACGACATGTCACTGCATTTTCGCTCGAAATTCCTTGCCGCTGGCCTCGCGCTCGGCGGCGTCGCTATGGCTGCCGGCCTCGCTCTCGCCCAGGCCCCGGCCTTCTTCCGGATCGGCACCGGCGGCACGGCTGGCACCTACTACCCGATCGGCGGGCTGATCGCGAACGCGATCTCGACGCCGCCGCAGCTGGTCTCGACCGCGGTCGCCAGCAACGGCTCGGTCGCCAACGTCAACGCCATCGTCGGCGGCGCGGCCGAATCGGGCTTCGTCCAGGCCGACGTCGCCTACTGGGCCTATTCCGGCACCGGCGTCTTCGAGGGCAAGCCGAAGATCGCCGACCTGCGCTCGATCGCCAATCTCTACCCCGAGAGCGTGCATCTCGTGGTGCGGAAATCGGCCAATGTGAAGAGCGTCGCCGACCTCAAGGGCAAGAAGGTCTCGATCGACGAGCCGGGCTCGGGCACGCTGCTCAACGCCAAGGCGATCCTGGCCGCCTTCGGCGTCGGCGAGAAGGACATCACCGCCGAATACCTCAAGCCCAACCAGGCGGCCGAGAAGATGAAGGACGGCTCGGTCGACGCCTTCTTCTTCACCGGCGGCTTCCCGGCGGCGGCGATCTCGGAGTTGGCCTCGACCGGCTCCGGCATCGACATCCTGCCGATCACCGGGCCGCAAGCTGAAAAGCTCGCCAAGGACTTCCCCTTCTTCGCCGTCGATGAGATTCCGGCCGGCACCTACAAGGATGTCGGCGCGGTCAAGACGGTCGCGGTCGGCGCGCATTGGGTGACGTCGGCCAAGGTCTCGGCCGACACGGTCTACGCCGTGACCAAGGCGCTCTGGAGCGACAAGACACGCGCCGCGCTCGATGCCGGCCACGCCAAGGGCAAGGCGATCCAGAAGGCGACCGCCCTGCAGGGCCTGCTCGGCGTGCCGCTGCATCCCGGCGCGGAGAGGTTCTACAAGGAAGCGGGACTGCTGAAGTAAGGCTCAATTGGCGTTGCGCGGACTCCCCTCTCCCGGGTGGGAGAGGGGTTGGGGGTGAGGGCCTGCCCTCGCCTGATAAAGCGCGACGGCTCCGATAGCCCCTTATCCTGTATCGTCCTGCCCTCACCCCTGCCCCTCTCCCATCCGGGAGAGGGGTTCAGGTGGAGCCCTGCCCGTCATGACCGCCCAGCCCTCCGCCGCCGAACTCGCAAAACTCGAGGAAGAACTCGATCCCGAGATGCAGTTCCGCAAGGTGCCGCACCGCACGGCGCTGCTCGTCGGCGGGCTTTTGCTCACGCTCTCAGCGTTCCACTACTACACGGCCGGCTTCGGCCTGATGCGCGAGACGACGCATCGCGGCATCCATCTCGCCTTCGTGCTCGGGCTGATCTTCCTCGTCTTCTCGGGCCGCAAGAGCGACGCAGGATTCGTACACCCCTCGACGACGCTCAGGCCGGGCGGCATTCCGCTCTACGACTGGGTTTTCGCCGTCGCCGTCGCTATCGCCAGCATGTATGTGCCGTGGATCTTCGAGGACATGGTCTTCCGGATCGGCAACCCCTCGACGCTCGACGTGGTGATGGGCTCGATCACCATCATCCTGATGATCGAGGCGACGCGGCGCGCCATCGGCTGGGGGCTGCCGATCATCGCGCTCTTCGCGATGACCTACGCCATCTTCGGCAACTGGTTTCCCGGCATCTTCCTGCACCCCGGCGCGACCTGGTCGACGCTGGTCAACCATCTCTATTTGACCAGCCAGGGCGTCTATGGCGTCGCGCTGGGCGTGGTCGCGACCTATGTCTTCCATTTCGTGCTGTTTGGCGTGCTCGCGACCCGCATCGGGCTCGGCCGGCTGTTTCTTGGCGTCGCGGCGGCCGTTGCCGGCCGGTTTGCCGGCGGTCCCGCCAAGGTCTCGATCTTCGGCTCGGCGCTGTTCGGGATGATTTCGGGCTCGTCCGTCGCCAACACCGTCACGGTCGGCTCGCTGACGATCCCGATGATGATCCGGCTCGGCTACCAGCGCCACTTCGCGGCCGCCGTGGAATCGACCGCCGCGACGGGCGGCCAGATCACCCCGCCGATCATGGGCGCGGCCGCCTTTCTGATGGTCGAGTTCCTCAACCTGCCCTACGCCACCATCGTCATCGCCGCGATCATCCCCGCCTTCATGCATTTCTTCGGCGTGCTGATGCAGGTGCATTTCGAGGCGCGCAAGACCGGCATGAAGGGCATGACCGACGCCGACGCGCCCAAGCTCTCGGAGGTCTTCGCCCGCGACTGGCCGACGATTGCGCCGCTGTTTGCGCTGATCATGGTGCTGTTCACCGGCTACACGCCCTATCTCGCCGCCTTCTGGGGCATCACCGGCTGCATGCTGGTGGGGCTGGCGCAGCACCGCGCGGCGTCGGCCATGGTCTTCGCGCTCGCCATCGGCATCGCCGCTCCGACGGAGTTCCTGCGCGTGCCGGGCGTCAACTTCGCCTTCACGGCGGCCGCCTTCGCGGTGATGGCCCATGGCGTGCTGATGCGCACGACGGAGGGGCGCAAGCGCGCAAGCGACATGGTCGACGCCTTCATCCTCGGCGCGAAATACGCCATCGGCGTCGGCGCGGCCGCCGCCACCGTCGGCATCATCGTCGGCGTCGTGACGCTGACCGGCGTCGGCTTCAAGATTTCCTGGATCGTCACCTCGCTCGCCGACCAGTGGGCGCGCGGTCTGACCGATTTCCTGCCGTTCTTCCCGTTCGACCTGAAGAGCGCGACGCTGTTCTTCACCCTGCTGCTGACGGGAATGGTCTGCATCCTGCTCGGCTGCGGCGTGCCCACGACGGCCAACTACATCATCATGGTGACGGTCGCCGCGCCGGCGCTCGGCATGCTCGGCGTCAACCCGCTCGTGGCGCATTTCTTCGTGTTCTATTACGGCGTGCTCGCCGACATCACGCCGCCCGTCGCCATCGCCGCCTATGCAGGCGCGAGCATGGCCGGGGCCGACCCGTTCAAAACCGGCAATACCGCCTTCCGGCTCGCGCTCGGCAAGGTTCTGGTGCCCTTCGTCTTCGTGTTCTCGCCCTCCATGCTGATCATGGCCCCGGGCTTCACCTGGAGCGAACTGATCGGCTCGACGACCTCCTGCATCATCAGCATCACGCTGCTCTCGGCGGCCTTCGCCGGCTGGTTCCTGGCGCCGCTGCGGATGTGGGAGCGCTGGCTGATCGCCATCGCCGCGCTGCCGATGATCCTGGCGACGCCGGTCTCGGTGACGATCGGCTTCGTCATCGCCGCGCCCGTGCTGCTGCGGCAGGTCGCGGCGCGAAAGGCCGCGCTGGCGGCGGCGTGACGTAAAAAAGGGCGGCGCAAGCCGCCCTTTTTCACGCGATTGCGGAATTCAACCGATCGGGTTGACGTCGTCCACCAGCCGCAGCAGATCGGCCATGGTGAAGGTTCCGGCCTTGGCCGAAGGCAGGGTCGGCTTCCAGTTCTTCTCGCGCCAGATATAGGATTGCGGGTCGCCATGGACGAGGCCGACGAAGACCTCCGAGACGATGACCGAGCCGACCGGACCGAGCCGCTCGCCGTTCTTGCGGACCTGCGCTTCCTTCAGGATGTAATACCAGAGCGGGGTCGTCTTATCGAGGCCCTGCTTCTTCGCCTCGATCCCGTCCGGCCCGGTCGCGATCTCGGCTGGCGTCAGCGGGTTCTTGACCTTGAGATGGGCGGCCACGTCCTGGCCTGACGGCAGGCCCAGCATGACGCCGCGCTTGAGGTTGCGGAAGGCGAGATTGCCGCCGCCGCCCGGCAGGTTGTGCAACTCCTCGACCAGCAGCGGATCGAGCCGCCGCGTCGGGTTGAAGGCGAAGTTCGGCGTCCCGGCCGGCGTGTCGAGATCGTAGAAGCGCCGCCAGTCGATGATCCAGTTGCTCGGCAGCTTTTCGACCGGAAGCGGCCCGCCCGGCGGCGGGTTCGGCATCAGATCGCCGATGATCTGCCCCGACAGCCCGGTGAAGCCGAAGAGCAGGTCGAAGCCGATATCCTGGAAAACGCGATTGTGGCTGTAGCGTTGCCGGACCATCGAATGGCCCAGCCGGTAGGCGGCGGCCGAGAACTCGACCGGCATGTAGGGCGTGCGCTTGAAGCGATAGAATTTGCGCCCGTCATGCAGGATCTTCGCGACGATGCCGGGCTCGGTCAGACGCTCGACGAAATCATGCAGCACGAGCCACTGGTAGTGCCAGGTAACGATGCGGCGCGCCTCGGCGAAGAGATCGAGCGGCGGATTGGTCCCTCCGCTGAGGATGTCGCAGACCTTGTTGTGGAACTTCAGGAAGGCGAGATGGGTCTGCGCCACCAGCAGATTCTCGTCGTTGCGGTGGTCTCCGATCATCGCCATGCCCTCTGGCGAACGCGGCAGGTCGTTGGCGAAATCGCCGGTGATGCCGCCGAAGCCGACGGTGATGTTCTTGCCGATCACGAATTTCGGACCATGCTTCGAGAAATTTGGGCCGCTGCGCGCGTAGAGGTGCGGCGAGCCGTCCGGCCCCAGCCCGTAGAGCGCGTCGAGATCGAGGCTCGGCGTGCGAAAATTCTCGACGCCGAGCGGGTCTTTTTGCTTGTCGCCAAGCGAGGTCAGATCGAGCGTGATGTCGTGGTCGACGAACTGCCCGAGATAGGTGAAGCCGGCCGGGATATTGGGATTATCCTGCGTGGCGTCGGCCGGGTTTGCGTCAAGCATCGCTTCGGCCAGCGCCTTGAGCTTGGCGTCGGAGACCTGCAGCGGCGCGAGTTTTGGAAACATCCGACCGAACATGCCGGGGTCCTTATGGCCCGATAGCGCATCCAGCACCTCGCGGGTGGCGTGCCGGCCGGCGACGCCGTGGCCGGGCGTGACCTTGACGGCGTTGGCCTTGGCGGTCGCCGTAATCAGCAGTTCGACGGGAAGGCTCGCGCCTGCCTTGGTGACAGGCGGCAATGTCGCGGTGTCAGGCATGGAAAATCTCCTGTCGCTATGGCGCGCGGCGGCGCCGTTCACTTGAAAGAGCTACCCCCCGGTCCCCATGGCTTCGATGCGCTGCGCGCTCCCGCGGCGTTTGCGACCTCCCTTCCGCAGCCCGGATGGCGTCAATTTAGTTTTAAATTCGAAATGATTGTATTCACGGCACGCATCTCGATTTCGTCTAATGCGAATCCTTGCTCGTGACAAGCAACCGTATTCCGTTTACGATTAAACTATTCGAATTTGCTACGACTAATATCGAGATTGCTGAGCAATATCTTTTTCTTATGGCCCGCCCGCCTTATTGAAGATCGAGGTCTACAGTGTTTTTCGATTCCGACCTGTGGCACAAAATGGCCTTCAATCAGGTTCATGTTCCGTTCTTGCCAGATACGGCGCGCTCGACTAGGCTCCCCTTGGGACAGGGGCAGGCAGCGATGGTGACGCGGGTCGCGACGGTGGCGTTCGAGGGCATCGAGGCGCGGGCCGTCGATGTCCAGGTGCAGGTGACCTCCGGCAATGTGAACTTCATCCTGGTCGGCCTGCCCGACAAGGCGGTGGGCGAGAGCAAGGAGCGGGTCCGCGCAGCGCTGATCGCGTCCGGGCTGGCGCTGCCGGCCAAGCGCATCACCGTCAATCTCGCCCCGGCCGACCTGCCAAAGGAGGGCAGCCATTACGATCTGCCGATCGCGCTCGGCGTGATGGCGGCTATCGGGGCAATCCCGGCCGACGCGCTCGCCGGCTATACAGTTCTGGGGGAGCTGGCGCTGGACGGCTCGATCACGGCGGTGGCCGGCGTGCTGCCGGCCGCGATCGCGGCCTATGGGCGTGGACAAGGTTTGATCTGCCCGCAAGCGTCAGGCCCCGAAGCGGCCTGGGCCGCGGCCGATATCGACATTCTCGCGCCCCGCTCGCTGATCCAGCTCGCCAATCATTTCAAGGGCACGCAGGTGATGGCGCGGCCCGAGCCGGCGGTGGCGCGGCGATCGGGCCCGCTGCCCGACCTCGCCGACATCAAGGGCCAGGAGAGCGCCAAGCGCGTGCTGGAGATCGCGGCCGCCGGCGGCCACAACCTGCTGATGTCATGCCCTATTATTATGCCCCTAAACCCTGCTTTATCGGCATTTTCTCCATGGATCTGACGGCTAGGGCGGTAGGCGAATGGCACGCCCTGATGCCCGCCGACCTGCGACGCGTCATCGCGGACGACGCCTTGCCCAGCCACGATGTCATCGCCACCAGGCTGGTTGAGGACCTCTCGGTTGCCGGGCCCGACCTCCTCGCACAGGTTCTCGTCCGACACGCCGGAACGATCGCCGCCTTCGGCCAGGCCCGTCGAATCCGGATGCTCGCGGACCTCGCGACGACGCACCCCAGATTGCCGGCGCTCGTCGAAAGCCTGCTCGCCGACCCCATGGCCACGCCTGTCGCGGATCTGATCCGCGAGGACATCGAGCTTCTCGCGCGGATCGTTTCGACCCGGACAGCCGGCATGATCGATGCCGCTTCTAAGGGTATCAGGTAACGGGTAGCGATACCCGATTCCCGCTACCCGACAAGGGACACTTCCCAGCACATCCCTTGTCTTCTACGTGCTACGCGGCCGTCCCCGCGGCGTCGTCCCGCGACCTGTAAACGCGCCCTTCCTTCGTCAGATACTTCTGGCGCAGCACGCGCTCGTCGAGCCGCTTGGACAGGTTCGGCAACCCCAGATCCTCCCCCAGCTCGATCGCCTCCGCCTTCAGCGGTTCGGGCAACCGGCGCAGGATCTCGTCGCGCGTCATGCCATCCCGCATGCCCCGATGGGCCGACAGGATATCCCTGACTTCCTTGGCGAGGCGGTCCCAGTAATCCCGCGCCGCCGCCTTAGCCTCGGCCTTGCGGACCTCCGCGCCCGCGCCCACGGCGCGCACGCCCTTCAGCTTGCGTCGCAGCCCTTTGATCTCTTCCTTCGCCATCGCGAGCTCGACGCGGAGCCTTTCCGCCTCCTTGGCGGCGACATCGGTCCGAGCCGAGATGGTGTCGGCGACGTCCAATGCCTCGTCGCGGAGCTTCTGGTCGTGCAACCGCAGGCCCTCCAGCCGATCGCGGTCGGCCTGGAACTGGCGGGTGGCCTCGCGCAAGGCGCCCTCCCAGACCGCCTTGCCGAATCCGACGAGTTGTTCCTGGAGCGCCTCCGGAAGCTGGGCGAGTTCCAGCCGCGGCTGGTAACAGCGCTCCTCCTTCCATTCTGCGAGGTGCTGGCCGACGACACGGAACGAGCCGCCGCTCGGCAACGCGTCGATGACCGAGCGGATGGACACACGCTGCGGCTTCGCCCGCAGCCTGTCGGCGACGAACCAGACTTCCGATCTCGTAGGCATGCGCGTCCCTTCCGTTCCCGCCGCGATGATGAACGGGAATGGTGAACGCAGGATTTCGACCTACCTCGGGTTACGGGTCGTCTGCCTTCACGCCTGCCTGCTCCAGCTGGACGGCCCTCACCGCATCGAGCGCCAGGAGCGCCATCGCGACCTTCGACCGGGCTTCCTCGATCTCGGCCATGACCAGGCAATCGCTCCGATGGATCGCCGCGAGGAACGCGGCCAGCACCGCGGGAGAGTTCGCCGCCAGTCGGAGGAAGTGATCGCCTGTCGGCCCTCGGTCGCCGGCGAACCAATTCTTCACAGTCCGCTCGTTCGCCCCGGTCCATCGGGCGACCGTCTTGATCGCCGAGGCCTGCCCCCTCAGCGACGCCCGCAGGGCCGTGGAGATCAACTTCGCGAACGAGGGGTCTCCCGACCCGCCACCCGATCCGTGGTGAAAGACATTGCCCGTTTTCGGAAAGGACATTCCATCGCCTCCGCGCTGTAGTGCCGGGCGTGCGGTCGCCGGCCATCGTCGGCGAGAAGTCTGGAGTTGCCGTGTGTGAGGACCGCTGACGGATCATCTCGGATTGCGAGGATCGGCCCGGAACGATCGAAGCGCGCGGCCGCCTACGTCCGGATGTCCACCGACCACCAGCGCTACTCGACCGAGAACCAGCTCGACAGCATCAAGCGCTTCGCCGAGGCCCGCGAGATCGAGATCGTCCGCGTCTACGAGGACGCCGGCAAGAGCGGCCTGAACCTCGAAGGCCGCGACGCCTTCCAACGGCTCATCGCCGACGTCGAGCGCGGCAACGCCGACTTCGGGGCGATCCTGGTCTACGACGTCAGCCGCTGGGGACGCTTCCAGAACGCCGATCATGGCGCCCACTTGGAATTCCTGTGCTCTCGCGCCGACATCGTCGTCCACTACTGCGCCGAGCAGTTCGAGAACGACGGGAGCATCGGCTCGAACCTCCTGAAGACCGTCAAGCGCGTCATGGCCGGCGAGTACAGCCGGGAGCTCTCCGTCAAGGTCTTCGCCGGCCAGTGCCGGCTCGTCGAGAAGGGATTTCGCCAGGGCGGGATGGCTGGCTACGGGCTGCGCCGGCTGCTCGTCGACGAGCACGGCGATCCCAAGGCCGAGCTCGCGATCGGCGAGCGCAAGAGCCTCCAGACGGATCGCGTCATCCTCGTCCCGGGTCCGGCCGAGGAGGTCGAGACCGTCCGGCGTGTCTATCGTCTGTTCGTCGACGACCTGGTGCCGGAATCCGAGATCGCCGCCCGGCTGAACCGGGACGGCATCCGCACCGATCTCGGACGGCCTTGGAGCCGCGGCACCGTCCACCAGCTCCTGACGAACCCGAAATACGTCGGCGACAACGTCTTCAACCGCGTCTCGTTCAAGCTGAAGCAGAGGCGGGTCGTCAACACGCCAGACCGTTGGGTGCGGGCGCGCGGCGTCTTCGTGCCGCTGGTGGACCTCGCGAGCTTCGAGCGAGCCGCCAGGATCATCGAGGAGCGCACGCGGCGGCTCTCGGACGATGAGCTCCTGGACCTGTTGCGGTCCCTCCTGCTGGAGCAGGGCGCCCTATCCAGTCTCGTCATCGACGACAGCGAGGACATGCCGTCCAGCAGCGTCTACCGGAACCGTTTCGGCAGCCTTCTGCGAGCCTACCGTCGCGTCGGCTACAGCCCGGATCGCGACTATCGCTACATCGAGATCAACCGCCGCCTTCGCGCCCTCCATCCCGACGTGGTCGCAAGCGTCGTCGACGGGCTGCGCGATGCCGGCGGCGAGGTCCTGGTCGATCCCATCAGTGGATTGCTTCGCGTCAACGGCGAGTTCACCGCCTCCGTCGTGGTGGCCCGTTGCGCCGAGACCGGCGCCGGATCACCGAGGTGGCGCATCCGGCTGGACACCGGGCTGGCGCCCGACATCACCGTGGCGGTCCGCATGGATCGGTCGAACGCCTCGCCGCTCGACTACTACCTGCTCCCGCGCCTCGACATGACCGAGCCGAACCTCAGGCTCGCCGAGAGCAACGGCCTGTCGCTCGACGGCTACCGGTTCGACAACCTGGATTTCCTTTTCTCCCTGGCGGCGCGAGCGAGGTTCGAGGAGGCGTCATGACCCAAGCGGCGAATACCCAGGTGCGGATGATCCCCATCGACCGCATCGTCATCCTCAACCCACGCGTCCGGAATCGGCGCAAGTTCATGGAGGTCGTCGACAGCATCCGCATGCTTGGGCTGAAGCGCCCGATCAAGGTCAACACCATGATCGGCCCCGATGGGGAGCCGTCCTACGGCCTGGCTTGCGGCCAGGGTCGCATAGAGGCCTTCCGCGAGTTGGGCCACACCGAGATCCCGGCGATCGTCACGGACGCCTCCGAGCAGGACTGCCTGGTCATGAGCCTGGTGGAGAACTGCGCCCGCCGGCAGCACCGCTCGATCGATATGCTCCAGGACGTCGCCACCCTGCGAAAGCGCGGCTACACCGACCGCCAGATCGCCGAGAAGATCGGCACGACGGCGGAGTGGGTGCACATGATGGCCCACCTCATCGAGAAGGGAGAGCAGCGGCTGGTCGAGGCCGTCGACACCGGCATGATCCCGATCACCGTCGCGATGGAGATCGCCAAGGCCGACGACGAGACCATCCAGCAACTCCTCGCCGAGGCCTATACCGAGGGCAAGATCAAGGGCCCCAAGCTGATCAAGATGCGTCGCCTGATCGAGCAGAGGACCCGTCGCGGCAAGCATCTTTCGGAGACGCCGTTCGGGAGGAAACTCAGCCGCGTCAGGACGTCTGAGGCGTTGATCCACATGTTCCAGCAGGAAGCCGATCGGCAGCGGCTGATCGTCAAGAAGGCGTCCGTCACCCAGACCCGGCTCCTCTTCGTCGTCGAGGCGCTGAAGTCGCTGCGCGGCGACGAGAACTTCGTGACGCTCCTTCGGGCCGAGAGGCTCGACACCATGCCCCGCGATCTCGAAGCCCGCATCGGAGGCGCCGGCGCATGACCGACCCGATCAGCTTGCCCCTCATCGCGTTCGAGACCGCCTGCGTCTCCGTGCCGATTTCCGCGCTGCTTCCCGTCCGGCCGCCGCGCGCCACTGTCAAGGCCAGCCACAAGTACCAGCAGATCCGCGCGTCCGTCATCGAGATCGGGTTGGTCGAGCCGCCCGTCATCTCGCGGATCGTCGGCGACCCCGACACCTACTTGCTGCTTGATGGCCACCTGCGCGTCGAGATCCTGAAGGATTTGGGCAAGACGCACGTCGAGTGCCTGATCTCCACCGACGACGAGGCCTTTACCTTCAACAAGCGGATCAGCCGCCTATCGGCGGTTCAGGAGCACGCCATGATCCTGAAGGCGATCGCGCGGGGCGTGCCGGACGACAAGATCGCCCGCGCATTGAGCATTCACGTCAATAGCGTGCAGCGGAAAGTCAGGCTCCTCGACGGCATCTGCCAGGAGGCCGTCTCGCTCCTGAAGGACAAGACCTGTCCGATGGCCGTCTTCGAGATCCTCAAGCGCATGAAGCCGATGCGGCAGATCGAGGCCTCCGAACTCCTGATCGCCGCCAACAACTTCACGGTGGCCTACGCTACCGCGATCCTCGCCGGCACCCCCGCGAACGAGCTCGTCGGCGACACGAATGCCGCGCGACAATCAGGATGGGAATGGCGCGACAATCAGGGTGAGAGGCGTCGCCGGGATCGGGGTGTAGGGAGGGCGTAGCCCGACTGGAAGCCCGATCCCGGCGAGCGGCCTTTTGTTCCTCGTGTGGAGCTTGGGTCAGGTGATCGCGACCGACCGGATATGCGGATTGGACCGTCTCGCAGGAGATCCATCCGTTGCCCGGCCGCCATGTCACCGATCACCAGATGAGGCTCTACATGAAGTTCCGACAGACGGCCGCGCCCGCGGTAGCGGCGGCGAAGGCGTCGTTCAGCGGTTCCACCGCCTACCGTTTTGAACAGGATCGACGGCTGCCATCGCAAAAGCTCGTGACGCGCGATCGGCGCAGGCCCGATCCCCTGGCCGATATGTTCGACGGCGAGATCGTGCCGATGTTGCAGGCGGCGCCGGGTTTGAGGCCGGTGGCCATCTTCGAGGAGATGCAGCGCCGCCATCCCGAGCTCTCTCCTGGCATCAGGCGGACGATCGAGCGGCGCATCCGCGCGTGGCGCGCACTGCACGGCGCGGAACGGGACGTCATCTTCCGGCAGATCCATGAACCTGGCCGGATGGGCTTGTCCGACTTCACCGATATGGGGGAGTTGCAGGTCACGATCGCCGGCTTGGCCCTCGATCATCGACTTTATCACTTCCGGCTCGCCTGCTCGGGCTTCGCGCATGTCCATGTCATCCTCGGCGGGGAGAGCTATGTCGCTCTTGCCGAAGGGCTCCAGAATGCTCTTTGGGCGTTGGGCGGGGCCCCGCGGGAACATCGCAGCGACAGCCTCTCGGCCGCCTTCCGGAACCTGGACAAGGCGGCACGCGAGGATCTGACCCTGCGCTATGACGCGTTGTGCGCCCATTACGGCATGGAACCGACGCGCAACAACCGCGGCGTCGCTCATGAGAACGGCTCGATCGAGAGCCCCCATGGTCACCTAAAGAAGGTGGTCAGAGACGCGCTGCTGATGCGGGGCACGGCCGACTTCGACGACCTCGGCGCCTACCGTCAGTTCATCGACGAACTCATCAGCCGCGGGAATGCGCGCCACGCCAGGCGCATCGATGCCGAGCGCCCGAGCCTGCAGGCGCTGCCCGGCCGCAGAACCTGCGACTATGAGGAGACGATCGTCACCGTGACCTCCTCGGGCGGCTTCACGCTCAGGAAGGTGTTCTACACCGTACCCTCCCGGCTGATCGGGCATCGCCTGCGCGTCAGGCTTTACGATGACCGGCTCGACCTGTTCATCGGCGGCACGCCGCTGATAAGCCTGCCGCGCGGGCGTGCCGATGCCAAAGGCAAGCATGGCCATGTCGTCGATTATCGGCATGTGATCCATGCGCTCAGGCGCAAGCCGATGGCGCTGCTGGGCCTGGTCTACCGCGACCAGCTCTTTCCACGCGACGCCTATCGACGGACCTTCGACCGGTTGCTCGAACGCATGCCCGAGCGGCCGGCGTGCAGGCTGATGGTCGATCTACTGGCGCTGGCTCATGATCGCGGCTGCGAGGCCGATCTCGCCGCCGTCCTCACGGTCGACCTCAATGCTGGCACGCTGCCCGACATGGCGATCCTGCGCGCGCGCTTCGCTCCCGACCCGACGGCTTTGCCGCAGGTCGTCGTCCATCTCACTCCACTGGTCGCCTATGAGGCGCTTCTCGATGGCGGCATGGGAGAAGCGGCATGACGAAGGATATCGACGACGCCCGCCTCGCCATCATCCTCAACGACCTGCGCCTGCCCGCGATCAAGCATGGCTG
>Ga0209902_101152_pt1 | contig 15359 bp, 15 predicted proteins | sample FECB27metaG_FD_188304 | JGI IMG/M metagenome (GOLD analysis project Ga0209902, IMG submission 188304) | Cyanobacterial communities from the Joint Genome Institute, California, USA - FECB-27 (SPAdes) (version 2) | ecosystem: Environmental > Aquatic > Thermal springs > Hot (42-90C) > Microbial mats...
CCAGCGGGTGGTCGGGTACGGCGCAGCTGTCGGTCATCATGATGTTGGGGTCGTCGAGATGATGGCCTGTCACCGCCATCATCAGTAGCGCGCCCGGCGAAAAAGCCGACAGCGTCTCGTCATAGGCGGTCTTCCAGGTGTAGGCGACGCCGGCCTCGACGAAGACCACGAGGCTGGCGATCGTGCGGCCGTCGAGCGTCAGCGAATGGATGCGGCACATGTCTTGTTCCGACATGCGGTGCACGGCCTCGCGGGCGAAGGCGGCGCGGTAGCGGTCGATCGCCATGGCGGTGCGCTGGCGCCCCTTCCAGCCGGAGGCCTCCAGCGTCAGGAACTGCTCGATGGCGTGGCGCACGTCCTCCTGGGTGCGGGCGACCGTGTGCTCGACGACGCCCTGGTCGGCGAGCCGGCGGCCCAGCCGGCGGAATTCCTTGTAGTGGCGGCTGCCGAGCGCTTCCTTGAGGTAGTCTTCGCCCTCGGCGTTGCTTTCGATGAAGGGCCGTTCGAACTGGCCGGTGACGACGAGCGGCAGGTTGCGCGATTCGGCCGTCGCGCTCAGCATCCGCGCCACAGCACCGTCGAGGCGCATGTCGGGCATCACGAACACCTTCGGCAGCTTGAGGTGCGGCCGTGCCAGCATGGCGAAGAAGTCGGCGATCACGCCTTCGGGGTCGTCGCGGTCGAGCAGCGGCGTGCCGAGCGGGCCAAACGGGCTCGACCACGTCCGCATCACAGGCACGCCCAGCGGCACCGCCGGCTTTTCGACCGAATAGGGCACCAGCAGCCGCAGCCGGCTGCGAAATTCGGTGCCGTCGCGGATCACGGCAAGGCGCACCTCGCGATCCTCGAGCCGCGGCATGGCGGGTGCCAGGAAGCGCGGGTTGAAGAAGACGTTGGGCTCGATGGTGCGGGCGCAGAGATGGTCGAGCTCCTCGACCAGGTCGAAGCCGGCCGAGGCCGGATAGATCGCCAGCCTGCGCAGCGGCCTTTCGGCCGATGTCAGTTCGAGATGGGCGAGGTCGGTGGCGTCGGCCGGCACGCCGGCAATGCCGGCGATCAGCGAGCCCGCCGGGCCGCCACTTGTTTCCTCGAGAAGCGGTATGGCTGCCATTAGGCGTTCTCTACCGTGCGTTTCGTGGGAATGAACAGGACCATGATGATGCCGAGTTTGCGCCAGACGGTGAAGGAGAGGGCTGTTGCCTCGAAGATCATCGCCGCCGATGTGGCGATCGCAGCACCCCACAGGCCAAGCGTCGGGATCAGCAGCACGTTGAGGCCGATGTTAAGCGCCAACGTTGCGGCATAGACCATGGCGCAGACATTCTGGTGGCCGCTCATCGTCAAGAGGCTCTCGCACGGGCCGACCGCCGAGCGCGCGACGACGGCCGAAACCAGCAGGAACAGCAGTGGGTAGCCATCGCTGAAGTCGGGGCCGAACATGGCGAGCAGCGGCTCGCCGAGCAGCAGAACCACCACGCCCATCGCCAGTGACGGCCAGAATGTCCATGACACTGTCTCGCGGGCAAAGTCGTCGAGCTTTTCGGTGTCGCCATGGGCGATCCGCGCATAGCGCTGGGCGACGCCCGCCTTGACGGCGAAGTAGACGAAATGCACCAGCGCCAGCGTCTTCACGGTGGCGAAGTACACGGCCACCTTGTCCGGTTCCATATAGGCGCCGACCATCAGCACGTCGGCGTTGGTCAGCAGGAAGAAGAAGCTCTCGACCAGAAAGATCGGCAGCGAAATCTTGAGCCAGTAGCCGAGCCGGTAGTTGCGCGGGCCAGCGGGGATGCGCCTGTCGGCGCGCGAGGTGATGCGGAAGACCTGGCTGAGCGTCGTCACATAGGTGGCGAGGATGGAGGCGATGACGGCCGTTTCAGCCGTCGGTGCAAAGCCGGTGCCAACTGCTCCCGCCATGAACACCAGGATCAGCGCCGGCCGGGTGATGTAGGTCGGCACCAGTGCGGCAAAGGCCCTGGAATTGGCCCGGGCGACGCCTTGCAGCACGTCTGACAGCGCCAGCATCGGCAGGCAGATCATGCCGAGGGTGAACGGCACGACGTAGTAGCTTTCGATACGGTCGGAGAATAGCCAGACACCGGCCATTCCCAGTGCCGCGATGGCGGTCGAGGCGATGATCACGAACAGGCGGCTCGCCACCAGAACACCCCGCAGATCGTCCAGCATGCCCTTTTCGCGGTATTCCGAAATGAAGCGGATGATCGAGGTGTGGAAGCCGAAGCAGGACAGCGAGCCGACGATGATCATCGCCACCCACACCAGGACGAAGATGCCGTATTCGAAGCTACCCATCCAACGCGCCAGCAGCACCTGGCTGACGAAGGCGATGGCTGCACTGACGATGCGCACGGCAAAGGCAAACAGCGACATGCGGCCGGCTTCGCCGCGTTCGTCGCTGCTGAATACCACCGCGTCGACGCGGTGCAACAGCGGCATGATGCGCGAGGCGATCTGCCCCGGCAGCCACCGTTCGGCCGTCATCGCTGCGGAAAAACGCAACTCGATACACTCCATCTTCCGCGATTTCGCTCACAGCATGTAGCGGATAGCGATTAAGAAACGGTTGGGTGGACAAGACAACCGGCGGGGATGGGCGGCTTGATCTCCGAAGACGAGCGCAAATCGATGCTGCGGGCCCATTCGATCGGTCCGAAGATGATCCGTTATCTCGAGGACATCGGCATTGAGCGGTTGGCCGACCTCGAGGGCGCCGATCCGCACCAGATCGCCATGCGCATCGACATGTTAGTCGGGCGCAAGCACATGAACAGCCTGGGCGTTGCGGCGCTTCGCAACCTCATCGAGCTTGCGAACACCAAGGCTTGATCGGGCAGGCCAGCGCGCGGGGTTGACTGGCTGGCTCGTCGGAGCCATTTAGGCCGCGCGGGCAGTTCACCCAACGCACTGCGCCGCATGAACCCAAGGAAACAACCATGAACAGCGACAGTCATAGTCGATCGACCAAGCCGTCGACGCCGACCGAAGGGACTGATCGCGGTTGATCGCTCTCCCTGGGTCGCCGCCGATGGCTATCGGCGCGACTGAAGGGGTGCGACATGAGCTACACCACCATCATCGAAGAGCTGCGCGACGACGCAGCCATCCGCGACAATGCGGCAATCGCTTCGCGTCTTGCGGAGGAAACCGCACCCGACATCGTCGAGGTGCTCAACACTTGCGACATCGAGCAGACGGCGCAACTCTTTGAGTTGATGCCGGTGGAGCGAGCCGTCGAAGTGCTCGACCAGCCTGCCTTCGACCACGCGGCCGAGTTGCTTGCGCTTCTGCCGCAGCACACGGCTGCGCGCCTCCTGTCGGGCATGTCGGCCGACCGTGCCGCCCATGCGCTTCGGGAAATCGATCCCGATGTGCGGGCCGGTTTGCTGGCTGGCATCGACGGCGAAACACGCACGGCGCTGGAGAGGCTGCTGGCCTATCCGGAAGACTGCGTTGGCGCCATGATGACCACGGAGTTCGTCTCGGTGCCGTCCAACTGGACGGTGTCGGAGGTGCTTCGCCATGTGCGGGCTGTCGAGAGCACGCGGGAAACCGTCTATGCAGTGTTCGTCGTCGATCCCTCGCGGCAAACCCTGGTGCATGCCGTGCCGTTGCGGCGCGTCATAGCGGCCGATCCGCGCGCCGGAATCCTGTCGGCCGTGCCGAAGCGCCGGCTGATCAAGACGACGGCGCTGGCGCCGCGAGACGAGGCCGTGCGCCTGATCGCCAAATACGACCTGCTTGCCGTGCCGGTTGTCGATGCCAGGAACCATCTCATCGGCATCGTCACTGTCGACGATGTTATCGACACCATGGTCAAGCGCGACACCGAACAGGTTCATCGCATGGGTGGCATGGAGGCGCTCAACGAGCACTACATGGACATCGGCTTCTTCCGGATGATCCGCAAGCGGGCGGGCTGGCTGAGCGTGCTGTTCCTGTCGGAAATGCTGACTGCTTCGGCCATGCAGAGTTTCGAGGGTGAGCTCGAAAAGGCGATCGTGCTGACGCTGTTCATTCCGCTGATCATGAGCTCGGGCGGCAATTCCGGCAGCCAGGCAAGCTCGCTGCTGATCCGGGCGCTGGCGTTGCACGAGGTGCGCCTGGGTGACTGGTGGAAGGTAGCGCTGCGCGAGTTGCCGGCCGGCCTCACGCTGGGCTCGATCCTTGGTGTCATCGGTATGGTTCGCATCGTCACCTGGCAGCTGCTCGGCTTCTACGACTACGGCCCGCACTGGCAACTTGTCGCGCTGACCATCGGCGCCACGCTTGTCGGCATCGTCACGTTTGGTTCGATGACCGGCTCGATGTTGCCATTCGTCCTGAAGCGACTGGGTTTCGACCCAGCGACCGCCTCAGCGCCGTTCGTTGCGACGCTTGTCGATGTGACCGGCCTGGTGATCTACTTCAGCATCGCGCTGGTGATCCTCCACGGCACGCTGCTGTAGGCTAAAGCACAAACGAAAACGGCGGCCCGATGGGCCGCCGTTTTTTTGATCAATCTTGCCTATCAGGCGAAGGTGCCGTGGCAGTGCTTGTACTTCTTGCCCGAACCACAGGGGCAGGCTTCGTTGCGGCCGACGCGGCCCCAGGTCGACTGGTCGCTGGGGTTGCGGTCTTCGGCGGCGACAACGCGGCTGTCTTCGAGCACGGCAACGGAGCCTTCGCCGAAATCGTCTTCGCCGGTGGTGCCGTCGATGTGGTGGCCGTGCATTTCGGGTGCTTCCGGCGGCGGCGCGTCGGCAGCCTGGCGCACCAGCTCGACGCGCATCAGCTGCGCGGTCACTGCCTGACGCAAATTGCCGAGCATCGCCTGGAACAGCTCGAAGGCCTCGCCCTTGTATTCGTTCAGCGGGTCGCGCTGGGCGTAGCCGCGGAAGCCGACGACCGAGCGCAAATGGTCGAGATTGACCAGGTGCTCGCGCCACAGGTGGTCGATGGTCTGCAGCACCACGGAGCGCTCGACATAGGTCATCACCTCGGGGCCGAAGCGCTCGGCGCGGTCGGCCGCAGCCTTGTCGGCCTCGGCCGTGATGCGGTCGCGCACTTCCTCTTCGGCGATGCCTTCTTCCTTCGCCCACTCTTCGACCGGCAGGTCGAGATTGAGCGACTGGATCACGCCTTCCTTGAGGCCGTTGACGTCCCACTGCTCGGCATAGGCGTTTTCGGGGATGTGCTTGGCGACGAGATCCTCGATCACGTCATGGCGCATCTCGGCGACACGGTCGGTCAGGCTGGTCGCATCCATCAGCTCGATGCGCTGCTCGAACACCACCTTGCGCTGGTCGTTCGACACGTCGTCATATTTGAGCAGGTTCTTGCGGATGTCGAAGTTGCGCGCCTCGACCTTCTTCTGCGCCTTTTCCAGCGCCTTGTTGATCCAGGGGTGGACGATGGCCTCGTCTTCCTTGAGGCCGAGCTTGGTCAGCATGCCGTCCATGCGCTCGGAACCGAAGATGCGCATCAAATCGTCCTGCAGCGACAGGAAGAACTTCGAGCGGCCCGGATCGCCCTGGCGGCCGGAACGGCCGCGCAGCTGGTTGTCGATTCGACGACTTTCATGGCGTTCGGTGGCCAGCACGTAGAGGCCGCCGGCGGCCAGCGCCTTTTCCTTGAGACGGGCGACGTCTTCGCGGATCGCCTTCTCCTTGGCGTCGCGCTCGGCGCCGGCCGGCATGTCGCCCAGTTCCTCGGCAATGCGCATGTCGGCGTTGCCGCCGAGCTGGATGTCGGTGCCGCGGCCGGCCATGTTGGTGGCGATGGTGATCGAGCCGGGCTTGCCGGCCTGGGCGACGATCGAAGCTTCGCGCTCATGGTGACGGGCGTTGAGGACCTCGAAGTCCTTGAAGCCGTCCTTGCGCAGGCGCTCGGCCAACTGCTCCGACTTCTCGATCGAGGTTGTGCCGACAAGCGTCGGCTGGCCCTTGGCGTTGGCTTCCTTGATCTCGCGGACGATCGCCTTGTATTTTTCCTCGACCGTCCGGTAGACCTCGTCGTCCTCGTCGATACGGCTGACGGGCAGGTTGGTCGGAACCTCGGTGACGTCGAGATTGTAGATGTTGCCGAACTCTTCGGCTTCCGTCAGCGCCGTACCGGTCATGCCGGCGAGCTTTTCGTACATGCGGAAGTAGTTCTGGAAGGTAACCGAGGCCAGCGTCTGGTTTTCCGGCTGGATCGCTACGTGCTCCTTGGCTTCCAGCGCCTGGTGCAGGCCTTCCGAGAAGCGGCGGCCTGGCATCATGCGGCCGGTGAACTCGTCGATGATGACGATTTCGTTGTCCTTGACGATGTAGTCCTTGTCCTTCTGGAACAAGCGATGCGCTTTGAGCGCATTGTTGACGTGGTGGACCATGGCCACGTTTTCGACGTCGTAGAGCGACTCGCCCTTGAGCAGGTCTGCCTCGCGCAGCAGGTTCTCCATCTTCTCGGTGCCTTCTTCGGTGAAGATGGCGGTCTTCTGCTTCTCGTCGACCTCATAGTCCGACGGAACCATCTGCTGCATGAAGGCATCGACGGTGTTGTACATTTCCGAACGGTCCTCGAGCGGACCGGAAATGATCAGCGGCGTGCGGGCCTCGTCGACCAGGATCGAGTCGACTTCGTCGACGATCGCGAAGAAGTGACCGCGCTGCACCATCTGGGCGCGCTCGTACTTCATGTTGTCGCGCAGATAGTCGAAGCCGAGTTCGTTGTTGGTAGCGTAGGTGATGTCGCAGGCGTAAGCCGCGCGGCGCTCTTCGTCGGACAGGCCGTGCACGATGATGCCGACCGACAGGCCGAGGAACTTGTAGAGACGGCCCATCCATTCGGCGTCGCGGCGGGCCAGGTAGTCGTTGACGGTAACGACATGCACGCCCTTGCCGGTCAGGGCATTGAGGTAGACCGGCAGGGTGGCGACCAGCGTCTTGCCTTCGCCTGTGCGCATCTCGGCGATGCCGCGGCCGTGCAACACCATGCCGCCGATCATCTGGACGTCGAAGGGACGCATGCCAAGCGCGCGCTTGGCGCCTTCGCGCACCGTGGCGAAGGCCGGGACCAGAAGGTCGTCGAGCGAGGCGCCGTTGGCGATGTCCTGGCGGAACTGCTCGGTCCGCGCCCGAAGCTGGTCGTCGGTCAGCGCCTGCAGTTCATTTTCCATTGCAGTGATCGCTTCCACCCGGGGCCGGGTCGACTTGACACGGCGGTCGTTGGAGGAACCGAAAATCTTACGGGCGAGACCGCCGAGACTGACCATCAAGTGGTCCTTTCAATTCGAATGAAGCCGACTGTCCGCCGGCCGAACCTGCCGAGGAACATAGGGTGGCAGACTCAACACGAAAAGCGCCCGGAAAAACCCTTCTGGACGCGAAGACGATGGACAGATAAGAGGGGGCACAACTTATGTCAACGTTGCAGCGAGCCTGCCGGAGACGCCAAATTCCGCCACATTCAGGTTGATTTGGAAGTGCGGTCATCACCCCACCGGAGAGTTTAGATGTCTTTTTCGTTCCGTAGCGCCTCGCTTGCCCGCGTCGGGCTTGCCGCCGGGCTTGTGGCGCTGTCGTCGCTGCCGTTGGTTGCACAGGAAACTGCGCCTGCACCCCAGGCCGCTGCCCTTGCAGCCGCTGCCGTCGATCCGAACGCGATCGTGGCGACGATCAATGGCGAGAACGTCACCGAAGCCGATATCACCTTGGCCGAGCAGGACCTTGGTCAGCAGTTCGGCAACCTGCCGCCGGAGCAGCGCCGCGCCGCCGCCCTGTCGTCGATCATTGAGATTCGCCTGATGGCCGCCCAGGCCGTCGAGAAGGGCCTCGACAAGGACGCCGACTTCCAGCGTCGCGTCGCTTTCCTCGACCAGCGCGCCCTGCACGGCGAACTGGTGGAAAAGGAAGTCGCCGGCAAGATCACCGACGACGAGATCCGCGCCCGCTATGACAAGGAAATCGCGGCCCAGAAGCCGGTCAACGAGGTCCACGCCCGCCACATCCTGGTCAAGACCAAGGAAGAGGCCGACGCGATCATCAAGAAGCTCGAAGGCGGCGAAGACTTCCAGAAGCTCGCCAACGAAAACACCACCGACCCGTCCGGCAAGACCTCGGGTGGCGATCTCGGCTTCTTCGGTCCCGGCCAGATGGTGCCGGAATTCGAGAAGGCGGCACTCGCCCTTGAAGTCGGCGCCTATTCCAAGGAGCCGGTGCAGACGCAGTTCGGCTGGCACATCATCAAGGTCGAGGACAAGCGTGCCCAGCAGCCTCCGGCATTCGAGACCGTCAAGGACCAGGTCCGCTCGCTGCTGATCCGCGAGAAGTACATCGAGCTGGTCAAGCAGGTTCGTACCGCCGGCAAGGTCGAGATCACCGATCCGGCGCTGAAGAAGGCCATCGACGCCATCGACGCCTCGAAGTAATTTTCTCACCACAGATACAAAAAGGGCGACGCCAATGGCGCCGCCCTTTTTTGTTTGCGTGCGCCATATCGCCGCCGGCGGCGGTCAACGATAGCGGGTCGAGGCCTTGAAGGCGGCCGGGTCGCCGGCGGCCAGTGCGCCGACGAACTCCGGCACGCGGACCGCCAGCATCATCAGCCACAGCAGCGGCCAGTCGGCTGCGTGGCAGAACTGGTCGCCCACCGCATCGATGGTCCGCCGGTTTTCCCGGAACGATGCCATCACCGCGCTGACTGCCAGCCCCATCCGCGAGCGATCGCTGCGTTTGCGCAGCTTCATCAGCGCGAACTGGTACCCTTTGTTACACCGCACGTCCCAGATGAATCCGAGGCCTTCATAGGCGTGGATGGAGACCGCGCGCGGGTCCACCGCCAATGCAACGTCATCCTCGTTCATCGCATCTTGCCTTATGTGGGCGCTGACGAACGGTCCTTGTCCGGGCTGAAAGCGATAGCGTTCGAGCAGCGCACGGCGATAGATCGCGCCGTTGCTGGAGACGTGGATCACCTTGCCATGACGGTCGCGGCACTCGATGAAGCCGCGGTCGAGCAGCGACATCACCCGTTTCATCATGCTGCCGTTGCCATAGGAGGTGCGCCCGGAGACCGCCGCCACGGCGGGGTTCTCGTCGAGGGCCTTGTGCAGGGTGGCCATCCAGCCCGGCTGCGGCAGGCAGTCGGCCTCGACGACCGCGATCAGTGGGTGGTGGCAGTAGGGCAGGGCGGCATCCTTGAGCTGGGAGGATTCGTCGCTGTCGTGGGCGACGATGACGACCGATGGCTCGCCCGCATCCACGCCGTACGAAAAAGTGCTTCCCGCCGGCAGCATGACGATGATTTCGGCCGGCACGCCCGCCCGGTCGTGCAGATAGGCCTGCAGCGACTGGCGCAGCTCGCCATCGCCGTCATCCGAGAGATAGTCGGAGACTACGATCAGGCTTATCGGCAGTACCGGCGGCCTGATGTGATCCATGTTCTGCTACCTCCTGACGGCGATACCGTGGACGATATGCCTGATAGCTTGCCTGAGGATAGCCTCGTCTTCGTCGAGCCGTCCGGTCAGAAGGTGCACCCAGGCGTAGGACGAGACCATGTCGGCGACCTGGCTTGGGTCGACATCGGCGGCCACTTCGCCGCGCGCCTTGGCCCGTTCGATCAGCTTGCCGGTATGGGCGCGGCGGCCGGCGGAATAGGTCGCCAGCGCCTCGGCGGCGGCGGGGTCCTGCTGGGCTTCGGCCACGAGGGAGCGGAAGATGTTGCCGGCCGGCGTCTCACGCCATTGCGCAAACAGGCTCCTGGCGAAGATGAACAGGTCCTCTTCGATGTTGCCGGTATCCGGGTAGGTGATGTCGCGCTTCTGGCGCTGGTAGACCTCGAGCAGCAGGGCCGTCTTGCTCGGCCACCAGCGGTAGATCGTCGGCTTGCCGGCGCGGGCCCGCCGCGCAACGGCCTCGATCGAGAAACCGGAGTAGCCGTTCTCGATCAGCACGGCCTCGGCCGCCTCGAGAATGGCTTCAGCACTTTCCAGGCTGCGCTTGGCGCCGATCGATTTTCGCGCGGCTTCGGCTTCAGTGCTCATTCCCGTCTCCATTATCGAATTATCTCTACACCACCTCTTGACGAAACGAAACGGCCCGTTTTATATAACGAAACGTTTCGTTCCGATGGAGTTGAAGATGACTGCCTCCCAAACCCGCTTTTCCCGCCCGCGTTTCGCCCTGATGGTTCTGCTCGGCGTCTATCCGCTGATCACGGCACTTCTCTACATCATCATGCCGTTGACCGACGGCTGGACGATCTGGCAGCGCACGCTGCTGATCGCGCCGCTGATGGTCTCAGCAATGATCTGGGGCCTGATCCCCACGGTTCAGCGCATGTTCCGCGGTTTCCTCAATCCGGTCGTCGGCTGAGGCTGGCCCACATCTTCGTGAGGTGAAAACGCCTTGCGAAGCCTCGCGCTATCGGGCAAACGGTGCCAACTTCAACCGTTTCCCGAGCCCGCAGAGGTTCCCTCATGTCGACTGCCGTTTCCCCGCTTGCACCGAAGAAATACCCCAAGATGCCCGCCATCGAGGGCGTACGCATCGCCACCGCCGAAGCGGGGATCAAGTACAAGGGCCGCACCGACGTGCTGGCCATGGTGTTCGACGAGGGCACAACAACCGCCGGTGTGTTCACCCGTTCCAAATGCCCGTCGGCCCCGGTCGATTTCTGCCGCCAGAACCTTTCCGGCGGCAAGGCACGCATCCTGATCGTCAATTCCGGCAACGCCAATGCCTTCACCGGCAAGAAGGGCCGCGAGACCACCACGCTGACCGGCCAGGCCGCGGCCAAGGCCGCGAGCTGCACGCCGGGCGATGTTTTCCTCGCCTCGACCGGCGTCATCGGCGAACCGCTCGATGCGGGAAAATTCAGCCACCTGCTTTCAGGCATGGTCAAGGACGCCAGGCCCGACCAGTGGACCGAAGCCGCCAAGGCGATCATGACCACCGACACCTATCCCAAGGTGGTCACCGCGACCGTCAAGCTCGGCGACACCGACGTCACCATCAACGGCATCGCCAAGGGTGCGGGCATGATCGCGCCGGACATGGCGACGATGCTGTCCTTCGTTGCCACCGATGCGCCGATCGCGGCAGAGGTGCTGCAGGACATGCTGTCGCGCGGCACCGCCAAGACCTTCAATGCCGTCACCGTCGACAGCGACACCTCGACCAGTGACACGCTGATGCTGTTTGCCACCGGGGCTGCTGCCAAGCGCGGCGCGCCGAAGATTAGCGATGCCAAGGATGCGCGCCTCGGTGCCTTCCGCCGCGCGCTCAACAAGATGCTCAAGACGCTCGCCCTTCAGGTCGTGCGCGACGGCGAAGGCGCGCGCAAGCAGGTCGAAGTCACCGTCACCGGCGCCAAGTCGGCGCGCTCGGCCAAGCGCATCGCGCTGTCGATCGCCAACTCGCCGCTGGTCAAGACGGCAGTTGCCGGCGAGGACGCCAATTGGGGCCGCGTCGTCATGGCCGTCGGCAAGGCCGGCGAGCCGGCCGACCGCGATCTTTTGTCGATCTGGTTCGGCGACAACCGCCTCGCCCACAATGGCGAGCGCGATCCGGGCTATTCGGAAGCCGCGACCTCGGCCTATATGAAGGGCGATGACATCGCCATCCGCGCCGATATCGGCCTTGGCCGTGGCAAGGCGACGGTTTGGACCTGCGACCTGACCAAGGAATATGTCGCGATCAACGGCGACTACCGGAGCTGATAGCTGACGTGAACCAGAACCGCCCGTCGCACGAACTCGCGATCGTCCGCCGCTACGAGGCGGCGGGTTTTCGCGCCTGGCCGGCGGCGGCCGTGCATTATGACGGCACCTGGCTGGTTCGCCTGACCGCGGGTCACCCGGCCAAGCGGCTCAATTCGGTCAATCCGCTCGACCCCGCCGACATCCGCAACATTCCCGACCGCATCGCCCGCGCCAGCCGCCGCTTCGAGGCCTATGGCCGGCCGCTGACCTTCCGCATGTCGCCGTTGTCGGGGCCAGCGATCGCCGCCCACCTCGACCGCGAGGGCTGGAGCACGTTCTCTGAATCGATGGTGATGCGGCTTTCGCTCGACGACGGCGTCGTCGAGCAGGCGATGGACCAGATCCCGCTCAAGGACATCGGCCGCTTCGTCAGCGCCTCGATGGCGGTGCACGGGCTCGATCCGTCGCTGCGCCCCGGACTGTCCGAGATTATCGGCGCCATCCAGCCGGAAGCCGGCATGTTCGTGCTGGAACAGGACGAGCAGCCGGTGACGGCGGCGATCTGCGTTCACGACACCGACCTTGCCGGCCTGTTCGAGATCGCCACCACCGAGGCCGAGCGCGGCAAGGGTTTCGGCCGCAGGCTGATCCTGTCGGCGCTGAAATGGGCCCGACTGCGCGGTGCGCGCCAGGCCTGGCTGCAGGTCGAGGCTGACAATGCGGGCGCCATCCGCCTGTACAAGAAGATGGGCTTCAAGGAAGTCTATCGTTACCACTACCGCCGCCCGCCGGAGGCCTGACTTGACCCAACAGGGAAAACGCCTGCTGCTGGTGGCCGCCTGCGCGCTCGTCGATACCGACGGCCGTGTGCTTCTGGCCCAGCGCCCCGAAGGCAAGTCGCTGGCCGGCCTGTGGGAGTTCCCCGGCGGTAAGGTCGAGCAGGGAGAGACGCCAGAGGAAACCCTCATCCGCGAGCTGCGCGAGGAGATCGGCATCGAGACCAAGACGGCGTGCCTGGCGCCGCTGACCTTCGCCAGCCACACCTATGACGACTTCCACCTTCTGATGCCGCTCTATGTCTGCCGCCGCTTCTGGGGCATTCCGGAGCCGAAGGAAGGCCAGGTGCTGAAATGGGTACGGCCCAAGCAGATGCGCGACTATCCCATGCCGCCTGCCGACGAGCCGCTGATCCCGTTCCTTATCGACCTGCTCTGAGGCCACTTGTCCGGCAGCGTTAAGCCAAAGTTCATGCAATCGTGAAAAATTGAATGGCCGCCGCCTGTCTCGGCTGCGCATCGACACGGCTTTTCGCGAGGGACGTTGCCAATGCAAGCTGACAACGAGTGGGATTTGATCCGCCCCGAGCGATCGTCCTCGGCTGCCAGGGCGCGGGCCGGTATCCTGCGCGTCGCGCTGCTGTTCGGCTTCATCGCGATCGCGCTGACGCTGTTTGCCACGCCCTTCCTCGAAGACAAGACCCGTCCGCTGCTCAACCAGGTTCGGTTCGACGGTCTCGATTACACCGCTACCGGCTCGGTCAACCGCAATGCCAGCTATACGCTGCGCCGCAGCGTGCTCCAGGACACGCCGCAATCGGTTTGCGTCATCAAGGACAACGGCCAGCGCAGCGGCCAGTGCTGATGATGCCGGCTTCCGGCTTCACTGCCCGTTAAGCCTTCGCTGTTAACCTTTCTTAAGATGTCGGCCTTATGGTCTCACGCAAGAATGACGGGTGGACGCGACCGATGATCAGGCGATTTCTCAGGGACGAAAGCGGCGCCACAGCGATCGAATACAGCCTGATCGCGACGCTGATCGCGATGGCAATCATCGGCAGCGTAGGGCAGTTCGGTACGGCACTTCAGGCCTATTGGGAAAACATCGGCACCAAGGTAGCCACGCCCTGAAGCCCAGAGCCTAGCTCTTCCCTTCATCCCCCAGCACTTTTGCCAGCGACACCTGCGCTGAACCCGGCTTGAGCGGCTTCTGCTGCGACGGATCGGGCGCCCAGCCTGACAGCCAGACGAACGAAAAGCTCGCCCGCACCCGACCGTCCGGGTCGGAGAAGCGCTCGGCGTAGATCTCGGCGGCGCGCTGGAACAGCTTGCGTGTCGCCGGTTTCCGCGACCGGTCGGCGAGGGCACTTGTGACGCCCATCGCACGCAGGTCCTGCATCAGCCCGAACATCGTGTCGTAGCGTACCGTCACCGTCTCGACATCGGCGACCGGCAGGGCAAATCCCGCCCGCTGCAGCAGCCCGCCGGCATCGCGTACGTCGGTGAAGGGGATGACGCGCGGGCTTGCCCCGCCTGAAATCTCCGTCTCCGCAGCAAGTAGGCTCTCGCGCAATTCGACCAGCGTGCCTGCGCCCGCCAATACCCCGAGGAACAGCCCGTCCGGCTTCAGGGCCCGGCGGATCTGGATCAGCTGGCCGGGAATGTCGTTGGCCTCCTGCAGCGCCAGCAGCGACACGGCGAGGTCGACACTCGCCGGCTCCAGCGCAATGGTCTCGGGATCGGAGACGATGCCCGGCCCGCCGCCGAGGAAGGTCGCATCGGCCTCGACGCGCACAAGTTCCGTGACCTTGCCGCTGGTTGCCAGCACCGCGGTTGCCGCCGGGCTGACCGAGAAGATCGCAGCACCGCGCTCGAAGGTCCGCTCGACCGTCGACAGCCTTTCGCCGAGATCTTCAGCGGCGCGGGCCATCAGGAAATCAGCGCCGGCTGTGCCTTGCGCCAGGGCACGGCGCCGGTGCGCGATCACGAGGCTGGCGTCGAAAATGGCTTGCACGTCGAGATGTCCTTGTTTGCCGGGGTTCTGCTATGGTCGCCCGACCCAAACCTGTCGTGGCCGATCCGATGCCGGAGATCAAGAGCCTCGCCATTGCCGCGGCTTCATGGCCGGCGCGGATGCTGTTTCCGCCGGTATGCGCCGGCTGCCGTCGCCAGGTCACGCAGCCCGGCGCCTTGTGCGGTGCCTGCTGGCCGAAACTGCGCTTTCTCGAAAAGCCCTGGTGCGAGGTCATGGGCACCCCGTTCAGCCATGATTTCGGCGCTGGCTTCCTGTCCGCCGAAGCGATCGCCAACCCGCCGCCCTTCGCCCGTGCCCGCGCTGCAGTCGCCTACACCGGCATCGCCCGGCGCATGGTCCAGGGCCTCAAGTTCCACGATCGCACCGACCTAGCGCCCTGGATGGCGCGCTGGATGCTCCGGGCAGGCGCCGAGCTCATTGCCGACGCCGACATCGTCGTTCCGGTGCCGCTGCACTGGCGCCGCTTCTTCTGGCGCCAGTACAACCAGTCAGCGGAACTCGCCCGTGCCATAGCCGCGCTTTCCGGCGTGCCCTTCGCGCCGATGGCGGTGCGCCGCACCAGACGCACGCGCCAGCAGATCGGCCTCGGCCAGCGCGAACGCGAGGACAATGTGCGCGCCGCCTTCGTCGTTCCGCCCGAGGCTGAGATCGAGGTCAGGGGCAGGCGGGTGCTGGTGATCGATGACGTCTACACCACCGGCGCTACCGTTGCGGCGGTGACGCGCGCGCTCAGGAAGGGTGGTGCCAGCGCGGTCGACGTACTCACCTTCGCCCGCGTGTTGCCGGGGGACTTCCGGCCCGACGATACCGACACTATATAGTCGACCAAGGACAACGGATTTTCGTCATGGTCGATGTGACTATC
>Ga0209902_101153_pt1 | contig 15326 bp, 15 predicted proteins | sample FECB27metaG_FD_188304 | JGI IMG/M metagenome (GOLD analysis project Ga0209902, IMG submission 188304) | Cyanobacterial communities from the Joint Genome Institute, California, USA - FECB-27 (SPAdes) (version 2) | ecosystem: Environmental > Aquatic > Thermal springs > Hot (42-90C) > Microbial mats...
TGCCGATCAGGTCGTGTTCATGGATGAGGGCAGCATTGTCGAGCAGGCTTCGCCAGTGGCGTTCTTTTCGACGCCCAACCATCCCCGCGCCCGGTCCTTCCTCAACACGCTGCTGCATTGACGAGAAGGGAGGGGACCAGTGGCAAACGACACACGCATCTGGATGGACGTTGGCTGCCAAGCGTAGTTTTGCATCCTCACCCAAGGCGCGCGCGGCCTCCGAAACGTTTGGGAGTCATTGCAGAAATCGGCACATTATCTTATGTGTAGACAATAGTATCGCATGTTTTGAACAACATCTCTTGAAGGGCTTTGAGGCTTTGACGGACCAAGAAACAAACGCTGAATTGGCTGACACGATCGAGCTCGACGGCAATGGTCCAATCTACAGGCAGATCGAGCGTGCGGTTCGTGCCGAGATCATGAGCGGTCGGTGGCCGGCCGGTCACCGCATCCCTTCCGAGCATACGCTGCTGGAAAAATTCTCGACAACCCGAGCAACCGTCAGCAAGGCACTGTCCAAGCTCACAGAAGCAGGACTCTTGGAGCGCCGGCGCAAGCAGGGAACGCGCGTTGCCCAGACCACGGAATCGCATGCGGTGATCGGCTACCTCGATATCAGGCAAGATATCGAAGCCAAGGGCAGGACCTATGCCTATCGGGTGGTTGGCTCATCCCTCATCACAGCAGGCGCAGATACGCCCTTCTGGCCGGAGGTAGAGGCGGGCACGCCGCTGCTACGCCTTCGTGCGGTGCATAGCGGTTTCGGCAAGCCCGAAGTGCTGGAGGAGCGGTTCATCAGTTTGCGGGCTGCGCCGGACGCAGTGGATGCGGATTTCGAGGCCGAAACGCCGAACATCTGGTTGCTGGCAAGGCTTCCATGCACGCGGCTTCGACACACCATCCGCGCCGAGATCGCAACGGCAGGACAGGCTGCCCAACTCGGTGTCTCGGCAAACGCGCCACTGCTGGTTTCGCTTCGCCAGACATGGGCTGACGCCATGCCGGTCACCTGGGTAAAACTGATCTACCCTGCCGACCGCAACGAGTTTGTCGGCGAGTTCAACCCGCTTCAACCGTGAGCACAGAATACCAGATGGACTGCGCGTCGGTGGACGTCAAAGAGCTGGCCCGCAGAAACCGCGAAGCCATCTTCAATCAGATCGGCGACAGCAACGTCGTGTTGGTTGCGACCCAGCCGCATCATGTCTTTTACTGCAGCGGCTACAAGAGCATGGGCTTCGACACTAGCTGGCTGCTCAAGATGGCGGTAGTCTTCGTTGTAGACGACTGGGTCCTCGTCGGCCCCAAAGCCGACCTCTGGTCGGCCGCCGAGGCCGTCGGTGAGGATTTGCGGTACTTTTGCTATGGCCACTTCTTCTTCGACGACCAGGAGCTTCGCAAGCGCAAAGGCATTGAAGTCGTCGAGTTCGCTACGTTCGATGAAGCGCTGTCCGCTGCCATCGCGCAACTGGCCAGCGGCAGGCACAAGCTAGGCATCGACAGCGTGCACGGCGACTCCCCCAAGCTCGTTTCGACGCAGGGGCTACAATGGATCGGTGCGCGCGCGACCGCAGCATTTTTCCGCGACGCTCGCGCAGTCAAGAACCCGCTCGAGATAAGCCTTCTGCGCAGTGCGTCCGCACTTACCGAAGTCGCCCTCGGTCAAGCACTGCGCGATGCCAAAGCTGGCATGACGGAATACCAGCTTGCCGCGAGAGTATCCTCCGAGATGATCGCGCAAGGCGGCTTGCCCGGCTTCGTTGTCGTCACCTCAGGAGAACGTAGCGCGCTCGCCGATGCCTATCCCACCGGACGGCGGATCGCCGCCAACGACATCGTCCGCATCGATGTCGGCGCCACTTTCGGCGGATATTGGTCAGACACCGCGCGAACCGCTTTCGTCGGCGAGCCGGGCAAGGATGTGATTTCGGCCTTTGCGGCGACGTCGATGGGTCACCGCAAGGCCTCAGACATGGTCGCCCCCGGGGTGACCACCGATGCTCTGTTTCATGAGGCCGTAGCAGCCGTCCGCCAGGCCGGGCTGCCACAATACGAGCGTCACCATGTCGGGCATGGCCTCGGCATCGAGAGCCACGAGTACCCGACAATCGCAGCCTCAAATCCCGTCGCGCTGCGGGAAGGCATGGTGGTCAATATCGAGGCGCCTTACTACCGCCCCGGCTGGGGCGGCATGATGAGCGAGGATACCTTTCTGGTGACCGCCACCGGAGCGGAAGCGCTCACCAGACTCGACCGCGAGTTGTTTTTCATACCTGCGTGAGGTTCGGGCTCAACCTGCCGAGAACGATATGGGCCGCGTCGACGAAACGATCGATCTCTTCGAGGCTGTTCGATAGGCCCGGCGACACATGGATGCCCTTCAACGAGGGATCTTCGTCCATTACAAACGACAGGACGTTGATCTTGAATTCGTCGAGCAGCTCCTTGGCAAACTGTCCATGATCGATGCCGTCGATCACGAATGCGCCAAAGCCGGTGCCCGGCTCGGCGTCGATGTCGGTCAGCATTGTGACCCTCTCATGCTTACTCAATGGGATCATCCATCGATTGCGCATATAGCGAAGCCGCGCGGCCTTTTCTTCCTGACCTATCTGAAGGTTGAACGCCAATGCATCGGGAATGGATGCCGGCAACGCCTTGAACACCGACCCGACCTCCTCGAACTTCTCAATCGAGTCTGCCGGTTTGTTCGACCAGCTTGCCCACATTGGCCAGACGTCGGCGATCTTGTCCCGCCTGACGAAGAGAAAGCCGGTGCCGCGCGGGCCATACATCCATTTGTGAAGGCAGGTAGCGAATGCATCGCAGCCAAGTTCGTCGAGACGAAAGCAGATATGCCCGGCCGAATGGGCGCCATCGACGAAGCTGAAGATGCCCTTGGCGCGCGCCAGTTCGGCCAACGGTTTTACAGGCAGCACCTGGCCAGTGCGGACGACGACATGGGGAAATGTGATCAATCGCGTCCGTTCGGTGATGGCGTCCGAAAAGGCTTTGACGAACTCGCCATCGCTGCCGCGGCCGAAGGGAAGATCGACGAGCTTGAGCACGATGCCATCGCGTTCAACGCGCTGCCGCAAAATCGCAAGATTTGAATCGTAGCAATATTTGGTCGCAATGACTTCGTCGCCTGGCTTCAGCGTCACGCCGTTCAGGACGGTAGCAATGCCTTCCATGGCGTTGCGTGTCAGCGCGATCTCGTCGGCGCCGCCGCCGAAATAGTCGGCCAGCATCTGCCTGATCGTCAGCGAAGACCCGCTTTCCTTCAGGTCGCGAAATGGCTCGTATTCATCGAGCTCATAAGAAAGAGACAGGTCGACGAGCGACCTGACCCGGTCGCGCACTTCGAGAGGCGACGACCCTCGCCGGGTGTTGACCAGCTGGGTGTGGGTGTACATCGGCTCCATGGTCTTGCGCACCGCACCCCAGAACTCTTCGTTGTCGGGCGCATTCTTCAGAGCGCTCGCATGAGCAGTCTCACTGTTCAAAAACATACTAGATGCCTCCGTCGTTCAGTCTGAATCTGTGTCTGTGCCATTGCTGGCGCTTAGGCGGACATTGGCTGCGGCATGCGTCGCGGCTCGGCCCGCGGCGCGACCTCGGTTGCCTTGATCTGATCGGCAATGATGCATGCCGCGCCATGGCCGGGACCAACCCAGACCGTCGGCGGCTCGGCTGCGGCGCACGCCTCCATCGCGCTCGGACAGCGCGTTCTAAACCGACAGCCGGATGGCGGGTTGGTCGGGCTCGGAATGTCGCCCAGCAGTGCCGGAACTTCCCGCGTGGCCTCGATGCGCGGGTCGGCGCTCGGGATCGAGGCAAGCAGCGCGCGTGTATAGGGATGCGTCGGCCGTTCGTAGACATCGAGCGATGTGCCCTGCTCGACGATCTTTCCGAGATACATCACATAGACCCGCGACGCGGCCTGGCGGACGAGCGCCAGGTCATGGGCGATGAAAAGACAGGCGACGCCCAGATCCTTCTGCAGGCTCAGGAACAGGTTCATGACCTGAGAGCGGATCGACAGGTCGAGTGCGCTGACCGGCTCGTCGCAGATCAGTACGCGCGGCTCCACCGCAAGGGAGCGGGCGATTGCCACCCGCTGGCGCTGACCGCCGGACAGTTCGCGCGGATAACGATCCGCCACCGTGTCGGGCAGCCCAACCTGGTCGAGCAATTCGTGAACCCGCCGACGCTGACGGATGCGATCATGAATGCCGATGATTACCAGGGCTTCGGTTATCGCCTCTCCGATCGTTTGGCGATCGTTGAGCGAGGCATATGGATCCTGGAAGACATACTGGACCGCTCGCCGCGTCTCACGTAGCTCGCGTCCCCCAAGGCCGCTCAAATCGACATCATCGAGCAGGATACGGCCGCTTTGTGGACGTTCGAGCCCAACGATCGACCGGCCCAGCGTCGACTTTCCGCAACCGGATTCGCCCACTAGACCCACGATCTCTCCGGGGCGGAGTTCGATGCTGACGCCATCGACAGCCTTGATCCATTTGCCGCGTTCGACGCTCTTGAACCGCGTCACCAGGTTTTCAACGCGCAGGACTGACTTAGTGCTGGACATACGCGCCCTCGTGACTGTGCTTGTTGATGATCGGACAGGCGGCTGAAACCAACGGCCGAACCGTCGACACCAGCGCCGGGCGACTGCTGTGACAGCTTTCGATTGCCGCGTGGCATCGGGGCGCGAAGGCGCATCCCGGGATAGGTGCGCCCAGGATCGGCGGTGCGCCGGGCAATCCGCGAAACAGCGAACCGGGCGCATCGTCGGCGCGCGGAATGGCGTCGATCAGACCCATCGTATAGGGATGGCGCGGTTCGACCAGGACGTCACCGACCGGCCCGTATTCGGCAACCCGCCCCGCATACATGACGGCAACACGCGAGGCGATGCCGGCCACTACACCCATGTCGTGAGTGATGAGCACGATGGCCATATTCAACCGCTTCTGCAGGTCCTTCAGCAAAGCGATGATCTGTGCCTGCACGGTGACGTCGAGAGCGGTGGTCGGCTCGTCGGCGATCAACAGCTTCGGCTCGGCGGCAACGGCAATGGCGATCATGACACGCTGGCGAAGTCCGCCTGACAGCTCGTGCGGGTATTGCTTCAACCGCGTATCAGGGTCGGACATCCTGACCAGCTTGAGCAGGTCAAGCGCCCTGCTTTCGGCCTGGCTGGAGCTCAGGCCCATATGCAGTTCAGTCACCTCGGCGATCTGCCTGCCGATGGTGCGTGCCGGGTTAAGCGCGCTCATCGGGTCCTGGAAGATCGTACCGATCGAGCCGCCGCGCAGCTTTCGCAACGCAGGTTCGGCGATGCCGACCAGCTCAATGTCGTTGAACAGGATTGAGCCGCTCAGGTCGACATTGACACCCGTGGGCATCAGGCCGAGCGGGGCAAAGTTCAAGACCGTCTTGCCGCTGCCACTCTCGCCGACGATGGCAAGCGTTTCGCCAGCAGCGACCGAATAGCTGACACCGTCAACCGGCCGGATGACCGAGCGCTGGGTGAACAGATCAACGGAGAGATCCGAAACCTTCAGAATATCCATCGAAGCCATCCGGTTATGCCTTCTTCCATGCAGCTGCCGTGATCCGCCTCTGGCGAAGTGTCTTGCGGGAAAGCGGGGTGGGCACCCGGTTCAGCGCGATGGATTCGCCAAGCAGGTTGAAGCCGATCACGGCCAGGGTGAGCGCCAGTCCTGGGAGGATGACCTGGCGCGGCGAAGACTCGAGATAGGGCAATGCATCGACGAGCATCTGGCCCCACTCCGGCGTTGGCGGCTGGATGCCCAGCCCAAGGAAACTCAGCGTTGCGATCGCCAAGGCCACCGCCCCTGCGTCGGCCGTTGCGTAGACCAGCACGGCACCCAGCGTTGCGGGTAGCAGGTGATGGAAATAGATCCGGGCGGGACTTGCGCCGAGCACCCGCAGGGATTCGATATGCGGCCTGTTCATGACGTTGACCGCAACCGCCCGGCTGATGCGCGCGCTGCCCGGCCACCAGGCAAGTGCCAGCGCAAGGATCATGTTCCAGTAGCCGGTGCCGAAAATCCCGATGACGGCCAGCGCCACGATTAGGCTAGGCATCGCCAGTCCGACATCTACGATCCGCATCAGGCCCTCTTCGACCCAACCGCGGCGATAGCCTGCGACAGTGCCGATCGTGACGCCAACAGAAAGTGCCAGCACCAGGACAAGGGTCATGCCGACAACCGAGGTACGCGCCGACAGGATCAGCCGGCTCAGTGTATCGCGACCGACATGGTCGGTACCAAGCCAATGGGCGAATGACGGACCCATATGCGCCTGGAGCAGGTTTTGCGCATTCGGGTCATGCGGGGTCAGCCATGGCGCGAAGATGCCGAGGAAGAGAAAGGTGCCGACAGCCCAGATGGCCAGCCTGGGCAGGCTTGAGGTGTAAGACAGGAATTCGCGAAGAAATTTCATGGTCAGCTTCCCTGACGCCGAAGCTTGGGATCGGTGAACATCATCCCGATGTCGACGAGGAGGTTGAGGAGAATGAAGAACGATATGAAGACCAGCAGGCACGCCTGAACGACCATGAAGTCGCGAAACAGAACGCCCGACAGGAAAAGGTCGGCAACGCCTTTCAGGGCAAACAGCGGCTCCACGACAACCGCACCAACCACCATCGCACCAGTCTGGGCGCCCAGCGCGTTGATGTAGGTCGGCGCGATGTTTGGCAGGGCGTGGCGGACTAGGATCGTTCGCCGTGTTAGACCCTTGGCGACGGCTGTCAGCGCAAAGGGCCGCGACATCGCCTCTTCCAAGCCCACACGCACAACCCGGCTGAGCACTGCGGCGGGCAACAGCCCAATCGTCATCCAGGGTAGGATCCAGCTCGAAAGTCCGTCCGAGCCGAAGGTGGGCAAGAGCCTAAGCTGCACGGCCAAACCGTAGATCAAGAGCGCGCCGACAAAGAACGATGGCATTGAGGCGCCAAGCAAGGCGATGGTACGGGTCGCGATATCTGCGAAACGACCCGGCCAAAGCGCACCGGCAAAGCCAAGCACGAAGCTGAACAGCATCGCAAAAGTTGCACCGCCGGCCACGAGCGTCGCGGTGATCGGTAGGCGGCTCGACAGGGCCGGCCCGATATCGTCACCGGTCTTGTAGGAGATGCCGAGATTTCCCCGCAAGGCGCCAGTGAGCCAATGCGAGTAGCGGGTTACGATCGGTTGGTTCAGACCCAGTTCCAGCTCGATCTTATGGATTTCGGCAAAGGTGGCCTTGGGTGTGCGTAGCTCCGCGATCAGGACCGCGATGTTACCGGGCGCTGATACCACCAGGGTGAAGCAGAGCAGCGTCGCCAGGACCAAGAGGACCAGCGCGTTGCGCAACCGGCGCGAGACGAGTGTAAGCATCGGATCCGCCCTTACGCTCCCAAGGTGATATTATTGTAGGGAAGGTCGTACTCCGTCGACGGAGGCGTGAAGCCCTGGACCCGCGGAGCATGCGCCCAGATGATCGGCGCGTAGAAAAGCGGAGAAATCGCAACTTCGTTGTAGAGCCAGTCATAAACGGCCTGGGTCGCACCCTCCACATCGGCTTCCGACGCCGATGCAGCCGCCAGCACCAGTGGGTCGAGGTTCGCCGGGTCGAGGAAAAGCTTGCCGTCGACGCCATTGTTGAACGTCGACAAGAACAGGCCGACCAGAGTACCGAACGGCTCGTAGGGGGCGCCCAAGGTGTAGAACAGCGCCATGTCGTATTTTCGCGCCGGAATGTCACTGTGGCGCGAAGCATGGTCGACCGATCTTATCGTCAGATCGATGCCAATTTCGCCAAGCTGCGACTGCAGGATTTCCCCGAGCGAGCGGGAGCCCGCCATCTGCTCTTCGGAGACCACCAGTTCCAGCGAAAGCTTCTTGCCGTCCTTTTCGCGGATTCCCGAACCGCTCCAGCCTGCCGCCTCGAGCAATGCCTTGGCTGCCTCGACGTCGCGCTTGGCGACATCAAAGCGCTTGCCGGCATGTGGAACATTGGCGGGAAACAGACTGCCCGCCGGCTCAGCCAAGCTCTGGTAAAGCACCTGTCCGATTGCGGCCCTGTCGAAGCCGATGTTGATGGACTTGCGTACACGCACATCTTTCAGCGCTTCGTTTCGGTCAGGATTGTAGGCGAGCACGATCGTCGTCGTTCCGGTCTCGACCGTGACAGGGATGCCGGCACTCTCCAGTGCCTTGGCTTCTGTGGCCTTGATGGGAGCCAGATAGTCGCCCCCGGCTAGATCGATCTCGCCTGCCCTAAGGGCTGCCATGCGGCTGCGTGAATCCGGCAGAACCTTCAGCTCTACATGTTCGAAGGTGGGAAGATCACCCCAATAGCCATCAAACCGCTTGAAGGTGCTTTCGCTGTTCGACGCGGTTTCCTGGATCCATGGTCCGGTTCCAACCGGCGCCTGATAGTTACCATCCTTGTCAACCGACTTGGGGCTGAGGAACCGTGACGGCCGGACATAGGTAAATTCGTAAAGCAGCCCGAGCACCGGCTCCTTGAACTGCAACTCGACTGTATGCTGGTCGACGATCTTATAGCCGGAATATAAGCGCGATGAATTCATCCAGTTGTTGGCAGGCTTGCCGATCCAGCGGTCCAGGTTCCACATCATGGCATCCGCGTTCCAGGGCGTGCCGTCCTGGAACGTCACGTTCTGCCGAAGCTTGAGGCGGAGGAGTTTGCCATTGTCCTCGACGGCCCACTCGGTCGCGAGTGCCGGCTCGATTTTGCCATTCTTGCCGTAGCGCATGAGCGGCTCGAACATGAGATCCTGCACGGCCCACAGGCCGATATATTTGTGCGGATCGAGATTTCCCGCCGGCTTGGCGATCGCAACGATCAGATCGCCATGTGCCTTTGCCTCCTGGGCATACGCGGCAATTGTCGACGAGAGACCGCCGAACAAGGCCGGCGCAACCGCCAGGCCCTTGAGAAAAGTGCGTCGTGATGCGGTCATCCAAGTTCCCCTTGTGACATTTGTGGTGGTGTCGCTGCCCGGCTTGCGGCGGCGCGCAAGGAGGAGACACTCTCTATTGTCTAGACAATAAAAACGTAGCCCGTTTCTTTTGTCTATGCAATAGGATTTTTGGGACCTCAGTTCAGTACTCGCACGCCGGATCAAAGGCGAAATCGCCTCTTGTTAGGTGGGATCCATGCCGTGAGTTTCAGACCGCACCCTAGCGAGCGCAGCCTGACGGGCCAATGCCGCTACAACGGAAGCGGAGACCGTACCTTGCAACCTCGACCTGGATTTTGGACCCTACGATGGAGTTTGATATCTTCTGGATTGCGTTCGAAGGACGCACCATCGCCATTTCCTCGATCGACGAGGCTTGGAAATTTTTCTCTTAATGACCTGGTGGGCTCCATACAGAAATAGCTCACCTGACTGGCATTGCCTTGACCCGGGCGGAGACGTGACAAATTCCCATGATAGTAGCTCGCCAAGGCATTTCTTGATCGATGCCCAGATTCTTGCGGAAATTGACTGAGCCGGCCGTGTTCCACCCGGCATTGCTCGATTGCGAACCTCTTCGCAGAACTGATCTTGAAACCGGAAATCTGCCGACACATATCGACCGAAGGTCGTTGCCGCTGTCGGTATCGACCTGTCCAAAAAACGCAAACCTTCGTTCGACTTGGAGGATCAGATGAGCGATCGGATGTTCGACAGCCCTGTTTTCGTAAAGTCCGGAAACAGTCTTATCGAGGAAATAGCCTGTCTCGAGGACGCCCTCGAATTTCTTTACGAATGGCCAAAGAACCGACGCGGCACGATTTACGAGACGGCTCTTCGCGCGTGTCAACGAGCTTTTGATAGCAACTACCCCCTATACGCCGCGAGACAAGCATTCTGCGGTTTCGCCAAATCCGCCAATATTCTTGAAGAGGTCAGCATCCCGCTGCCGTGGATGACAGGGGGAAAGGCTGGCGCAAGCGGTCTCGGGGCATAAGTGGAGGATCGCGCGATGCTCGCACAATCTTTCGAAAAGCCCATCCGTGTTTGGGTCGGACTAGGCTTCCCTCGCCAACTCAATACCGTGGTCGATGCCTTTCAGTTCGTGATGGAGTGGGGCGGAAATAGTCCTGAGCAGCGAGCGGCCATGAGGGCTTGCAAGGCTGCATTGGCTGGAGACATCGATGCTGAGACAGCCAGGGGTGTCTTCGCCGCCTTTGCTGGCAAGAAAGACATCCTGGTAAAGGACGGCGAGATGCCACCGGAAGGCGCGGCGCTTCGATCCGCCCACGCTTGATTGATCGGGGGGCGGGCGGCAAGCTGCCGCCCGCTCCAAGCTACTTGGACGCAATTAAGGCAACGCTACCTTTGATAAAATCGCCCGAAAATCACCCAAGTGCCATAGCTTACGACGCCGAATGCCAAGGCGCGTTAGCAGAACATGTCGATAAGCTTCTGGATCATGCCGAGGCCGCCGGCTGGGACCGCACAAAAGCAGCGTCAGCAATGATGTATCTCAGTGCTAAACGTCTGAAGGCTAAGGCTGATGGACCTTAGTCTCGTCCGTCCGCCATCCTCCCAAACGAAAAGCCGCTCAATGGCAAAATTCGAGGGGACGGAAACGAATGCTCTATGGAGGACATCCCGTTGTCGGACCGACTGTCGTCGATGGTGACGGGGCCGTTTCCAGATCGTCGAGATCGCATAAGCGGCAGTCATGCGATCTCCACGACGTCTCCGACCTAGTTCCAGCCATCTGACGCTTCGCTGTTAGGTTTGACGGCAGTTAGTCCAAACCAGTCATTTCGCCGTGGTATCACAAATGCAGCAGCGGTCGATCCGGCGATCAGCACGGTATCAACGACGCGGCACATCTGGATGAACTGCTGCCAATCACTGCTGGTTGCGGCCAAGTGGCGAGACTCCCCGCGCCACGACCGCGCCTACCTCGCCGAGGCAGACTCGGCACCAGCGGTCGAATGCGGTTCCTGGCCGGCCGCCGATCGACCGAGATCTTCGTGACCGTCTCAGGCCATAACAAACTGACAGCGGACTCGAAGAATTTTAACAATGCAGTGTCTCAAAAACGAGGCGTCGGCACAAAGAGCTTTCTGGTCCGTTCCGCGCGCCCCGATGATCTGAAAGCCCACGGGAGGCCCACTTTGGCCCTTCGGCTTGAGGCGGAAGCTGCCGCCATAGTTGGCTGCTGCAATGGCTGCCCGAAGGCAACAACCCCGGCATGTCCTCGCTTGAGTACTAGGGGGACGGCGAAAGCCCTCCCCTTGATTGCCGGCGTGCACCGCTCAAGGCGGGGTTGGCTGTGCGACCTCCACAATTTCTCGTCCTCACAAGATGAAACGCCCGGCCTAAAAAGCCTTCGGTGACATCCTGCAGGGTTCAATTCTTAAGAGGTGGGACCGGATCTAGCAGCGTCTTTTCCTCGGGCAACGTGCCATCTGGTGTTATCTCATCGACGACTTTTGGGAGGTCGACGGCCAGGCGGTCAAGAATTTCCCGTCTCGACATGCCTGTCTGCCTGATCAGAGATTCGAGTGTTTCCTCGTCGATCGCACCCTCAACATTTTCGGGCCGTATTGGCTTGTTCGCTCCCTTCCCCATCCAAGAGTCGACTGCATCACCCACTCCGGCATTTCTCAAGCGGTTCAAAAGGTCACTGAGCCCACCCATTCCCCCCTTCAGTACTTGATCAACCACATTTTCGGGGGGATTGTTGGGGTCGGTGTTGGACTGCGAGCCGACTTTTTTGAGAATTTCCGCAAGCTTGTCGCGGTTTTGGTATGCGAGGATACCCAACGCTGCGAGGGCTATTCGTCCGAGGCCGGCCATTTTCATCTCCTATTGGTCATTAAGTCCATGAAGCGCTCGCAGCGGCTTTTGGTTCCACAGTGCACGCTGGGCACGGCATGACGCAGTTGCAGTTGGACCGAGAAGTCACCGCACGACCTAGGCAATCCCCAATCCGCGTTCGTGGCCAACCGGGAGCACACTGAGAAACCGCACCCTTCGGCTATGTCGAACTCTTGATCGGCGTTCTTGGGGCATGGCTAACGTTTCTTCGCTAGAAATCTGGCTTCCCTTATTAGCGATGACCAATCGTGTCCGAGATTCGCAACAAGCTTTCGTGCTTGCTCTTCGGTGATGTTGCCTTCTTTCATTAAGCGTCGGACAACAAAGTCTTCGATTTTGGTGGGCTGGCTGTCTTCCTCGACCATTTTCGCATTCCTTTGATCGCCAACGGATGCGCAACGATCCTGTTCCATCAACGCACGACAAAAAGCAGGCCCCGCCACCCTCAGTGACGGGGCCCATAAAAGCTCACCAGTACGGTCGTGCTCCGTAGTAGTCATAGATACGGCGGTTGTTTTCGTCAGACCAATCGTACTCCGCATCGGCCTCGAAACGGGGTGCTTCCTCGAGTTCGTCTTTCGTGATGTCGATCTGGAAGCCGCCTAGATCCTCGTTGTAGGTGAGTTTGCTCCAAGGCACAGGGTAGTAGTCTTCGCCTATGCCCAGGAACCCACCAAAGCCCAACACGGCATGGGCAACGCGGCCGCCGACTTTCTCCAGCACCAGCCGCTTCACTTCGCCGATATGAGCATCATCGGGACCATAGACTTCGGTGCCAATGACTTTGTCGCTTTCGATTAGGTTGTTCATCGCCTCGCTCCTGCGATTGTGTGACGTACGGATGCGGCAAACGCCTCGTCGAACGACTAGTTCCTCGGGCGTTGATCAACTCTTGGCAGGGCCGGGCTGTACGCCATCCGTGACGAAACACCATTGGGAACCATCGTCGAGCTCAGCAGGTTATTTGCGAAATGGAGATTGAGCACATGGCCAACTCAGGGACCCAATCCGGACGGTGCCGAAACTTGCCAGAGACGGCGATACGCTAAGAAGCGTTAAAATTGGCGCACCGCTTGGGCAACGCTCATGAACCCCGTCTTCTTCTCTATTGCAGCTATGGTCATCGGGGCCTTGGCGATCTGGCATCGTTCATTTGTCGGCTTGATGGTGGCAGCCGGTGCCAATGTGGGTGCCATCTGGTTGATGTGGCCCTACCTCTAGCTCTTCAAATCCAACCGGACAAAGTTACGAGCTTCGGCCGTGCAGCGTGTGGCTCCAGGTGAGCATTCCAGCCGGCGGCGAGCGACACAATCTAGCAAATAGAGCTTTCCTCCGGCGAGCTCGCTCTGCGCCCTCTCACCGCCTTGGACAGGTCATTCCGGTGCCTTGATGCCAGTTAGAGCTGGCGACATCGAGCGCGTTAACAGGACTGCACGCCTGCATTTTTCGAAACAGACGATACTAGACACAAAATCCGCCTAGGTCTCGTCAGGAGGTGAATCAGTACCTCAAGATCAGCGTCCAACCCATTGCCAACGAATGGTTTTTTTGGACTCCTGCGGCCTTGGTAACGTAGGTATTTGCTTCGACGATTTCTCGTACGAGTCTAACTTAACTCCGCTCTACAAACTTGTTGAATCGACTGATCCCTTCGTCGGTCTTGTCCTGGTAAAGGAAAGCGAGTTTTTCCTTCTCGAAAATCTCGAAGAACTGGTCCCAAGAGATTTCTTCCAGATTGGGCTCGGCCGTCCCAAAGTCGAAACGCAAAACGCCGCCGCTTCCGGTGGCTCCCTTCACGCGTGATGGTTTTCCACCGCGTTGCTCGGCCCACCGGCGGATGATGTCCTGATCTATGGTCGTTTGGGCGGAACTCATGGTGATCTCCTATGCAATGGGAAAACCGGCTAGCGCACCACAAAACCTTTAGGTCAGCATGTGGTTCCAGCCACGCCGGTCCTTTTCGATCCACGATCCGAACTCGCAAGAGCTGCCTCGGAATCCTGTAACTACCCCTCCTGGTAACAAAGTTGCAGTCTCAATTGCCGTCGCAAGGGATGAAAGTCCCGCCGTGCAATGTTTCCGTGCCAGACGCCCCAGCCGCTAGTCAGGCAGCGTGCCCGGTTGACTGGCGTTTTGATCTATCATCTCGCCGTAAAATTCCGCCCCGGCCCAAGCGATGGCAGCAAGAACCAGCGCGGCAATCAAGACGAGCAGTATCTGGAAACCTCTGTTGCCTTGCCTAGCCTTCCAGCCGGGAATGATCTTGGCCATTGTCTTCTCCTTGCCTGTGTGAGGCGGTGAAGTGCCCACCTTTTATCCTCGGGCTGACTAGGCGGTGGTTTCGTTCGGTCAGTCCTGGATGGTTCGCCTACGCCGTTAGCGGCCTCTTTTTTGAAATTGCGGGTCGGCAATCACTCTTCCTCGCAGCCACCAGTCCAAGAGAGGAACACCTGCGTTGCATGATCGTTCCCTGGGAAAACTCATGGAGACGGGCAGCTTAGGGGATTTCCCGTTTGGTACACTGCGGGAGCTGCTTGGGCCTGCGGGTGTGTTGTTTCGCCATCGCGCCCTTGGAACTGTGGTCGATCGATGGATCGTCCTTTAATTGGCAGAGGGCACCACGCGCCAAATCCTGTTTCCCACGTCGTCGGCCACGAGAAGAGCGCCAGAGCGGTCAATGGCAACCCCGACCGGGCGACCGAGCGCCTTATCGTCGTTGCTGAGAAAGCCGGTAAGGATGTCCTGCGGAGGGCCGGAGGGCTTGCCCTCGACGAAGGGGACGAAGATGACCTTATATCCGCTTCGCGGCATGCGATTCCATGAACCGTGCTGGCCGACAAAGGCGCCATTCTTCATCTTAGGACCGAACCGGTCGCCGGTGTTGAAGGTGAGGCCGAGCGAGGCCGTATGAGGACCGAGCGCATAGTCGGGTACGATGGCCCTATCAACCAGATCTGGCAGTGGGGGCTGCACACGGACATCGACATGCTGGCCGAAATAGCTATACGGCCAGCCGTAGAAGCCGCCATCTCGAACAGATGTCATGTAGTCGGGAACGAGGTCACTGCCGATTTCGTCGCGTTCGTTGACTGCGACCCAGAGATCCCCATTTTCTGGATTCCATGACAGGCCGTTCGGATTGCGTAGTCCCGTAGCGAAAAGTCTCATCTGCCGCGTTGCGACATCAATCTCGTGTACCGCGGCGCGACCTTCTTCCTCTTCCATGCCGTTCTCGCCGACATTGGAGTTGGAGCCGACTGTGACAAAGAGTTTGGAGCCGTCCTGACTGGCGATAACGTCCTTTGTCCAGTGATGATTGCGCCCAGCCGGCAAGTCGACGATCTTTTCAGGCTGAGCCGTGATTTCGGTCACTCCTTCCTGGTAGGGGAAAGCGACAAGGGCATCGGCGTTGGCGACGTATAGCTTATTGTTAAGCAGCGCC
>Ga0209902_101154_pt1 | contig 15322 bp, 11 predicted proteins | sample FECB27metaG_FD_188304 | JGI IMG/M metagenome (GOLD analysis project Ga0209902, IMG submission 188304) | Cyanobacterial communities from the Joint Genome Institute, California, USA - FECB-27 (SPAdes) (version 2) | ecosystem: Environmental > Aquatic > Thermal springs > Hot (42-90C) > Microbial mats...
CGAGGCGGCCGGTGCCGAGCCGCACCGTGGCGCTGCCGTCGCCGACCGCCTCGGCGACACCCTCGAGGATGTTGGTCTCGCCGATGAAGTCGGCGACGAAATGCGTCGCCGGCCGCTCGTAGATGGCGTCCGGCGGACCGATCTGCTCGATCTTGCCGTGGTTGAAGACGGCGATGCGGTCGGCCATCGTCAAGGCTTCGGACTGGTCGTGGGTGACGAAGACGATGGTCAGGCCGAGGTCGCGGTGGAGCGCGCGGATGTCGAGCTGCATCTGCTCGCGCAGCTTCTTGTCGAGGGCGCCGAGCGGCTCGTCCATCAGGACGACGCTCGGCTCGAAGACCAGCGCCCGGGCGAGCGCCACGCGCTGTTGCTGGCCGCCGGAGAGCTGCGACGGCCGGCGGTCCTTGAAGGCGCCGAGCTGCACCATGTCGAGGGCGCGGACGACCTTGGCCGTGATGTCGGCCCGCGAAACGCCGCGCATCTCGAGCGGGAAGGCGACGTTCTCGGCGACGCTCATGTGCGGGAAGAGCGCGTAGCTCTGGAAGACGACGCCCATGTTCCGCCGGTGCGGCGGCAGGGGCACGATGTCGACACCGTCGACGAGCACCCGCCCGCCGGTCGGCGCCTCGAAGCCGGCGAGCATCATCAGGAGCGTCGTCTTGCCGGAGCCGGATGGCCCGAGCAGGCAGACGAACTCGCCGCGGGCGATGTCGAGATCGAGCCGGTCGACGACGGTGAGCGCACCGAAGGCCTTCGATACAGTTTCGAAGCGGATGTAGGGATCGGCCAAGGCGTCTTTCCGTTTCAGCGACACGAGACAATCTTCGCATCGGTGCTGTCGCCAGCCGGACGCGCGCGCTTCCCCCCGCCCGCGCCCTGTCGTGATCGACGCCGTCCTGCGCCGCGATCACATCCTGACGCGGGCATCTTTGACGGCTGGGGGGGACGCGGCAAGGGCCTTCTCGCGCGTTCGGCGACAGGGTTACCGGCCCCACCGGCTGCCGACGCTTCGCACGCCGTCGCCACTGCGGGCCCGGGGAGGGCTCGCGGGCATCGCTTGCAGGTTCCGTGCCCCGTGAGCAACGCGGCGCTCGGCGCCGCGGCGGCCGCGCCCGGTGGCGCGCGTGCCGCTGCGGTGGTGTGGGCCGCGGGTGATCGGGCGGCCTCAAAGGCGCGGGGGGATCGTCTCGGCCACGTCGCCCGCTGCCGGCTTCTCGCGCAGCCATTTCAGGCTGTTGGTCATGCAGACGGCATCTTCCTTCCACAGCGGATGCCGGCTCTTGGCGACGACAATGGCTCGCCGGTTGCTGCGGGCGTCGTGCGGCCGCATCGACATCACGGCGCGCTGGATGTGGTCGAGGAGGGCGTTGCGGTCGCGGATCGCCGCCAGCTCCCGGTGGGGCATCACGTCGCCGACCTGAACGTGGATGGGGCTGCCGAGCTGCCGGACGAACTCCCGGCACAACAGGGCGCGCCGTGCGGTGAGCGAGACGCGGCTCGCCGCCTGGAAGAGCAGGCTGTTCTGGCCGTGCATGTAGATCGGCAGCACGTTCGCCCCGCCCATCTGTACGAGCTTCGGCAGGAACTTCTTCCACGGCAGCTCCTCGGCCGGCCCGTAGCCGAGGGGTGCGGTTGCGACGCCGCCGCCCGGGAAGATGCCGACCGTGCCACCGGCCTTCAGGAGACGGACCGCCTCATGGCGTGTGGCGATGTTCATCTCCACCGCCTCGCGGCTCTCGTCGAAGGAGAGCGGGAGGATGTAGGGCTCGATCTCAGGCACCCGCGCCAGGCGCTGGTTGATGAGGAGCTTGAAGGGACGGCCGAAGCGTTCCGCGATGGCCCCGAGGGCGATGCCGTCGCCGATCCCGAACGGGTGGTTGGAGACGATCAGCAGCGGCCCGTCCGGCAGCCGCGCCACCGGCCACCGGCCGGCGAGGACGAGGTCGATGTCGCACAGCCCGAGCATCGAGCCGAAGGTGCGCGCGGAGGGGTCATCGAGTTCGCTGCGCCAGCGCTGGTAGCCGTTCGTCAGCCGGGAGACGCCGAGCGCCCGCTCGAGCAGCGCCATCGTCAGGCGCCGGACCTTCGGATCGTCGGGGTTCGCATAGGAGAAGAGCTGCGCCGTCACGGGCGATCACCGCATGCTGGAGTCCATCCAGCACTGTCGGGCGCGAACCTGACGACTACGCGTCAGTTCTGTTCCGTTTCCGTGAAATGTAACGAAAGGAATTTTCCCTGGGCGACCAGGCTTTTACAGGACGTCGCCGTCCGCGTCGCGGTCGGCCGGGCGCCGCCGCGGCACGCGCGAAGGCGACCGACGCGGTCTCATGACGCTGTGGCCACAACAGAATCGGCCCCGGTCGGTGGATCGGGGCCGATGCGACCTCGTCGAGGTCGGTGATGGGACCCGCAGTCGCCACTGGCGACCGCGGGCCGGAATGCGTCGCCGTTACTGGGCGAGCCAGGCGTTGAAGCGCTCGGTCAGCGCCTCGGAGTTGTCGATCCAGAAGTCGACGTCGAGCGACACCGCGCCCTCGAGGTTCTTCGGGTCGGTCGGCAGTTCCGACTGCAGGTCGGCCGGAACCAGCGCCGCGGCCTCCTTGTTCGGCAGGCCGTAGGCGACGAACGGCGGCAGCTTCGCCTGGTTCTCGGCCTTGCTGGCAAACGCGATGAAGTCCATGCCGGCGCCGGCGTTCTCGGCGTCCTTCAGGATCACCCAGCTGTCGACGGCATAAATGCTGCCCGGCCAGACCACCTTGAAGTTCTTGCCCTCGGTCTTGTTGATGCCGCTGATGCGGCCGTTGTAGGCGGCCGTCATCACCACCTCGCCGGAGGAGAGCAGCTGCAGCGGCTGCGCGCCGGACTCCCACCAGATCATGTGCGGCTTGATCTCGTCGAGCTTCTTGAAGGCGCGGTCGACACCCTCCGGCGTGCCGAGCACGTCGTAGAGCTCCTCGGCCTTGACGCCGTCGGCGAGCAGCGCGAACTCGAGGGCGTACTTGGCGCCCTTGCGCAGGCCGCGCTTGCCCGGGAACTTCTCGACGTTCCAGAAGTCCGCCCAGGAGGTCGGCGCCTCCTTCAGCTTGTCGCCGTCATAGGCGAGCGCCGTCGTCCAGACGATGGCGCCGACGCCGCAGTCGCTGACGGCGGACGGCAGGTAGATGTCCTTGCCGCCGAGCTTGTCCCAGTCGAGCTGCTCGTACATGCCGTCGGCGCAGCCGAGCGCGAGCTCTTCGGCTTCCACCTGGACGACGTCCCAGTTCGGCTGGCCAGCCTTCACCTTCGCCGCGATGACGCCGTAGCCGCCGTCCCAGCTCTCGTCGAGCACCGGCTTGCCGGAAAGCTCGGCGAACGGCTTGAAGTAGATCTCGCGCTGGGCGTCCTGATAGTTGCCGCCCCAGGAGACGACGGTGAGGTCGCGCGCCTGGGCGGAAACGAGGCCGAGGCCGATCGTGCCGGCGGCCAGCGCGGCGATGAGTTTGGTGGGTCGGGAGGTCGGCATCGCTTATGTCCCCTTCTTGTCGGCCTGCCGTTGGCGGCGGCCTCTGGTCGGAAGGCAATCATACTTGCAGGGAGAGGAAAGGCGCTCTCTTCGAGTTGGTGAGAATTATCACCAGATGCATGTCGTGAATCAGTAAGTCGGTGGCGTGATCGCGCTCAGGATCTCGCTCTTCCCGTCGGCGACATTGCGGAAACGGTGCGGGATGCGGCTGTCGAAATAGTAGCCGTCGCCCTCCTTCAGCACGCGCGCCTCGCTGCCGACGGTGAGCTCGACGGCGCCGCGCGTCACCATCCCGGCCTCCTGGGCGGCGTGCGAGAACGCCTCGCCGGTATCGGCGCCGGGGGCGTAGGTCTCGTGCAACACGAGCAGCTGCCGGTTCGGGTGATTGACGCCGATCATCCGGTAGGAGATCGCATCGACCTTGCCGATCTCCACGAATTCCGAGGCGGCGTAGAAGGGCGCGTAGGGCAGGGCGGACTGCAGGTCGGAGAAGAAGCCGGTCAGCGTCGTCCCCAGCGCGTCGAGGATTGCACTCAATGTGTCGATCGACGGGCTCATGCGGTCGCGCTCGATCAGCGAGATCGAGGAGTGCGAGATGCCCGAGCGGGCGGCGAGTTCGCGCACGCCGAGGCCGCGCCGCCGCCGCATCTCCTTCAGCTTCGACCCGATCTGCGGCATCCCGCTCCTCCTGCACCGACGAACAAACTAGAAGCGGTCGAAATACTAGACAAGCCATGCCGGCCCGATTGCCGCCCGGCGCGCCGCTCCCGATGCTCGCCGCCACGTGCCGCCCGCTTCTCGCGCGGCCCTCGGCTGAAAGAGCACCGTCGCATGTCCTCCACGTCCTCGCGCCGCCCCGCCGGCGCCACCCACCTCAAGGCTCCCGCCACCGACGCCGCCGGCGACACCGGCGCGATCGAGGCGACGGTGAAGCGCATCCTCGCCGACGTGAAGGCGCGCGGCGACGCCGCCGTGCGGGAATACGCCCAGCAGTTCGACAAGGTGGACCTCGAGCGCTTCGAGGTCAGCGACGCCGAGCGCGCCGCCGCCGTCGCCGGGCTCGACCCGCAGACCCGCCGCGACACCGAGTTCGCCATCGAGCGGGTGCGCGCCTTCGCCGAGGCGCAGCGCGCCACCATCCTGCCGCTCGAGGTCGAGACGCTGCCGGGCCTGCACCTCGGCCACCGCGTCATCCCGATCGAGACGGTCGGCGCCTACGTGCCGGGCGGGCGCTACCCGATCCTGTCGGCGCCGGTGATGACGCTGGTGCCGGCCAAGGTTGCCGGCTGCGACACCGTCATCGCCTGCCTGCCGCCGGGGGCCCACGAGGCGATGATCGCCGGCTGCCACCTGTCGGGTGCCGACCGCATCTTCCGCGTCGGCGGCGCCCAGGCGATCGCCGCGATGGCCTTCGGCACCGAGACGATCCCCGGCGTCGACAAGATCGTCGGCCCCGGCAACGCCTACGTCAACGAGGCGAAGCGCCAGGTGTTCGGCCCCGTCGGCATCGACCAGCTCGCCGGCCCGAGCGAGATCTTCGTCGTCGCCGACGAGACCGCCGACGCCGAGATGATCGCAACCGACCTGCTGGCCCAGGCCGAGCACGACATCCACACCCGCGTCGGCCTGATCACCACCGACCGCGCTCTCGCCGAAGCGACGATCGCCGCCGTCGAGCGTCAGCTCGAGGGCCTGCCGACGGCGAACGTCGCCGGCCCGGCCTGGCGGTCGAACGGCGAGATCGTCGTCTGTGACAGCGAAGAGGCGATGATCGCCTATTCGGACTTCATCGCCGCCGAGCACCTGCAGGTGCACACGGCCGATTCCCACGCGACTGCCGCGAAGCTGCGCAACTACGGCTCGCTGTTCATCGGGCCGCTGTCGAGCGTCGTCTATTCCGACAAGTGCTGCGGCACCAACCACACGCTGCCGACGATGGCCGCCGCCCGCTACACCGGCGGCCTGTGGGTCGGGTCCTACGTGAAGGTGTGCACGCACCAGTGGCTCGACGAGCGCGGCGTCGCCGCCGTCGCGCCGCCGGCGATGCGCCAGTCGGCCACCGAGGGCATGGAGGGCCATCGCCGCGCCGCCGCCTTCCGGCTGTCGCGCGAGCAGCTGCTCGCCCGCTGAGGGTCAGGCGGCCGGACGAGCGCCCGGCCGCACCCCCGCTCGCCTCAGGCGGCCGGTGCCCGCTCGCGCACGTCGACGAGCGGGCGCACCGCGCCCGAGCGCGGTCGTCCGCCGGCCCGGCTCGCACCGGTGGCGAGGCTGCGCTCGGCACCGAGGCGCGCCTCGCTCGGCGGCATGCCGAAGTGCTGATTGAAGCTGCGCGAGAAGTGCGAGGTGTTCTTGAAGCCGACGCGGTAGGCGATCTCCGAGATCGTCAGCGTCCCCTTCGGATCGCCGACGAGCAACTCGTAGGCGCGCTGCAGCCGCTTGTTCTGGATGAACTGGCTCACCGTCGTCTGGTGGTCGGAGAACAGGCTGTAGAGGTAACTGAGCGAGATGCGGTTGTCGGCGGCGATGCGGCGCGGGTTGAGGTCGACGTCGCCGAGCCGCGTCTCGATGTAGTCGAAGATCCGCCGGCGCAGCCGGTAGCGCGTTTGGCGCGCGGCGCCCTCGGCGTCGCGGTGTTCCGAGCCGATGACGAGGGCGAACATCGCCACCACTTCCGTCGCCAGCGCCTCCGGGTTCGGCGGTGCATGCTCGGCGAAGGTGGCGGCGAGGCTGATGACCAGCTCGAGCGCCAGCTGCGCCATCTGCTTGTTGGGGGCGAAGCGGCCGCCGAGATGCTCGTCGATCGCCGGCAGCCGGCCGCGCAGTTCCCCTGCCGGCAGCCGCACCAGCCAGTGGAAAAGCCCCTCGTCGGCGGCGATCTCGCAGAACTCCGAGCGGCTGAGCAGCACGTACTCGCCGGGCTCGACGACGCCGTTGCGGCCGGCGTGGCTGAAATAGTGGCGGTGGCCGACCGGGATCACCAGCGCGATGGTGTCGTCCGGTTCGCGCTCGATCTCGGCGCGGTCACGGATGGCGTGGCGCTCGGTGCTGCGCACCAGCGTGATCGAGATGCGTCCGATGCGGCGCTCGTGGGAGACGGCGCGCGCCGGCCAAGGCGAGGTCGAGGCGATCGTCATCGGATGGACCTCCAGGCACGGGTTTGATGATGGGCGCGGCGGCCGCTGGCCGGAACCGGCGCGCACGGCGACCGGTCTCGGGGCCGCTGTCCTGCGAGGGTGCGTTTCCCGGTCTCGTTCTTCGCGGCGGTCATGACAGCGCCCCGCGGGCTGCGGCGGCGAGCTCGCCCGCCCCGTCGTCGCTTCTCGCCAGCACCACCTCGACGCTCGCCCGCTCGAGCGTGCGCGCCAGCGTTCCGGCGGGCCGCTGGTCGGTGACGACCTTGTCGATCTCGTCCCAGGGGGCGTAGACCGACAGCGCCGGCTGGTTGAACTTGCTGTGGTCGGCAACGATGATCGATTCCGCCGAGCGGGCGATCATCGCCCGGAACACCGCCGCCGCCTCGTCGTCGGCTTCGTTGGCGCCGTGCAGGCCGATGCCGGTGGCACCGACGATGGCCCGGTTCGCCTCGAAGCCGGCGAGGTGGGCGATCGTCTGCGAGCCATAGACGTAGGCGTCGCGGCCATTGAAGCGGCCGGGGCAGACGAGCACGCGGATCGCCGGGTTGGTGGCGAGCGTCGTGGCGATATTGAAGGCGTGGGTGATGACGGTGATGTGGGTCTGGCGCGCCGCGAGGTGGCGGGCGACCTGCAGCGTCGTCGAGCCGGCACCCATCATCAGCACCTCGTCGGCGCCGATCATGTCGGCGACGGCGGCGCCGATGGCGCGGCGCTCGGCCACCAGCATGCGCTCACGCTCGCCCAGCGCCGGCTCCAGCGCGAAGGGGCGCGCCGCGCCGCCATAGGTGCGGTTGATCAGGCCACGGTCGCCGAGCTCGACGAGGTCGCGCCGGATCGTTTCGCCGGAGACACCGAGGTGGGAGGCGAGCTCGGAGGCGCGCAGCAGCGGCGAGGCGCTGAGCTCGGCCATGATGCGCGCCTGCCGGGCCGTCTTGCCCAGCCGGTGGACCGGCCGCTCGTGCCGGCCGACGGCCTCGTCCGGATCGGTCTCCACGATCGTCGGCTTGAATCCGGGCTCGATCACGGGCGGGCCTCCTGGCGCACAACGGGCCGGCCGCGGCGGTCGCGCCGGACAGCAGGCACACGGGGACCCAGCGCAAGAAGCGGCGCAAACCGCTCCTTGCGATGCGGACGACCGATCGCGTGCTGAATTCCGAGGCGTGCCGCAAAGGCAGGCACAAGGAGTGTGTCGCAAGATGTGGAACTTGTCCACATCGAACGTGGAGAGACGCACGATTTGTGTGGGAGATGCGGCAGATGACGATGCAGGTTGTGACTCTGTCCGCCAATTCACGCAACGGTAGCGGCCCCCGCGAGCGCGCGGAGGCCGATCAACCGGCGCAGGCGTGTGTCGTGGCGGTTATGGACGCACAGGACCGCCGCCAGGGAGCGGATGTCGCTCCCGGCGGATCGCAGGTCGGACGTGGACAGGCAAGCGCGTCAAGGTCCACACCCTGTGGAACTTTCCACAGTGTGGTCCGGCGACTCCGACTAGCAGGGCTTCGGACTCAGAGCCTCCGCAGCCAGCCGTCCCAGCGGTAGTCGTGGATCATGTCGCGCGCGCGCATGTATTTCCACACGCCGTATTTCTGGTAGTCGAAATCCCAGCTGTTGAGCTTGCGGTTGACGATCGCCCACGACGCCCACTTGATGTCGGCGAGCGCCCGGCAGACCATGACGCGGGCGAACATCTGCGGCGTCACCTCGCCGTAGTACTGCTCGATCAGCTGCTCTGTCAGGGCCTCGTCGTAGAACATCTCGGCGAACAGGACGCCGAGCTCGTAGGCGCGCTCGTTGTTGGAGGCGAACTCGTAGTCGATCAGCCGCATCGGCTCGCCCGCGCGGACGAGGAAGTTGCCCGGCATCGGGTCGTTGAAGCACGACACGAGGTCGATGCCCGAGGCGGTCATCGCCGCCTTCGCCCGCCGGTACTGGTGGTCGAGCCAGGCAAAGTCCTCCGGCAGGTGGCTGCCGAGCGTATGCGCCTGCTCGAAGTGCTCCTCGATCATGTCGAAGATCGTCTTCGTCAGCGACAGCTTCGGGCCACCGTGCAGGCGCCGGTAGAGGGCCATCACCGCCGCCTGGGCATCGGCCTCCTGGAAGTCGGCGTTGGTGCAGGTGTGGTAGCCCTCGAGGAATTCCGCCACCTCGACGCCGTCGGCGGGGTCGAAGAACACCACCTCCGGCCCGAGCCCGAGGGCGTGGGCGTTGCGTGCCGCCTCGTTGGCGGCGAGCCTGTCGATGAACATCTCGCTGCCCTTGCCGGGCACCTTGACGAAGTAGGCCCGCGGGTCGCCGTCGATGCGCACCCGCCAGTTCTTGTTCATCAGCCCGCCGACCAGCATGTCGTAGCGCACCTCGCGGCCGCGCCAGCCACTGATGCGGCCGACCACCGCCTCGAGATCCATCTCGTCGGGGTTCGTCGCCTCGCCGAGGCGTCGCTCGCTCCCCATCAGACCCTCCTCAGGCGCTCGGCGAAGCGCGGCTCGCGCACGCCGATCCGGCAGCGCACGAAGCGCCAGCTCGCGTACTTGTGGAATTCCATCGTCTTGCGCGGCGACACCGCCGCCGTCAGGCAGCCGAGCAGGCCCCAGCGCAGGTCGTCGGCGATGCCGTAGAGCCAGGTCCGGTTGAACGCCGCCTCGTCAAAGCCGCCGGTGAGACGCACGAACGTGTCGCGCGCCTCCGGCGCGAAGGCGTGGGCCTCGATGAGGATGGAGCCGAGGTCTTCCAGCGGATCGGCGTTGGTGGCGCGGTCGAAGTCGACCAGACGGACCTCGCCGCTCTCGTGCAGCATGATGTTGGAGACGTTGCCGTCGCCATGGATCGGCACGGGCTTTGCCGCGACCGGGCGGATCGCCTCGGCGGCGAGCCGCAGGCTGTCGACCATCCATTCCGTGTCGCTCGGGATCGCCGCGTCGCTCTCGCGGCAGCCCGCATAGAAGCGCTCGATCTCGGCGAACACGCCTTCCGTCCGCGGCAGCGCCGGCAGCGCCTGGAAGGCCCGGCGGGTCTCAAGCACGCGGTCGAGAGTTTCGGCGTCGTACATCGCCTCGAGCGTCGCGGTGCGCCAGCCCTCGGTGAGGTCCTCCATCACCAGCACGCCGGCATCGGCGTCGGCGAGCAACACCTTCGGGCCGAGCCCCGCTTCGCCGGCGGCCTTGGCCGCCGCGAAGGCGCACTCGAAGTCGATGGTGGCCCGGCCGTCCGGCGCCATCAGCTTGACGAACAGGGTCTCGCCGCCGGCGTCGCGGACCCGCAGCGGCGCGGCGTCGGCGCCCCGCCAGCTCGGCGATGCTAGAACCGGGATCGCCGCCTCCACCGTCACCGGCCGGTCCGCCCAGCCGGGCACCGCGGCAAGCGCCGCCGCGACGCGGGCGGCGTCGCTCGTCTCCTCGCTCAGGTCCATGTCCTCGCCCGTCATCCTCGCCCGTCTCGCTGGCCGTCGCGTCGGTACGCGGCCGCTGCCTGCGGCACCGTCCGGCGCACCGCGTCATGCCACTGTCACTGTCGCGAGGAACGCCGGCAAGCGGGATGCCTGCCGCTCCACTTTCTCTTTGCCGAGAGATTTGGCGGCTACCGGCCCTGTCTCGCGCACCGATAATCGCCCCGTATCAGGCTCCGAGGCGGCCCCCGCCGCCGCCGTCGTCCCGACGGCCGCCTCCTTTCACGCCCTCGCCGCCGGTCGGGGACGCCACTGTTCCCCGGGAGTGCCCGCCGATGACCGCACACGACCTCGCCAGCTTCAGCGCCGGCAGTCTCGTCGACGCCTATGCGCGGGGCACGCTGTCGCCGGTCGAGGTGCTGGAGGCGACGCTCGTCCACGTCGAGGCGGTCAACCCGATCGTCAACGCGCTGTTCTCGGTGCGGCCGGAGGAGGCGAGGGCGGCCGCCCGCGCCTCCGAGGCGCGCTGGCGCGCCGGGACGCCGCGCGGGCCGCTGGACGGCGTGCCGACGACCCTCAAGGACAGCGTGGCGATGGTCGGCTGGCCGTACTTCCACGGCATCGGCGCCAACCGCGACGCCCCCGCCTCCACCTTCGATTCCCCGCCCGCTGCCCGCCTGAAGGAGGGCGGCGCCGTTATCTTCGCCAAGACGACGATGCCCGACGGCGGCCTGCTCGCCGCCGGCGTCTCGTCCCTGTTCGGCGTCACCCGCAATCCTTGGGGCCTTTCCTTCAACACCGGCGGCTCCAGTGCCGGCGCCGGCGCCTCGCTCGCCTGCGGCCTCGGCGTGGTCTCGGTCGGCTCCGACATCGCCGGCTCGGTGCGGCTGCCAGCCGGCCACTGCGGCATTACCGCCCTGAAGCCGACCCAGGGCCGCATCGCCCACCTGTCGTCCGACATCATGCGCTCGGCCGGCCCGATGGGGCGCACGATCGCCGACATCGCGGCGATGCTCACCGTCATCGGCCAGCCCGACGGCCGCGACGCCTGGTGCCTGCCGGGGGAGGGCATCGCCTACGAGGACCGGCTCGACCGCGACCTCGCGGGCGTGCGCATCGGCGTCCTCACCGACATGGGCTTCGGCCCGAAGGCGGAGGCGGCGGTGATCGCCGTGGTGGAGGCGGCCGGCCGTGCGCTCGCCGAGATGGGTGCCATCGTCGAGCCGATGCCGGCGTTGATGGACTTCGACGCCTATGCAGCCATCGACCGGGTGCTGCAGGTGCGCGGCCTCGCCGAGTACCGGGCGCTACCGCCCCACGGCCCGGGCGACGTCACGGCGACCGTTTTCGACTGGTGCAAGCCGGCAGAGCACTACACGGCACTCGATCAGAGCGCCGCCATGCTGGAAATCGCCCGCATCCGCGCCCGCGTCTTCGCCGCCTGCGACGGCTACGACTACGTCATCTCGCCGACGCTGCCGATGGTGAACTTCGCCGCCGAGGCGCCGTGCGTCGACACCGCGGTGCCGCTCGGCCACGCCACCTTCACCGCCCTGTTCAACCAGACCGGCCAGCCCGCTTCCTCCGTCTGCTTCGGCTTCGACGAGCGCCGCCTGCCGATCGGCGTGCAGGTGGTCGGCCAGCGCTTCGACGACCTCGGCGTGCTGCAGGTCAGCCGGGCGCTGGAGAAGGCCCGGCCGGCGCCGATGGACTGGCCGGTCGAGCCGCGGCCGTGAGCGCGGCCGAAACCGGAGGACGTGCCGTGGCCGCGATGATCGGAGACGACCTGCGGGCCGAGTTCCACCGCCTGTTTTCGGCGATGGCCGCGATCGGCGCGACGCCGGCCGGCGGCGTCTGCCGGCTGACCGGCTCGCCCGAGGACGGGCGCGCCCGCGACCTCCTCGCCGAAACGCTCACCGCCGCCGGGGCCGAAGCGATCGCCGACGCCGTCGGCAACCAGTTCGGCCTGTTCCGCCTGCCCGGCGCCGGCGACACCGCCGTCCTCTGCGGCTCCCACCTCGACAGCCAGCCGACCGGCGGCAAGTTCGACGGCACCTACGGCGTGCTCGCGGCGCTCGTCGCCGCGCACGCGGTGCGGGCCCGGCTCGCCGCCGAGGGTCGTAGCGCGAGCCACCACCTCGCCGTCGTCAACTGGACGAACGAGGAGGGTGCGCGCTTCCAGCCGAGCCTCACCGGCAGCTCCGTCTTCATCGGCGCGCTGACCGCCGACGCGGCGCGGGCGCTCGCCGACGGCGGCGGCGTCACCCTCGGCGCCGCACTCGACGCGATCGGCTGGAGCCGCGACGGCACGCTGCCCGTCCGCCCCGTCCGCGCCGTCGAGATCCACGTCGAGCAGGGGGCCGTGCTGGAGAGCGCTGGCGTGCCGATCGGCCTCGTCACCGGCGCCTGGGCGACCCGCAAGCTCTGTCTCGCCTTCGTCGGCGAGCCCTCCCACACCGGCCCGACGCCGATGCCGCGCCGCCAGGATGCGCTGCGCGCCGCCGCCCGCGCCATCGAGGCGCTCTACGGGATCGTCGAGGCCGACGGCAAGGGCGCCCACGCCTCCGCCGCCCGCCTGACGATCGCGCCGAACTCGCCCAATGTGGTCGCAAGCGAGGTGCGCGTCTGGTTCGAGCTCCGCCACCCCGAGCAGGCGGTCGTCGACGACATGGCGGAGCGTTTCCTCGCCGCCGCCAGCGCCGGCGCCACCCCGCTCGGCGTCGCGGTGGAGACGGCGATCGACGAGCGCCGGCCGTCGCTGCCGTTTGATGCCGCGGGCGTCGAGATCGTCCGCGCCGCCGCGGCCGCCCTCGGCCATGCGAGCCTCGAGACGATGACGGTCGCCGGCCACGACGTGCTCGCCTTGCAGCGCAAGATGCCGGGCACGCTGATCTTCGTGCCGAGCGTGGGGGGCCTCAGCCACAACGAGCGCGAGTTCACCGAAGCCGCCGATCTCGATCGCGGCCTCGACGTACTCGCCGAAACGCTCTGGCGGATGGTCACTGCCGCCAACGCCTGACCCGCCGAGAACAAACCGAGGAGCGCCACGATGGACTTCCAGGCCTATTTCGAGGAGTGGTCCCGCCGCCCCGGCGACACCGTGCGCATGGCCGTCAGCACCGCCCACCCGGAGGTTAAGGCCCGCTTCGTCCGCGTCGTCACCGGTCCCGGCGCCAAGGGCGAGCAGAAGGTCGGCACGGTCGAATTCCCCGCCGTGCTCGACACCAGCTTCGCCGGCCGCGAGCAGGCGACCGTCGTCGGCTCCTACGCCCGCCTGCCGCTGCCGGCCGCCGGCTGGACCGACGCGCTCACCATCCACTGCTTCCTCTGGCCGACGGTGCCGGAGCGGCCGCAGTCGCAGACGGTGTGGTCGCTGCCCGGCCTCAGCCTCGTCGTCTCCAATGGCGGACTGACGGTTCTCGCCGGCGGCGCCGTCGCCGCCACCGTCACCGGCCTGCGCGGCCGCGCCTGGTACGAGGTCACCGTCTCCGCCGGCCCGGCCGGCATCGCGCTGGACGTCGCCGAAGTCGGCGCGCTGGTCGGTGGCCGCTTTTCCGCCAGGGGTGCCGGTGCAGCCCCGGCGCCCGCCTCGGAACTCCTGCTGTCCGCCGCCGGCATCGACGAGACCGGCTCCCCCGTCGCCCCCTTCAACGGCAAGATCGACAGCCCGCGCCTGTTCGCGGCCGTCGTCTCGCCGTCCGACCTCGGTGCCGGCGGCGAGCCCGTGCCGCCGATCGCCGCCTGGAAGTTCGGCGCCGACTGGGCCTCGCGGACGATCGCGGTGGCCGCCGGCCAGTGCCCGCCCGGCGAGATCGTCAACGGCGCCGAGCGCGGCGTCACCGGCCACAACTGGGACGGCGAGAGCGACAGTTTCGCCGAGGTGCCCGAGCAGTACGCCGCCCTGCAGTTCCACGACGACGACATGGTCGATTCCAACTGGGACTACGACCTCGAGTTCACGCTTCCCGCGGACCTGAAGAGCGGCCTTTACGCCGTGCGGCTCGAGGCCGGCGGCAAGGTCGACCACTGGCCGCTGTTCGTCATGGGCGCCAAGGGGGAGACGGCGCCGGTCCTCTTCCTGATGCCGACCAACACGCTGCTCGCCTACGCCAACGACCACCTCGCCAACCTCGATTTCTCCTCGGTGATGCCGCACGAGAAGGTGGTGCCGGCGGAGGAGGAATATCTCTTCCACCACAAGGAGCCCGGTCGCTCCTGCTACGACACCCATTCCGACGGCAGCCCGGTGCGCTATTCCTCGCGCCGCCGGCCGATCTTCAACATCCGCCCGGGCTTCCCGAACTGGCTGACCGGCTCCTACCGCCACTTCTCCGTCGACACCTACTTCGTCGAGTTCCTGGAGAAGCTCGGCGACGCCTGGCACATCGCCACCGACGAGGACCTCGAGCGGGAGGGCGCGGATTTCCTCGCGAGCTACAAGGTGGTGCTGACCGGCTCGCATCCCGAATACTGGACGCAGATCGGCCGCGCTGCGATGGACGGCTACCTGCGCGCCGGCGGGCGGCTGATGTATCTCGGTGGCAACGGCTTCTACTGGGTGACGAGCCGCGATCCCGAGCGGCCGTGGGTCATCGAGGTCAGGCGCGACAACTCCGGCACGCGCTGCTGGGACGCCCCCTATGGCGAGCGCATGCACGTCATGACGGCGGAGGCCGGCGGCCTCTGGCGCAACCGCGGCAAGGGCCCGAACAAGCTCGTCGGCCTCGGCTTCGCCGCAGAGGGCTGGTCGAAGGCGGCCGGCTACCGCCGCCATCCGGCGAGCTACGAGGGTGTGGGGAAGGTCTTCTTCGCCGGCATCGAGGACGAGGTGATCGGCGACTTCGGCCACATCCTCGACGGCGCCGCCGGCGACGAGGTCGACCGCTACGACGTCAAGCTCGGCAGCCCGGCCCACGCCACCGTGCTCGCCACCTCCACCGGCCTCGGCAACGAGTACCAACTCGTCATCGAGGACCAGATCCTGGCGCTTCCCGACCAGGGCGGCGCCAGTCGCCCGGACGCGGTCTGCGCCGACATCGTCTACTTCCCCGTCGGCGACAAGGGCGGCGCGGTGTTCTCGGTCGGCTCGATCACCTGGGCCGGCTCGATGGCCTGGAACGACTTCGACAACAACACCGCCAAGCTGACGGAAAACGTCGTGCGGGCGTTCATCGAGGACGAGCTGCCGGCGGGGTAGGGTACTTCCTGGTCGAAGAGCCGGCCGCATCTCCCTTCTCCCGGCATTGCTGGGAGAAGGTGGCGCGCAGCGCCGGATGAGGGCCGCGCGGCAAAGCCGCGCGG
>Ga0209902_101155_pt1 | contig 15319 bp, 13 predicted proteins | sample FECB27metaG_FD_188304 | JGI IMG/M metagenome (GOLD analysis project Ga0209902, IMG submission 188304) | Cyanobacterial communities from the Joint Genome Institute, California, USA - FECB-27 (SPAdes) (version 2) | ecosystem: Environmental > Aquatic > Thermal springs > Hot (42-90C) > Microbial mats...
TGACCATGTTGATCACGCCGCCCGCCGTGCCGGCGCCGAACAGCATGCCCGACGGGCCGCGCAGCACCTCGAGGCGCTCGAGCGTGTAGGGATCGGGCCGCGCGGTCGCGGTGTACCAGCCCGCGGAGAAGAGCTGCAGCCCGTCGAGGTAGACCGAGGCATCGCTGCCGCGCACCAGGAAGCTGTCGGAGCGCGAGTCCAGGCCGTAGGCATCGGAGCGCACGCCGGCCGCGTAAGTGAGCGCATCCTGCAGGTTGGTCGCGCCCTGGTCCAGGATCTGGTCGCGGGTCACGACCGTCACCGACTGCGGCGTTTCGGCCAGCGGCGTGTCGGTCTTGGTGGCGGTCGCCGCATTCCTCGCGCGGTAGCCGTTCACCGGCGTGGTCGCCGTTTCAGCCGGGGCCTCGACCCGGATTTCGGGCAGTGCCGTCGTGGCGGCCGTTTGCGCCAGCACCTGCTGGTTCGCGTAGATCGCCAGACACCCCATCAGCGCCAAGGCATTGCGCTGCGTCAACAAGACCGCCATTCCGACTCCACTCCTCTAGATATTAAGAACCATTCTCATTCTAAAACGGAATAATTCACATTTCCGCCAAATCCGGGTGGATCCAAGGGGTGCCGCCTGACCTTGCGACTCGTGGTTTCGGCGCAACACAGCTAGCATCGGCGCGCGCCAGCCGCGGGATAGTCCCGTCAAGCTTCGTCCGCCGCCCCTGCAACATTCGCGCGTCCGCCGTCATGCACACCACCCTCGCCTCCCGGTTCCTCGCCCTGCGCGGCGCCGCGGCATGGCTGCTCGCGCTGGCGGCCGCCTTCGTGCTCGCGGGCTGTGCCGGCCTGCCGCCGCGGGCCGCCGACACGCCGGTGCTCGCCATCCCGGCCTCCAATGCCACCCTGCTCGGCCGCGCCGCGGCCCATCTCGACGCGCCGCGCGACGGGCTGTCGAGCGTGCGGCCGCTGATCGAGGCCTCGTTCGCGCTCGATGCGCGGCTCGAGCTGATCCGCCGCGCGCAGAGCTCGCTCGACGTGCAGACCTACCAGCTCGGCAACGACAAGACCGGCCGCCTGCTGCTGCGCGAACTGCGCGATGCCGCGCGCCGCGGCGTGCGCGTGCGGCTCCTGCTCGACGACTTCTATACCTCCGGCATGGACCCGCTGCTGCTCGGCTTGGCGGCCGAGTCGAACGCCTCGGTGCGGCTGTTCAACCCCTTCGTGAATGCGCGCGACCACTCGGCCACGCGCTGGATGGAGTTCCTCGGCGACTTCCGGCGGCTCAACCACCGCATGCACAACAAGCTGTTCGTGGCCGACGGCGCCATCGCCATCGCGGGCGGACGCAACCTCGCGGACGAATACTTCCTGCGCAGCGAAGTCGCCAACTTCATCGACTTCGAACTGCTGATGGCCGGCCCGGTGGTGGCCGAATCGGCCGCGGTCTTCGACACCTACTGGAACAGCGACGTCGTCTATCCGATCGAGACCGTGGCCATCAACCACCGCACGCCGGCCGTGTTGAAGGCCGATTTCGAAACCGCCACCTCGTTGCGCTTCGCGCCCTGGCCCGATCCGCCGGGCGATGGCGATGTGCTCGGCGATCCGCCGCTGGGCCTGCAACTGCTGAACATCCCCACCCTGCAATGGATGCGCGCCGACGCGCACGCCAGCGCCGACAGCCCGAACAAGGCACTCGGCGTGATGCGTCACCCCACCGAATCGGTGGCGCAGCGCTTCCACGAACTGGCCGCCACCGCGCGCTCGAGCGTGCTCGTGATCTCGCCTTACTTCATTCCGGGCGAAGAAGGCATGGCACGCATCCGCGAAGGCCGCCGACGCGGCGTGCAGGTCAGCGTCATCACCAATTCGCTGGCCGACAGCGACGAGCCGCTGGTCAACATCAACTACAACCGCTACCGCGTCGACATGCTCAAGCTCGGCGTGGAGCTCTACGAGGTCAGCACCCAGCAGCTCAAGCGCAGCGGCCAGTTCCGCGACCTGCTGAAGAAGGCGCGCGGCCGGCTGCATGCCAAGCTCGCGCTGATCGACCGCGAATGGGTGATGCTGGGCTCGATGAACCTCGACCCGCGCTCGGCCCTGCTCAACACCGAGTTCGGCGTGCGCGTGCGCAGCTTCGATCTGACCCAGGCCCTGCTCTATGCCTATCAGCTCGACGACATCGAGGGCGTCTACCGCGTCGTGCTCAAGCCCGATGGCGAGAACGTGCAGTGGATCGGCACGGGGGACGTCAACAACGAGGTGCTCGACAGCGAGCCGGATTCGAGCATGCTGACGCGGCTGCAGCTGCTGCTGTTCTCGTGGTTCGTGCCGACGGATCAGCTGTGAAGTTGCCGCGCGAGCCGGCCGCCCCTGCTTACTTGTAGGCCAGCGTCAACGTGACCATGCCGTCGGCCTGACCGGGGACGATGTCCTTGGCCGTCTGGTAGTAGCGCGCCTTGAACGGCATATCGATCGTGCCAACCGCGGAATTGCCGATCGCGACAGGCTCGCCGAATTTCACCGGCGTGTTGGTCTTGCCGTCGAGTATCTGTATACCCACGCCGACGGCGACCTTGTCGGCATCGGAAGAGAGCTGGAGCACGCCAGGCTTTTCCGACGGATCCGCCGTCCCTTCGAGGATCAGAGACACGGTATTGCCCTGCTGATGCTCCGACACATCGCAAGCCACGCCGATATTGAAAGTTTTTTCCGCCGCCGTGCTGCCCACGCCCGAGAAGCGATTCATTCGCACATCCCCCAGCGAGACCGTCTGGTTCTGCGTCGCCGTGGTGATCTGGCAGGTGGGCGCGAGGATCCTCACGGTGCCGATGTTCGCGGTGAACCACTGCTGCGTAGAGTCCCCCCTTGTATGAAAACGAGCATATTCGCCGGCAGCAATTAACCCGTTTCCGACGACTGGCGCCGTCTTGACCAAATCGATGATCACTCCTGTCCATCCGATATAAACGGATGACGTAGTGGTCGGCCAATTTCCGGTGTAGGTGTCATTGAGATCGATATTGCTTCCCGCTATCTTCACTCTGTAGCCGATGCCGTCGATATTGGTCGAGTACGTCGGGGGAGACAGTCCAGGCACCAGTGCGCCCCGAAGCGGTGAAAGCACGGCACGAACGCCCGCGGCCGTTTTATTGCACTGACCAATCCAGAATGGATAGCTTGAAAACTTGATGACATTGCTGCTCAAAATGGTCTCACCGACCTTTGCCGTCCGCAATGCGGTGGTCGTTCCTGACACATTGAACGTGCGTGCGCCTTTGTTCATGTTGGTGCTGTATTCGCAGTTCGCGAACGCACTGCCCGACGCGATGCTCAACCCCGCCAGAACACCGAACCCGAGAAAGCAACGATAAAGCGCGCTCATCGGCAGATCTCCTTCATTTCGTGGATGGGCGCCGCAACGTCCTGAGCAGGTACGCGATAGCTGACCTGACATTGCGCGCCGGCACGGTCGCCCCAGATGACTTTCAAGGTGCCCGTCTCACCCGCGCCGGTCACGTAGGCCTGGCCCTCGGGCCCGACCACGCCCACTTCCTGCCCCGCCTCGTTGTCGATGCGCGCGCCGAAGGGGAGCGGCCGGCCTTGCGGATTGGTCAGCGTCAACATCAGCCGATAGCCGACCGAGGTCTCGTACGGCGCCAGCACCACGGCGCCTCGCGTGGGCACGACCTCGCGCGCGGCATGCTTGACTTCGACCTTGTCGTCCAGGTCCTGTGTCAGCAGTGCGAGGCGGTTGTTTCTATAGGGCGTGAGATTGGGCACGACGGCATGGCCCGAGCCGTCGGTGCTCACGCCGGACTGCGACTCGATGCCCACGCCCGAGGCCTTGGGAACACGCACGAGCGCGATGGTTTCGCCCAGGGGCTGCGACAAGGTCACGCCTTCGCCATGCGCCACCAGGCCGCCCGCCACGCTGATATTGGTCTGGCCATAGCCCTGGCCCTGACTGTGGCTCAGGTTCACCTGGCCGCTGCGTCCCTTGTAGGTCAGGTTCGCGCTGCCATTCGATCCGTCTTCGTTGGAGCGGTCCACCGTCAGGCCGTAGGTCAGGCGATAGTCGTCCCATGCGCTGCCGGAGACACCGGCCTGATGGGTGACACGGCCCTGGTTGTTGCGCGAGACGGCGTAGCTCGCATTGACGTTCGATCCGAGCGGAATCGACAGCGTCAGCATGACCTGGCGATTGGCCGGTCCCCGGAGGTTGGAGACCTGGCTGTAGAAGATGTTGTAGCCCACCCGCCCGTAGCTGCCGGAATAGCCGACCTGCACGAGCTTGTCCTTGCGGTCGCTGCCCCAGTAGCTCTGCTGCCGGGCCGACGCGTAGAACGAGCCCCACTCTCCCAACGGCTGCGCCAGGTCCAGCCGCACCTCGCTGCGCCGATTGAAGAAGGGCAACTGATTCTCCGCTGCATAGCGCATCTCGACCGATTCGGAAAAGGTCCGGAAGCCGCTCGTCGAATAACGGTAGCCGGCCATGCGAAACGTGGTGCCCGTGTCATCGATCGTCTTGGAATACAGGGCCCGCAGCGACTGGCCGCTGAGGGTCTGGTCGCCCTGCCCCTCGGTTCGGGCATGCGTGAGGTCCAGTGACACCGCGCCGAAGCCATACATGTTCTTGCCCGTGCCGATCATCCCGGCCTGATAGCCGCGCGACAGCGTCGCGCCGCCATAGACGGAGAAATCCTTCGGCAAGCCTCGCGCCAACGTGCCCTGGACGAAATAGGGACGCTCGGCGTTGCCTCTGTAGCGTTCGTCGCCGCTGCGGAACTGGCCCGCGGTGGCGCTGTAGCGCCACGTGCCTTCGCGCAGCAGCGTGGGCACCGCGGCGAAGGCCTGGATGTAGCGCGTCTCGCGACCATCGGCCTCGGTGATCGTCACTTCCAGGTCGCCACCCGATGAAGTCGGGTACAGGTCGTCCAGCGCGAAAGGTCCGGGCGCGACGTAGGTGTTGTAGATGATGTAGCCGTTTTGCCGCACCGTGACGCGCGCATTGGTCTGCGCCACGCCTCGGATGGTGGGCGCATAGCCTTGCAGGCTGTCCGGCAGCATGGCGGTGTCCGAGGCCACCTGCACGCCTCGGAACTGGAAGCCGTCGAACAGCTCGGCCGATGTGAAGCCATCGCCGATCAGCAGTTGGCCGCCGATCGAAGGAAGATCGCGCTGCGCGTACGTCTGGACGGCCTGCCAGCGCCCTTTGGCGTCGAAGCCGCGGTCGTAGTTGGAGCGGTGGCGAAAACGCCAATCGCCAAGGTTGAACCCTCCCAGCACCGAGGCGTAGAACGTGTTGCGCTCGACCTTCTCGCCGCCGAAGGCGCCGGTCGAGGTCGGCCCTCGATAGGAGAGGCTGTTCGATCCATGGTTGCGCGACACGCTGAGCTGATAGTCCAGCATGGCGGCACTGATGCCATGGTCCCATTTCGACGGCTCGACGGCCCCCCGGGCCGAGCGCTTCAGGGCCGCCTGGGGAATGCTCAGCAGCAGCCGCTGCTGGCCCGCGTCGTAGGTGGCCGTGGCCTCCGGCACCGCGGCGCTCAGGTCGACGCAGCTCTGGGGCGGCAGCGTCGACAGGCTGGAGAAAACCTCCACGTTCACGCCCGAACTGCGCAGCAGGTCCACCGTGAGGCAGGGCACGGCATCGCGCTTGCCTTCCACCGCATCGAAGCGGACCTCCACCTTGCTCAGCGGGGCGCCATTGCGGATGATTTCGACCATGTAGACGCCCGGCATCACCTGGTTGCCGAACGAGAACATCGAAAGATCGGCATTCGCCTGGTCGCCGTTGATAGTCAGGAACTTCTCGTTGAAGATGCTTTCCTTCGGCTTCTGCGCATGGCCGGCGTGTGCCACGAGCGCGAGCGCAATGGCCGAAAGCGCGTGCTTTCGAACATTTCGAGGGTGGACGGAGGCACTCACGACATTCATCTCCGTGACGTCATGGCCGCTTGTCGGTTGCCGCGGCTTGAGGCTGGAGTTCCACGGGCTCGTTCGCCGCGGGAACGCGGACGCTTTCCTGGGGGGTCTGGCCTCCGAAGTCGTTGATCGTGGTGAACTTCACGGAAACAGCCTGCGGTTCCGTGATGCTGTTCAGCGGATAGATGCGCTCCTCCATCGGCGGCAACATGTCGGGATTGATCTCCTGCTGATTTCCATTGACATGGAGATAGGTGAAGGTGACGTGATAGGGCGTCGGATTGACGATCTTCAATGCGGCGCCCTTGCCGTCCTGCCCCGCCACGATCGCCCACTTCAGCCGATTCCGGGCGGTCGCCGGATCGGCATCGCGCAGGGCCGCCGGCCGATAGAACAGCTTGATGCGCGTGCGCACCGCGATCTGCAGCACGTTGTCTTCCTGCGCCTTCTCGGGAATCTCCTTCACGTTGAGCCAGAACGCCGATTCGCGGTCGGCGGGAAGATCCTTGGATGTGCGCAGTACGCGCAGAATGTTTTCCACGCCGGGGTCCAGCCGCGAAAGAGGCGGCGTGACCAGGAAAGGTGTCTTGTTCTTGCCTTCGCCGGCATCGATCCAGGCTTGCACGACATACGGCGAACCGCTTTCGTTCTTCATCGAGATCGATGCTTCGCGGTCTTTCTCGTGGAGGATGACGCGGGTCCCACCGAGCATGACGGCGGCATCGGCCGGCGCGATATGCGCACCCAGCAAGCCGACCACCATCAACGTGACACCTGTCGAGCGCAGCGCGTTTTTGAAAAGCATGGAATTCCCCGATGCGCGGCCCAGGCGGAGCGTGACGCGCCTCATGTGCGCGGCGAGCCGGTCCGGCGCCAAGAAGAAGAAAGAAGAAGAAGAAGAGGAAAAAAATGGCCCGTGAAGGAGCGGGCCGTATCCGGTCGGAACATCCCATCCGGCTGCCGCCGGACGGGTTCCGGATTTACTTGTAGGCGATCGTGAAGTTCGCGACGGCGTTGCCCGAACCGCTCTTGACGGCGTCCTTCTTGGTCGTCACGTAGCCAGCCTTGAACTGCAGCGAGAAGTCGCCCTTGCCCAGGCTGTAGCTGGCGGAGGCCGCGTTGTTCGCGATCTGGTTGCCGGCGGAGTCAAGCACTTCGATGCCGACGCCGGCCGCCGGGTCGGTTTCGCCCAGGCCGACGGCCAGATACGCGGAGTTGTCGGCATGGGGCGGTCCGCTGAACGTCACCGTGGCGCCGGTGGCCGTTTCGCCGCAGTTCATCAGCTTGATCACGAACGGCACCGGCGTGGACTTGGTGCCGTCCGCGGTGGCCATGTAGGCGGTGGAAATGGTGCCCAGTTCCACGTTCTGGTTCTGGCTCTCGCCAGCGATGGAGCAAGGCGCCTCGATGATCTTGCCTTTGAAGTTGACAGTGCCATCGATCGCGAAAGCGCTCTGGGCGGCGACACCCAACGCGGCGACAGCGACGATCTTTGCGATCGTGAATTGATTCATTTGTATTTCCTAGGAAATTATATTGATAAATTAAGAGACCAGTGCCGAGATGGCGGAGCGAAGTCTATTCAGGAAAAACACGTCAAAAATTGAACTTTGACAATTGTTCAATATTGCAACTAAGGTATGACTGGCAATTCGGACTCCGATCGATCGCCACTCGATGTCACGACACGCACCAGTCGGAATCCCTGCGCATAGACGCTTGCCAATTGCGCCCCGTTCTCGGGCTGCAATTTCAGCTTGACGCGCAATCGGTAGATATGCGTGTCGAGCGTTTTGGAATCGATACCGAGTTCCCGGCCCCAGATGGCCTTTTCGAGCATGCTTCGCGTGACGAGCTTGCCGACATTGCGGAACAGATACAGCGCCAGATCGAACTCCCGGCGCGACAACTTGACCGGCTGGCCGTACAGGCAGAGATGACGCGCGGGAAGGTCGATGGCATAGACACCCACGCGCAATACATCGCTGGGGAGCTCGAGGTGCGGATAGGCGCGCCGGGCCAGCGCCTGTATGCGCGCCGCGAACACGGAGCGATGCGCGGGCCTCGGCAGGACATCGTCGACACCGGCCGCATACAGGGTGGCGATGACGTCTTCACGGAGTTCCGTGCTCAGAAGCAGAACGGGTGGCAGGTCACCGACCCGCGCACGGATACGCTCGATCAACAGGCAGGCCTTCTCGGCGGAGAAACGATGCAGGTCGAGGACGAACAGGCCGGCATTTCCCGTGTCGTCCTTCTCGACGGAATGAACGTCGAGCGCCATGGTGCGAATCGAATAGCCGAGGTCCACGAGCAAGCTGGCGAGCGCCTCGGCCTGGGCAGGATCGTCGCCCAGCAGCGCAATCTGCAATGGCTGCTCAGCGCAGCGCTCTTCTTCGGAGTCCATCTCGATGCGGTGCCTCGAAACACTCCATTTGTCGCTCTGGGGCATTTCGGCTTTGCGCGACAACGCGCGCGCATGACCGCCATGAAAGCCACGAGAGATGGAACCCTGCCAAAACATACTGTCTCCTGTGTCTGCAAAACACCAATACCGTCACCCTGACCGCGCTTCCGAGGGGGGATTCAGGGCCACCAGGCGGTAGCCAACCCCATAGATCGTCAGCAGCCTCACCCCCTTCTCCGGCCCCAGCGAAAGCTTTCTTCGCACGCGGGTCACGTGCACGTCGAGCACCCGCGAACCGGGACTGGCGGGCCGGTCGAAGAGCTGCGCTTCGATCTCCGCGCGGCCGATGACCTTGCCGAGGTTCTGGAACAGGATCAGCGCCACCTCGAACTCGCGTGGCTGCAGGCGGACTTCCACGCCATCGACCAGCACCACGCGCGCCTGCCGCTTGAAATGGAAGCTGCCCCAGATCAGGTCTTCCTCGACCGGCGGCGCGTTGGTGCCGTTCCTGCGCGAGTGCAGCAGCCGCAGGCGCATGGCCAGTTCGGCACCGTCCACCGGCGCCGTGGCGAACTCGATCCGTTCGCCGTTGATCGATTCGTCGTCGAAGGTGGACGCGAGCTCCAGGGCATCGCGCGAGACGACCACGAGGATCGGCAGCTTCACCATGCTGCGCAGGTTGACCCAGCGTCGCGGGCTCCACGCCTTGTCGGCACAGGCGATCAGCGCGTCGTAGCGGCGGCCCGAGGACAGCGAATCCCACAGGTTCTGCACCGAATCGAAGGCCGCCGAGGCGAACCCCTGCGAATCGAGCGCATCGCGCAACGCACCTCGGTTGCGGTCGTCGCCGAAGACCAGCGCCAGCGAGGAGATGGATCCCGGGTTCGAGAGCCCGGCGTTCGTCGTCGGGCTCATGCGTACGCTCCAGGCGCCGGCGCCGCCGATTCGGAGCTCGGGACCAGCTCGGCCACGAAGCGCCGGACGCTTTCGCGGACCACATCGAGGTCCATGTCAGGCTCGCGCGACGCGCGCAGCACCACGCCTTCGACGAAGCATTGCAACGCAAACACCCGGCCGCGAATCTCCGCCTCGGGCAAGGAGCGGTTGGCCTGGCGCAGGCGGGCCTGCAACAGGGCGACGAGCGCCTGGCGTTCGCGAATCACGGCCTGCGCGTTGGCGCCGGCCACGCGTGCCCGGCGTGTGCCCTCCGCGACCGCTTCCAGCATGAATGCCGCGTTTGCCGCGCCGGTGGAGCGCCAGCAGCGCATCCGGTCGCAAACGAAGGCCGCCACGGCCTCGGGGGTGAGCTCCGTCAGGCTGCCGAGCCCCAGCCCCTGCAGACGGTCGAGCAAGGCCAGCACGATGTCGTCCTTGGTCGCGAAGTGGCGACGAATCTCGTCAGGACTCGTTTCGGCCGCATCGCAGATGCAGACCATCGATACGGCCCGGATGCCACGCTGCGCGAAGCACGTGGCCGCCACCGAAAGAATGCGGTTGCGCGATGAACTTTCATCGTGCGCACCGCCCGCTTGCTTCATCCCTGTTTCCTGTACCACTTGAATCCTTTCGACGCATGCTGAACAGACAGAATCTGTTGCATTGAAGAGAGTGAATATTCATTTTTTCTTAGGTTAACCTACTGGCTCTTTCTGGAGGGCCCAGTCCGCCCGATTCCTAGGGGAAAGCAACAACATTCACGCGAAAAACCGGAACTAGTTCTCGATACTTTGCTTCTGCGTCATCAAATTGTCGGCAACGTCCCTCTTCGTGAAAGATGGCTTGGTCCGGTGCTGGGAATGGCGCCAATCCCCCTTGTCAGCGGCCGGCACCCCTCACAACATGAATGAATGTTTATACTTTCAAGACTTTCATGAACGTCGACGCCACCCTCTCATGCAACACCACCCTCAAGGAATTCCCGAGTGAATAGCACGACCAAGCGCTCGTCCCCCAAGAGCGAACTGCGGGCGGAGTCGCAGCGACAGAGGATCCTGAAGGCCGCCAGGGAGTGCTTCATCGAGGACGGGCTGCATGCGGGCACCATCGCCCGCATCAGCGAAGCGGCGCAGATGAGCCCGGGGCTGATCTATCGCTACTTCGCGAGCAAGGAAGAGATCGTTCTCGCGCTCATGCACCAGCAGATCAGCACCGGCAACGGGGTGAACCTGGTGGGCCTGCCGCCGAAGGTCGTGACCACGCGCATCTGCGAATACCTGCGCCGCTGGCTGGCGGGCGATCCCGACGTGCCGAGCGCCACGCTGATCCTCGAGATGAGTGCCGAGAGCACGCGCAACGAAGCGATCGCGCAGCAGATCACCAAGGTGGACGGAGAAGCCAGGACATCGCTGGCGGCCTGGCTGAGCGATCTCCTCGGCAAGTCCGGCGCGGCCCTGGGCGAGCAGGAGATCGGGATCCGCGTTCTCACGCTCGAATGCTTCGTCGAGGGCCTGTTGATTCGCGCGGTGCGCGAGCCGAAGCTCGACATGGAACGCGTCGAGAAGAGCCTGGACGGCCTGATGGCCACCCTGGTGCACCCTTCGCTCGGCAACGCAACTTGATGGCGTTGGGCCGCGGACGGTGCGCCTTTCACCCGGTGTTGCCTGTGATAGAGTGCCTCCAGCGCGCCTGCCGCGCTCGCCTTTGGGGACGACTCCAAGACGCGATCACCGTTCGGGGACGACCCTGCGCTTCTGCTGAAGTTCAACCATGGTCACTCCTCGCAAACTGCCGCCTCCGGGCGCTGCCCTCCAACCTTCCGTTCCGCCATCGACCTGGCTGCTGCTGATCGCCGCCTGGGCCGTCGTCGGCGCGTTCACCGTCTTCGGCGCCGGCTGGCTCGGCCCCTCGATGACACCAGTCACGGCGGGCATCGCGTTCGCGGCGCTGTTCGTCACGATCCTGGCCGCGTCATTCGGCGTGGTGAAGGAAGCCGATCATCTCGCGCATGCACTGGGCGAGCCCTACGGCACCCTGATCCTCACGCTGTCGATCGTGCTGATCGAGGTGGTGCTGATCGCCTCCGTGCTGCTCGGGCCGGGCGACTTCCCCACCATCGGCCGCGACTCGATCTTCGCCGTCATGATGATCATCATGAACCTCGTGATGGGCCTGTGCCTGATCGCGGGCTACGGCCGCAACGGCCATCAGGGCTACAACGCGCAGGGCACCGCGTCGTACCTGTCGATGGTGGTGCTGCTGGCCAGCATCGCGCTGGTGCTGCCGAAGTACCTGAGCGGCGCGGGCGAGTTCACGACCTTCCAGGCCATCGGCATCACGGCGGTCACGGCCGTGGTCTACGCGGTCTTCCTCGGCCTGCAGATGCGAAGCCATCGCAAGCTCTACATGGAACCCGCACCGGGCGTCGATGCCGACCCGGCCCGCCATGCCGTCGGCCTGCTGCCCCAGCCCGCGCGGACGGACACGAAGTTCCTCGTGCTGCGCTCGGCCCTGCTGATCGCGCTGATCCTGCCGATCGTGCTGCTCGCCCACCATCTCGCGGTAGTCACCGACTACGGCATCGCGGCGGCGGGCGCGCCCACCGCCCTGGGCGGCGTCCTGATCGCCATCATCGTGTTCACGCCCGAGTCCATCACGGCCGTGAAGGCCGCGATGAACAACGAGATGCAGCGCGCCATCAACCTGTGCCTGGGCGCCTTCGTCTCCACCGTGGGACTGACGGTGCCGGCCGTGCTCGTGATCGGCCTCGTGACCGGCAAGCAGGTGATCATGGGCATCTCGAACACGGAGACCGTGCTCTACATCGCCACCGTGGCGCTGGGCATGCTGAGCTTCAACGGCCAGAAGACCTCGGCCGTGCAGGGCTGGATGCACCTCGCGCTGTTCGCGATCTTCGGGCTGCTCCTCTTCAGTCCCTGAGCCGCGGCTCCCGCTCAATAGGTGCGGCTCGGCACGCCCGACATCGACAGTGCCCACTGCGCGATCCGGTCCTTGCGTTCGAAGGCCACGCCCGGGTGCTTGTTCGCATAGGCGAGGAACTCGCCGAGCGCCTTCACGCGCGCGGGCGTGCCGCCGATGCGGTCGTGGGTGGAGATCGACATCATCCGCCGGCGTCCGGCCGCCTCGGCATAGAGCTGGTCGAACTCGTCCTTGAGCTCCTGGCCGAAGGCCGCGGCCGTGAGCGGCCCCTCCGCGCCGAAGCGGGCGATGTCGTTCATGCGCAGCGTGTAGGGCACGACCGCGAAGGGCTTGCCGTTGACCTGCGTGGTCATCGGCTCGTCGGCCGAGAGGTCGTCGATGTGGTACGTGAAGCCCAGTTCCTGCAGGATGCCGAGCGTGCGTGGCGTGCCGCGCAGCCAGAACGCGTTGTAGCCCGCGGGACGGGTGCCGGTGGCCTTCAGCAGCGCATCGATGTTGGCCTGGTAGGAGGCGCGCTCCTGCTCGGGCGAGATGTCCCAGTGCGGGGTCCAGGTCTGGCCATGCGCGGCGGCTTCGTGGCCGCGCTGCACGATCTCGCGCGCGAGCTGCGGGTTGCGCTCGACGGCCTGGCCGGTCATGTGCGAAGTCACCTTCACGCCATGCCGGTCCCACAGGTCGAGCAGCCGCGGGATGCCTTCGCGCACGCCGTATTCGAACCAGGTGCGCGCCGGCAGGTCCGGGTACTTCGCACCCATCGGCGGAAACGGCGAGCCGTTCTCGTGCTCGCTCTGCGCGCCCGACTCGAACTGCATCGACACCGAGATCACGAGCCGCGCGCCGTTCGGCCAGTGGCGGCCGGTGCCGGCCGTGGCGGCGGCCTTCGGCCGCGCCTGGGCCCGCGCTTCGCCGGCCGCGAGGCCGGACAGCGCGGCGGCCGCCACCGTGCCCGCGCCGCCGCACAGGATGTTGCGGCGCTCGAGGCTGCCGATGGAGGGGTTGGCGTTCATCTGGAAGATCCCTTTCATGGATGGTGGGGGTTCGACGGCGGGTTCCACTGCTGCTTCCAGTAGTTCGCCTTGGGGTGCTCGCGCAGGAACACGCAGCACTGCACCCACTGGCCGGGCGACAGCGCCTCGACCGCGCGGGACAGCACCGTGAACGCGGTGTCGGCCATCCGCTGGCTCACCTCGCTCGCACGCGGATTCGTGAGCACCAGCGTGGCGATCAGTTGCTGCGCGCCAGGCTCGTCGCCGCAGAGTTCGGCCACGATGGGTTGCACGCGCGACTTCAGATCGCCGAGCGCGGCCGATCCGCTGTCCGCGAGCGCGCGGTGCAGCGTCCGCAGGGTCTGCGGCCAATCGATGGCCGCGAGCAGAGGAGGCGATGCCTCGACAACGATGTGGGGCATGGCGTGCGACCTCAATCCAGCTTGATGCCGGCCTCGCGGATCAGTTGCTGCCAGCGGATGCGCTCGCCGGCCATCATCCGCGCGAAGGCCTGCGGCGAGCTATCGACCGTGATCGATCCCAGTTCCGCGAGCTTGTCGCGCGTGTTCTTCTGCGCCAGCGCGCGGCCCATGTGCTCGACCAGCCAGGCCTGGCGTTCGCTCGGCGTGGCCGCGGGTGCGACGAAGCCGTACCAGCCGCCGATCTGCGCATCGACGCCGCTCTCCTTGAGCGTCGGGACCTCGGGCAGCGCAGGGATGCGCGCGGGGCTGGTCACGGCGAGCGCCTTGAGCAGGCCCGACACGATGTGCTGCAGCACCGCCGGCGTGGCCTCGAACAGCAGTTGCACGGTGCCGCCCATCAGATCGTTGAGCGCCGGCGCCGAGCCACGGTACGGCACGTGCAGGATCGACACCTGCGCCTCGCGCTTGAAGAGTTCGGCCGCCAGGTGCTGCGGCGTGCCGTTGCCCGCCGAGGCGTAGGAGTAGCGGCCCGGCGCCTTGCGCAGCACCTCGAGCGCCGCGCGCAGGTTCGGCGCGGGGAACGAGGGATGCACCACCATCACCAGCGGCACCGACGCGGCCCAGGCCAGCGGCGCGAAGTCCTTGGCCGGGTCGTAGTTGAGCTTGGGATAGAGCGCGGCATTCGCCGCCATCGGGCCGAGCGCCGCGAGCAGCAGCGTGTGGCCGTCGGCCTCGCCGCGCGCCACGGCTTCGGTGCCGATGTTGCCGCCCGCGCCGCCGCGGTTGTCCACGAGCACCGTGGCGCCGCTCTCCGTCTGCAGCGCATGCGCCATCAGGCGCGAGATCGCATCGGTGGTGGCGCCGGCGGGATACGGGCAGACGATGCGGATCGGCTTGGAGGGAAAGGCCTGTGCGTGCGATGCGCCGGCAAGGCCGGGGATCGCAAGGGCCGCGCTGGCCTGGAGGAAATTTCGTCGCTGCATGAATCGGTGCTTCCTGATGTCTCGTGTTGGGAAGCAGTTTCAGAGCATGCGCCGGCCGCGGCAAATCGCATTTTTCGGCACACCCCATCGGATAATCCGATCGCCATGACAGCACGCCCCAGCAGCCGCGCCCAGCGCGCACGCGATCCCCTCGAGCTCGTTTCGTTGCGGCAGCTGCGCTACTTCAGCGCCGCCATGCGCGCGCCCAGCTTCAACGAGGCGGCGCGCGAATGCTCGATCTCGCAGCCCGCGTTGTCGGAACAGATCGCGCTGCTCGAGCAGGTGCTGGGCGTGCCGCTGTTCGACCGCACCGGCGGCCGCGCGGTCCCCACGCTGTCGGGGCACGAACTCGAACGCCGCATCGCGGGCAGCCTGCTCGAACTGCAGTCGGCCTTGCGCGAGGTGCCCGAGCGGGCCGACACCATCTCGGGCCTGGTGCGCGTGGGACTCGTGCAGTCCTACGGCGCCTGCTGGGTGGTGCCGGTGATGCGCGCGGCACAGGCGCGCTGGCCCGCGCTGTCCGTGGCGCTGCGGCGGCGCACCGCGCACGCGCTCGAGGAAGGCGTGCTGCGCGGCGACTTCGAGTTCGCGGTGAGCTTCGATCCGCATCCCCATGCCGACCTCGAGATCGCGCAGTGCTTCGTCGAGCGGGCCGTTGCCGTCGGCGCGCTGCCGCGGCGCGCGCGGCGGCTCACGCTGGCGCAGCTCGCGCCCTGCAGGCTC
>Ga0209902_101156_pt1 | contig 15318 bp, 13 predicted proteins | sample FECB27metaG_FD_188304 | JGI IMG/M metagenome (GOLD analysis project Ga0209902, IMG submission 188304) | Cyanobacterial communities from the Joint Genome Institute, California, USA - FECB-27 (SPAdes) (version 2) | ecosystem: Environmental > Aquatic > Thermal springs > Hot (42-90C) > Microbial mats...
GTCCCTGTCGCAGGCCCGGAACGCATTGGCCAAATGGCGCTTCGACTACAACACCGACCGCCCTCACTCCCGCCTCGGCTGGCAGACGCCTGGGGCCTTCGCCGCGACCTTCACCCCGCGCCGGGCCGACGCCGCGCTATGCAAAAAGCGCAGCGCCAGAGCATGTCGCTCCACCTGCCCAAACGGGCGACACATCCGCCAGAAACGAACTCAGAACTGGATAAAAACTGGGGGCAACGTCAGATACCCTCCGGCGAGGCCGTGACGATCTACCGGCAGGGCGACTGGCTCGATCTTTGCCGGGGGCCGCACATGACCTCGACGGGCAAGATCGGGTCGGCCTTCAAGCTCACCAAGGTCGCCGGCGCCTATTGGCGTGGCGACGCTAACAACCCCATGCTGACGCGGATTTACGGCACGGCTTTCGCCAACCAAGCGCAGTTTGACGCCCACCTCACCATGCTCGAAGAGGCCGAAAAGCGCGACCATCGCCGGCTCGGCCGCGAAATGGACCTCTACCATTTCCAGGAAGAGGCGCCGGGCTCGGTGTTCTGGCATCCCCATGGCTGGACGCTATTCCAGACGCTGATCGGCTACATGCGCGAGCGGCAGGCCAGTGTAGGTTATGTCGAGGTCAACACGCCCGACATCATGGACCGCCAGCTCTGGGAGACGTCCGGTCACTGGCAGAATTATCGCCAGCACATGTTCACGACGACGACAGAGGACGCGCGCGATTTCACCCTGAAGCCGATGAACTGCCCCGGCCATATGCTGCTCTACAAGCAGGGCCTGAAAAGCTACCGCGACCTGCCGCTGAAGATCGCCGAGTTCGGTAAGGTCCATCGCTACGAGCCGTCGGGCGCGTTGCACGGCCTGCTGCGCGTGCGCTCCTTCACCCAGGACGACGCACATATCTTCTGCACGCAAGACCAGCTCATGGCCGAATGCATCAAGGTCAACAATCTCGTGCTCTCGATCTACGAGGATTTCGGCTTCGGCGACATCCGCATCAAGCTCTCGACGCGGCCCGAGAACCGGATCGGCTCGGATGCATCCTGGGATCGATCGGAGGCAGCGTTGACCAACGCGCTTGAGCTTGCCGGCCGCCCCTTCACGATCAATCAGGGTGAAGGCGCCTTCTACGGGCCCAAACTCGAATATGTCCTGCGCGACGCCATCGGCCGCGACTGGCAGTGTGGCACGCTGCAGGTCGACTTCAACCTGCCCGAGCGCTTCGGCGCCTTCTACATCGACGCGGCGGGCGAGAAGGTCATGCCTGTGATGTTGCACCGGGCGATGTTCGGCTCGCTCGAGCGCTTCACCGGCATCCTGATCGAGCACTATGCCGGCAAGCTGCCGCTTTGGCTCGCCCCGCTCCAGATCGTCGTCGCCACAATCACCTCGGAGGCCGACGACTATGCGCGCGAGGTGCTGGCGCAGCTCCAGGCTCTCGGGATGCGCGCGCAGGCTGATCTCCGAAACGAGAAGATCCCCTACAAGGTACGCGAGCACTCACTCGCCAAGGTGCCGGTGCTGCTCGTCGTCGGCAAGCGCGAGGCGATGGAGCGCACGGTGTCCGTACGCAGGCTGGGAGCCGGCGATTCAGCGGTGCTCACGCTCGCGGATGCGCTCGATCGCCTCCAGATCGAAAGCCGGCGCACGGGGCGAGCCAAAGCCGACGAAAGCCTGGCGGCGTAAAGCGAGATCGCGGTCGCCGCGGATGAGCCCTCGGAGATAGCCACGTGCCTTGACCGGAGTTTCTGGCCTATCTCCTCGCGCCGTTCGCGAGTGGGGGGTTGCCGATCAGCAGCACAACCCCTGTGACGAAAGCGTCACTGGGGTTAGGAACCCCACCGGGACCGAACGACGAAGCGGAAAGGCCCTTGCCAGACTGTAATGTTATAGTGTTACAAATAAGCTATCGAAAACCGAGGCCCGTGACGCATGCCGATATTCCGCACCAGACTCCTTCTCAAAAGCGCGTCTTCAGCCCTTCTTCTGTCAGTTCCGACGCTTGCCTTCGCCCAGACGATCACTCTCCCCGAGATCACGGTGACGGCCCCGAGCCCGATCCAGCCGCGCGTGCTGCCGCAGGCCGCAGCGCAGGCATCCGGCGAAGGCGTGGTCGTCAACCGCTCCTTCTCCTCGGTGACGTTCGTCACAGCCGCCGAGATCATCCGCAATGGCGGGCGCACGCTTGGCGAATTGCTAGGAGAGCAGCCCGGCATCACCAATTCCGGCTTCGCGCCGGGCGCCGCCGACCGGCCGGTCATTCGCGGCCTCGACAATTTCCGCGTCCGCATCCAGGAGAACGGCATCGGCTCGCAGGACGTTTCCGATCTCGGCGAGGACCACGGCGTGCCGATCGATCCGCTTGCCGCGCAGCGCGTCGAGGTCATTCGCGGGCCGGCGACCCTGCGCTATGGCTCTCAGGCGATCGGCGGCGTCGTTAGCGTCGACAATAACCGCATCCCCTCCTTCCTGAGCGCACCGGGCTTCCAGGTCGAGACGCGCTCGGCCGTGTCCTCGGTCGATCGGGGCGTCGAGAATTCCGCGCTGATCGATGCGCGCTCGGGCCAGTTCGTCGTCCATGGCGACATCTACCACCGCAACTCGGACGACTACCGCATTCCCGGCGGCAGGCAGTTCAACAGCTTCGTGCGTTCGGACGGGCAGGCGATCGGCGGCTCTTATTTTCTGCCGGACAACCGCGGCTTCATCGGGGTATCGCTCTCGCACTTCACCAGCCTCTATGGCATCCCCGGGGCCGATGCGCGCGAGACCCGCACCCGCATCGACCTCGAACAGACCAAACTCGCCAGCAAGGGCGAGTTCCGGATCGATGGCGGCTTCGTCGAGACCGTGCGCTACTGGGTCGGCGGCTCTGTCTACAAGCATCGCGAGGAGGGCTTGGACGGCATCGGCGCGTTCGAGACCGGCGCGGTCTTCAAGAATCGCGAGATCGAAGGCCGGGTCGAGGCGCAGTTGAAGCCTTTGGATCTGGGAATCGGCCAGCTGACCTCGGCCTTCGGCCTGCAGTTCGGCCGCCAAGAGATCGGCACCTCGGGCGAGGCGGGCGGGCTCCTGCCGCCAGCCAACACCAACTCGGCGGCGGTCTATAATTTCAATGAGCTGCAGCTCCTGCCCGGCACCAAGCTCCAGGCCGCCGTCCGCGCCGAATATGTCAACGTCAAGGGAACCGCGACGACCTTCCCGGCCGGTTTCCTGCCGAGCTTCACGCTCGTCGACGGCGTCGATCCCGACACCGGCGACGCGATCCAGACGGCCGTTCCCGACGATCTGGCGTCGGCCAAGCGCAGGCGTCGTTTCGTTCCCGTCAGCGGCAGCCTCGGCCTGTTGCAGGATCTGCCTTTCGGCCTGGTCGCCAGCCTGACCGGCTCCTATATCGAGCGTGCGCCCAAGGCGGCGGAGTTGTTCTCGCGCGGCGCCCATGATGCGCCCGGCACCTTCGAGATCGGCGACCCCAACCTGAAGAAGGAGACCGCAAGAACGGTCGAGCTCGGCCTGCGAAAGAGCGCCGGCCCCTGGCGCTTCGACGCCTCGCTTTATGCGACGCGCTATGAGGGCTTCATCTATCGCCGCGTCACGGGCGTTCGTTGCGACGACGACTTCGCCAGCTGCGGCACGGGCGAGGAGTTGACCCAGGTCGTCTACACCCAGCGCAACGCGACCTTTCTGGGCGGCGAGTTCAAGACGCAATACGACCTCTTCGAAATCGGGCCGCACACCTTCGGCGTCGAGGGGCAGTACGACATCGTCCGGGCGAAATTCTCCGGCGACGAGAACGTGCCGCGCATCCCGCCGCAGCGCCTCGGCGGCGGCCTGTTCTGGCGCATCGGCGAAGCCTGGTCGGCCAAGGTCAGCCTACTGCATGCCTTCTCGCAGCGCCGCATCGCGCCTGAGGAAACGACGACAAGCGGCTACAACCTGCTTAATGCCGAACTCAGCTACAAGGTCCGGCTCAAGGATGGCCCCCTCGGCCCCGTCGAACTCACCGCCGGCATCAAGGGCTCGAATCTGCTAAACGAGACGATCCGCAACCACGTCTCCTTCCGCAAGGACGACGTTGTCGCGCCCGGTCGCGGAGTTCGTGCCTTCCTGAGCGCGAAGTTCTGACAATGGACGACACGGCGAAGTCGCCGGCCCCGCCCGGCCAAGGCAGAGCGATCATCCTGATCGCGAAATCGGCCATCGCGGCGGCGCCCCGGGAAGAAATGGCGCGTCTTGTCCATATCACGGCCGGGAGGGCGGGCGGAGCCTGGGTCGCCTACGCCTTCACCGAACAGGGCGAGCCGTCCCTGCGCGAAGTCGTGCTCGGCTTGCTCGGCGAACCGATCGCGGAAGTCCTGTTCGTGCCGCTGCTGCTTCCGATGGAACCGAGCTTTTCCGCCTGGCTGACGAAGATGCTGCAGCGCTGGCGTCAGGAGCATCCCGGTCCCTGGCCGACCTTGCGCATCGGCGGGGGCCTCAGCGCGAGCGCCCTGATGCCGGATCTGCTGGCGGAACTGGTCGATCACACCGCAAAGGCGACGCCGGTCGCCATGCCGGGCAAGGTCGCCTCTCCGGGCTCGCTCGTCCCGGCCCAAAAGCGCCGCGTGCTCGTTTGCCAGGGCGGACCTTGCATGGCGGCGGCAGCGAGCCTGGTCTGGGGCCATCTGCGCAACGAGCAGGTGCGGCTCAATCTGCGCGAAGCCGGCGATGGCATGATGAGCGCGAAGACGAGTTGTCTGGGTCCCTGCAATCTCGCACCCGTCATGCAGGTCTGGCCGGAGGGCGTCACCTATGGCGGCGTCACAGAAGACGGGATCGACCGCATCATCGATCAGCATCTGCTCGGCGGGATGGTCGTTGAGGCTCTCGCCTATGCCGCGATAGGCGGCAAGCAGGTGTTGCGGTGAAGCATCGTGGATGCCCTAACATTGCTGGAGCCGGATTTGCAGTATTAATGCAAGTCATACTGCCCTCTGGCGCCCTCGCGCAGGCAGCGTCATCTTTGCCAGCTGATGTGCCCAAAAAACTTGCGCTGCCGCACGACCTGTCGCCTTGGGGCATGTTCATGGCCGCCGACATCGTCGTGAAGACGGTGATGGTGGGGCTCGCCTTCGCCTCGGTCGTGACCTGGACGATCTGGCTCGCAAAGGCGCTGGAGCTGATGGCGGCCAAGGCCCGCGCCGGACGGGCGGTTCGACGGCTGGAGGAGGCCGGCTCTCTCGATGAGGCTGCCACGCTGATGGCCGGCAGGAGCGGCCGCCTGCGTGGTCCGGTCGGACTGCTTGCCGCCGCAGCGCTGGCGGAGACGCGGCGCTCTGGCGAGCTAGGCGAGGATGGCATCAAGGAACGCGTCGCGATAGCTCTGTTGCGCATCGAGGCGCGCGCCGGCCGCGCCATGGCCAAGGGCACCGGCCTGCTCGCCACGATCGGCTCGACAGCGCCATTCGTGGGCCTGTTCGGCACGGTCTGGGGCATCATGAACTCGTTCATCGCAATCAGCCAGTCGAAGACGACGAACCTCGCCGTGGTCGCGCCGGGCATCGCCGAGGCCCTGCTGGCGACCGCGATCGGCCTCGTCGCCGCGATTCCGGCTGTGATCATCTACAACGTGTTCGCCCGCTCGATCGCCGGCTACCGCGCCACGCTGTCGGACGCCTCGGGCGAGATCCTGCGTCATCTCTCGCGCGATCTGGAACGTCGCGGGCTGGCGGCCGCGCATGGGAACCGCGCCGCTTCGCCTGCGGCGACGCCGCAGCCGTCGCGCCCCACGCAGGCGGCCCCGGCCGTCCTGCCCCGTGTCCACGCGGAGTAAGCGCCATGGCCGTTTCCCTCAAGGAACCGCAGGATGGCGACCTCGCCGAGGTCAGCGACATCAACGTCACGCCCTTCATCGACGTGATCCTGGTTCTGCTGATCATCTTCATGGTCGCAGCCCCGCTTTCCACGGTCGATGTCGCGGTCGACCTGCCGGTCTCCAACGCGCAGCCTCAGGCCCGCCCCGACACGCCGGTATTCCTGACCGTGAAGGGCGATCTCTCGCTGGCGCTGGGCAACGACGCTCTCGCGCGCGAGGCGCTGCAGGCGACGCTCGACAGCCGCACGAACAATGACCGGCTACAGCGCGTCTTCCTGCGCGCCGACGGCACGGTCGCCTATCGCGAGCTGATGGAGGTGATGAACCTCCTGCGCAACGCCGGCTATCTCAAGATCGCGCTGGTCGGGCTGGAGGATACCGGCCAGGGGTCGGCGACGCCCGCTGGCGCGGCGCGGCCATGATCGCGACGGATGTGATCACGCCCCCGCAGCCCCGCCGCTGGCTCGTGGCGCTGCGTTGGAGCGCGGCGGCGCTCGTGGTCGCCGCCGCCCATGGCGGGCTGGCGCTCCTCGTCCTGAACTGGAAGCCGGCCAACGCCGAGGCCGCCGCCGGAGCGTCCGAGCCCGCCGTGCTGATCGAACTCGCTGCGCTGTCGATTGCCCCCGAGGCGCCAGCCGAGGAGTTGCCGCCCGCGCCACAGCCGGTCGAGCCCGTGCCGGCCCCGACCGAGCCCGTCAGGGAAACTCCGCCCGAGACCGCGCCGCCGCCTTCGCCGGAGCCCGTCGTCGAGCCGCCGCCGCAGGAGGCGCCTCCGCCGGAGCCGACGCTGACGCCGGTGCAGGTTCCCGAGCCCGAAATCGTTTTGCCCGAATTGCCCTCGATCCCTGACGCATTGGCCGTGCTCGCGCCTCCGCCACAATTGCCGCCGAAGCAGCCGCAGGAGATCGAGCAGCCGGTCCGGCGCAAACCGCCGCCGCCAAAGCCGCAGATCATTGAGCGCAAGCTGGCGGAACGCCCGCGCGAACGTCGGGCGGCAGCCCCGCCGCCTGCGCCGCCGCGCGCGTCAGCGCCATATCTGGCCTCGCAGGGCGCGGCCGCCCAGCCGCAGGTCTCGATGGCCTCATGGCGCGGCAGCCTGATCGCCCATCTGAACCGCTACAAGCGCTTCCCCGGCGATGCCGATCCCGGCACGGTGCAGGTCGCCTTCGCGATCGACCGCTCGGGCAACGTTGTCTCGGCAAGGCTCGCCAGCTCCTCGGGCAATACGGCGCTCGACCAGGAGGCGGTTTCGATGATCCGCCGCGCCAGTCCCGTCCCGGCTCCGCCTGCGGGCTTGGGGAGCGGTACGATCGCGCTCGCCATGCCAATACGATTCAGCAGATAGCACGCGCAGCTCCGGCGTCACGCTGAGCGCTGAACTGCCCTTGACTCGCACAGCGGCGAGCGTGCATCAGCAACGTTATAACATCACATTTAAATCACGTGACCCCATGTCATTCTCAGCTCGTATTCCGCAGCGCCAAGAGGCGGGTCTGCCCGCCATCGATCCGCTGGCGCTCTACGCTGCCGGCATCGATGGCTCTGACTATGTCGCGCGCGTTGCGCCGATCGTCGGCACCCTCGCGCGCCAGATCGGCGACCTATCGATGTAGGCGCGGGCGGCGGCCAGCTTGGCGCAGCGCTGCTGGCACCCGGACATCACTGGACCGCAATCGAGCCCGCCTTGTCAATGCAGGCGCAGCTGACGAGGCGCGAGCCGGCACCCGTAATCCTGCCTTACGCCTGGGACGATGTCAGGCTTCCCGGCCTCCGCGCCGACACCGTGATGGCGGCCAGCATGCCCGCGCCGCTCTCGAGCCCGGTCAGCTTTCTCGCGCGTTGCCGGGCTTGGGCGACGCGCAATATCGTATGGGTCGTGCCGGCGCAAGCCGGCCCGCGTGGCTTGTGCCTTGCCGGACTGCTGCCGCGCGAATGGCATGGCGAGGACGAAACGCCGGCCGTCGATCTGGTGCTGGCGGCGCTGGGCGCGGACCAGCCGAACCGCCTCGAGGCCACTGACTGGACCTTCTCGCTGACCACGGCGGATCTGCCCCCTCTGGCGGCCTATCTCGCCGATCGGCTCGGCTGGCCGCGTGAGGACGATCGTCGGCCGGAGCTCCTCGCCCATCTCGCGATGCAGGCCGTGCCGGTTTCGGCCGGTCTTCGCCTCGACGTTCCGCGCCGCTCCGCCATTTTCGTCTGGACCATGTCATGACCACATTCGCATTCCGCAGGAGATTAGCTCTTGCCGCCAGCATCCTGTCGCCTTTCGCCATCGGCTCCGCCGTCGCGCAGCAGACCATCCAGCTCGACGAGTTGGTGGTCACCGTGACCGGCCGGCCCGAGCCGCGCAGCAGCGTTCCAGGAACCGTGCAGGTGATCGACCGCGAGCGGATCGAAGGCTCGCCAGCGAAATCCCTGACCGATCTGCTGGCGGAGAACGCGGTCGGCTTCTTCAGCGAATGGACGCCGGCCCAGACCTCGATCAACATTCGCGGCGGAGCCAGCGATGGCCAGGGCAAGGATTTCCGCAGCCAGATCCTCGTTCTGGTTAACGGTCGGCGCGCCGGCACAGCCAATCTCTCCAAGCTTTCGGCGGCCGATGTCGAGCGCATCGAGGTGGTGCGCGGTCCGTCTTCGGTGGTCTATGGCAGCCAGAACATCGGCGGCGTCATCAACATCATCCTGAAGACCGGCCGCAGCGCGCCCGGCACGATGATCGAGGCGGCCGGCGGCTCCTGGGGCCTGCTCCAGGGCAAGGCCCAGACCGGCGGCGTCTATGACGCGATCGACTGGTATGCCGGCATCTCGGGCGGCAAGCGCGACGACTACAGGTCCGGGCGCGGCGGTACGACCATGGCCAACACCTCATGGCAGCGCTTTGGCCTGACCGGGGCGCTTGGCCTGCAACTTAATCCCGACCACCGCATCGAGGCGAGCCTGCGCACCGATGGCATCTACGACGCGGGCTTTCGCGGCTCCGGCGCCAATACGATCAACCAGGACGACCGCTACAACAACTCAGTCGATGTGACCTACAAGGGCCAGCTTCCGGGCGGCCAGTATCGCTGGATGCTGCAGGGCTATGCCGTGCAGGACGTCGACAATTTCCGCTGGGCCTCGCCCATCATCCGGGGCGGCACGGGCCTGCCGGCGCTCGGCACGGCGGCCGACTACAACCGCCGCCAGCTCGACATCGTCGGCACGCGCTTCCAGCCCGGCGCGACGCTTTGGGCCGGCAATGACCTGCTCGCCGGCTGGGACTGGGAGACGAGCCGACTGCGCTCGACGCGCGACCGCATCGGCGTGCCGGGCAATCCGCTGGCCCAGGTCTCGCCGCAGGACAACAACCAGTCCGAGACGGTCAACGCACTCTACATCGAGAATTCGCAGAAGCTCTTCGACGACCGGCTGATCCTGCGCGGCGGCGTGCGGCACACCTTCGGCACGACGAGCTTCGACCTGACGCCCAACCTCGCCGGCCAGCGCCCGCGCGAGGTCGACTACCAGGCGACCACATATTCCACCGGGGCCACCTTCAAAGCGACCGACCGATTGACGTTTCGCGTCGGCTACGCCACCGGCTTCCGCGCGCCGACCGCGACCGAACTTGCCGCCGACTTCAACACGCTGGGCGGTGGGCGCATCTTCGGTAACCCGTCGCTCGCGCCTGAAACCAGCCGGCAGATCGAGGCCGGCGCGGCGTATGCGGGCTCGGGCTGGCGCATCGATGCGGCGGTCTTCCAGAACATCATCTCCGACCGCATCGTCACACGGCTGAGGCCGGGCGTCGCCAATACGTCGGACTACGCCAACAACGCAGGCGACGTCGTGGTGCGCGGCGTCGAGCTGCAATTCGACGCCGATCTGCTCAAGCTCGTGCAATACGAGGATACGCGCTGGCGCTGGTCGGTCTTCGCCAACGGAAACTACAACTTCGACATGGAGGACATGGGCGCGGTCGCAACCGCAAACTCGCGCAAGGTCGAGCGGGTCTACCGCTACCAGGCCGCGATCGGGACGCGCTTCGGCCAAAGCGGCGGGCAGTACGACTGGTCGATCCAGGTCCAGGGCATTCTGCGCGGGCCGATGTGGTACAACACCGAGGAAAACCTCGTCGCCTCCGCCGAGCCGTTCCGCGAGTTCATCCACCGCAAGGATCCGTTCTGGGTCTGGAACGTCCGGGGCGAAGTCGAGGTCGCCAAGGGCGTCAAACTGTTCGCGCTGGTCAACAACCTGTTCAACAAGAACGAGCACCCGATCTTCATCGGCCTCGACAAGCGCCCCTACAAGCTCGATTCCCGCTTCGCCAATGGCGGCTTCGGAACCTCGATGCCGGGGCTGGAGGTGCAGGGCGGGTTGCAGGCCCGGTTCTGAGGCGGCAGGGCATGGCCATCCGCCTGCTCGCGGTGCTGACCCTCGCGCTCGTCGCCTGCCGCGGCCCGGCGTCGGCGCAGGCGATCAGTCTCACCGACGCCGTTGGGCGGCAGGTCGTGCTCGACCGGCCGCCGCAGCGAATCGTGCCGATCTTCTCCTCAAATACCGAGCTCGTAGCGGCGCTCGGCCTTGTCGATCGCATCGTCGGCGTCGAGGCTTATACGCGCTATCCGCCGGAAGCTGCGACCAAGCCGCTGGTCGGCGGGCGTCTCGGCTTCTCGATCGACGCGATCGTGGCGCAACGACCCGATCTCGTCATCGTCACCCCGGCACGTCAGGCGATGCACCAGATCATTGATCCGATGAGCCGGTTGAACATCCCTGTGATAGTGCTGCTCTCGCGCAGCGTCGCCGAGGTGATGGGCAATATCAGGCTGATCGGACGCGCGACCGGCGAAGCGGTGCGCGGAGATGCCGTCGCCGCGGCGCTGGAGGCGCGGCTCGAACGGGTGCGTATCCGAAACCTGGACCGCCTCGCGCCGCGCGTCGCCATGATCACCGGGCGGATCGGCAACGGCCTCGTCCTGATGGCACGGGCCGACAGCTACACCGGCGACGCCATCGTCGCTGCCGGCGGCCGCCATGCGCTGACGCGCACGATCGTACCGCAGGTCTCGCCCGAGGCGGTCATCGCCGCCGATCCCGACATCCTGCTTTTCGCCGGGCGCCGCGAGGAGCTTGACGAGATGCTCGCCAAACCGGGCTGGCGGCTGCTTCGAGCCGTGCGCGAGGGCCGGGTTCATCTCGTCGCGCGGGCCGAGTTCCTGATCCCCGGCCCGCGCACCGTCGACGGCGTTGAGAAGCTCGCGGCCTTGCTGCGCATGCCGGCGGGCGCGTCGCAGCCATGACGCTCTGGCTCAGGCTTCTCCTCGCGCTCACTCTGGCGCTGCTGTTTGCGGCCGCCGCCGGCCATGACTGGGCCGGGCCGGAAGCCTTGCTGCGTGTCGTCACTGGCGACAATTCCCTGCAGAGTCAGCTTCTCGCCGCCTGGCGCTTTCCCCGCGTGCTGGCGGCGGGTCTGGTCGGAGCGCTGCTAGGCCTGGGCGGCGCGATCTTCCAGGGCGTTTTCCGCAACCCTCTCGCCGAGCCCTATCTGCTCGGCAGCGCCGGGGGCGCGGCCATCGGCGCGACGATCGCGCTGCTCGTGCCGCTCGGCCTCCCCGGCGGGCCGCTGCTGGCGGCGCTGTCGTTTCTGGGGGCCTGGGGAGCAACCTGGCTCGTGCTCGCCGTCGCCGGCTGGCGCGGCCGGCCCGATATGGCAGGGCTTCTGCTGGCGGGCGTCGCGGTCGCGGCGATGCTCGGCGCGCTGCGCTCCTTCCTGATGCTGGCGCTGTCCGACGACGCCGTGAACCTCCAGGTCGTGCTGAGCTGGACGCTCGGCGGCATCCAGACGCCCGGATGGCCCGGCCTTGGTCTGCTGGCCGTGCTGACGCTCGCCGCGCTCCTTGCCTCGCATTCGCTCGCGCGCGGGCTCGATCTGCTCGGCCTCGGCGAGGAGCAGGCCCATGCCTTTGGTCTCGATCCCTCCCGCTTCAATGCGCCGCGCCGTGCTGCTGGGGGCCGCGATCGTGGCCGCCGCCGTCGCCTGGGGCGGGCTCGTCGCTTTCGTCGGGCTGATCGCCCCCCACATCGCGCGCTGGTGGGCAGGCCCCGGCCACCGCCGGCTGCTGCCACTGAGCGCAGGGCTTGGCGCGGCCATCGTCATGGTCTGCGACGGAGTCGCGCGGGCGGTCCTGCCTCCCGCCGAGATTCCGCTCGGCCTCATCACAGCGATCGTCGGCGGGCCGTTCTTCCTCGTCCTGCTGTCGCGGAGGCTGAAGGTATGAACGGCGTCAGGGCGAAAAACCTAACCTGCATCGCCGGCGGCGCGACGATCCTCGACGATGTCACGCTGACGTTCTCACCGGGCCAACTCGTCGGCGTGATCGGGCCCAACGGCGCGGGCAAGTCGACCTTGCTGCGCCATCTCGCCGGATATCTTCAGCCTTCATCGGGCGCGGTCGCCTGGAACGACCGCGACCTGCGCCTCTGGTCGGGGGCCGAGCGCGGCGCTGCCAGTGGCTACCTGCCACAGCAGAGCAGCCCGGCTTGGGATTATTCGGTGCGCGAGATCGTCGCGCTCGACGCGGCGCGGGTCGGCGGCCGCGCCGGATCGCTCCATCACACGCTAAAGGCCTTCGACCTCGTCGCACTTGTTGACCGACGCTGGTCTTGCCTCTCGGGCGGGGAGCGCGCCCGCGCCATGCTTGCTTCCGTGCTGACGACGCGGCCGTCGCTGGTCTTCGCCGACGAACCGGGCGCCAGCCTCGACATCCGCCACCGGCTCGACCTGATGGCGCGCTTCAAAGTGGCGGCCGCGGATTCCGTCGTCATCGTCGCGATGCACGATCTCGATCTGGCGGCCCGCTACTGTGACCGGATCGTCCTGCTGGACAAAGGCCGCGTCGCCGCCGACGCTTCGGCGCAGACGATAATCCACGGCGACGTGCTGGAGCGCGTCTTTGGGGTCAAGTTCCAGCGGCAGACACTGGACCCGGATCGTGACTGCCTCCTCCCGATGGCGGTCATTACAGCCCGATAGCGATGCGTTGCTCTAGCCAGAGCGAGCCCTTCTACCCAGTTATGATCAGCGCAACGAGTATTGTCCCGAGCGATATCCCGACGCAGGAGACCCAAATCCAGAACCCGATCGAGTTTCGCATTGGCGGCGCGATCCACTACTCGCGCTGGATGTTGATGATTTCGCCACGGCGATTGATCATTATGCGGATATCATCGCCGTTTCGATCGACGCCGACGATGACCCAACCGCGACGGCCCTCCCGAACGCGATCGATCCGGCGAACGCCTTCATCGCGCGCGATCGAAACGGCGTCGTCTTCCGAAATCCCGTCCTCCGCCTCTGGCTCATATCCGCGTGGGGGAGGAAGCGCGTCCTCCGGAACGGTCTCAGGCGGGCGTATCCTGAGACCGTCGGGGCCGAGATCAAACGACTGGGCCACTGCAGTTCCAGCGACCGTGATGCCGAAAATCCCCCCAAGGATGCTCAGAAAAACGCTGCGTCGTGTCGCGGTTTTGATTGTCATCGTGAGTCCCCGGTTCGCCGGCAACCTGTCGGGCAACTGAGTCAAAAATAGGTGCTTGGCGCTGATCGTTGACCGCCCAGAGTCGCCTCAAATCCTCGCCAACAGTGCTACGATTGGCATCATCACCACCCCGATGGCAATCCCGACGCCGCCGGCCCAAACCACCCACCGCCGCTGCTCGGCCTGGGATCGCGCTTCACCGACAATCCCCGCCAGATGCATCCGCTCCCGTTTCAGCGCATCGGCCTCATCGCGCATGAGCCGCGCGGCGTCAGCGAACGCTTCAGCCCCAGCCCGCCCGATCGCCCGGCCATGCTGCTCGGGCGTCATCGTCAACGCCGGACGGTCCTGGATCGCGACGATACGGGCCTCGACCTGCGTCAGCACCTTCACCACGGCGCCCAACGTCGGCGTGTAATCCGTCGCCCGCGTCGAACTTTCGACGATCGCCGGCAGAGCCTCGACGGCCTGGCGCAGGGTCGCGACCTCCGCCTGCAGCGCCTCGAACGCACGCGCCGCGTCATCCTCGCTCAGGCCCTCCTGATCGCTCATCGTCACCGCTCCATGCCCTTGTCGCGCTCCTTGACGTTCTCGGCCGCCGGCTCCTGCGCCGACCCGGACCTGTCGGGCTTCCCGCCACCACGCTCCACGCCCCGCTCAGCCCCATCACGCTGAACCTGCCGCTGCCGCTCGCGATCCATCCCGGCGACGAGCTGCGCGGCGCGCTCGGGCCCTTTCAGATCGGCCATAGCCCGCTGGCTCAAGCCCTCATGTTTCAGCACGGCGGCAAGCTCCTGCGTCGAGCCCGGCCGGGCCGTGTCCATGGCAGCGCCAGCCGACCGGAGCGCAAGTTTTTGATGCGGAAGAACCGGAAGGTCGGCCGCGCGCATGCGGGCCGCATCCTGATAGGCGCGAGCATAGGTCTCGACGGCCGCCAGAAGCTGCTCCCGCGACATAGCCGGGCCCTGAGACCCCGTCTCCGGACCACGGCCCACCTTTGACCCGGATGCCGCCTCACGCCGCTCCTGAGGCTCGCCCCGTCCGCCCCCGAGTTTGAGGCCAGCGAACATGCTGCGCTTTGCGCCCGGCGTCTCCGCAGCCACGCCAACCCGCTGAGCCCCCTCCCCGCCGGCGCTGCGCTCCTCCGCCTGGCCTCGATCACCACGCCGACCATCCGCCGGATCCTTCGCACCAGTATCCCGCGCAAGATCTCCGCGCTGCTTCTCACCACCCTCACGCCGACGCGCATCCCCGCCCCCGTCGCGCCCGACCTCGATCTCGCTCTTCATCCCGAACCGCTCGGCGATCCCGCGCCGCTCGGCAAACCCCTGCGCATAATCGAGGGTGGTTTCCTTCGACCCATCGCGCCCAAGCCGGGCAGACAGCGACTTCATCCCGCCCTTGAACTCGTCGCGGCCAGCATAGAGCGTCGCCTGATCGCGATGGCGCGTCATCGAGACATAGGTCAGATGCCGGTCCATGGTGCCGGACGCCATGACGAACGACCGATCGACCGTCGCGCCCTGGGTCTTGTGGATCGTGGTTGCGTAGCCGTGGTCGATCGCGGCATAGTTGCTCGTCGACCACGACACCGCGCGTTCTCCTCCCGGGCGCGCGGGCCCGTCGAGCCGGGTGCCGATCTTGCCCGGCTCGACGGATGACACCGTTCCCAGCATGCCGTTCTTGACGCCAAGCTCGCGGTTGTTCTCCAGGAACACGATCCGGTCGCCCGGCGCGAAGGACCGCGCACCGTCGTTGGTCTCGAACACATGCTCGCGGCCCAGCCGACCCTGATCGCCCTCGCCGCGCGCCAGCTCGACGCGCTCCTGCCGCGCCGCGCGGATATCGGCATTGAGCGCCCGCACATCCACCCGCCGATGCGCCATCGCAACCCGCGAGCCCTCGGGCCGCTCGGCCGCATCCGCC
>Ga0209902_101157_pt1 | contig 15298 bp, 15 predicted proteins | sample FECB27metaG_FD_188304 | JGI IMG/M metagenome (GOLD analysis project Ga0209902, IMG submission 188304) | Cyanobacterial communities from the Joint Genome Institute, California, USA - FECB-27 (SPAdes) (version 2) | ecosystem: Environmental > Aquatic > Thermal springs > Hot (42-90C) > Microbial mats...
AAGATCCCGTTGATGATCTCGCGCATCGGCCATGACCGGGGTCGGCCGGTATCCCGCTCACAGGGAAGGTGCGGCGCGATCACCGCCCACTCCGCGTCGGTCAAATCAGTCTGGTAACGCAAGTTCTTGCGGCTATGCTGCGCACGGGTGGTCGGGGTCCACATGACATTCTCCAGCTCGGTCTCGACAACCTGCTGGAATCATTCAAACCCAGGCCACTCAACCCCTTTCGAAACGGCCTCTAAGGACGATGCCGGTCGGGTACAGCGCACCCATATAGGCGTTCCAGGCGTCCCAATAGGGCCCGGCACGTTCGGCGGTGTCGCGCTGGGCGGCGACTTCGGCTTCGTTCTCATAGAACATCAGCATGTATTGCATTTTGGGTCCCTGTTCTTGGTTGCTGAGGCGGATCATCCGCCTCTGCAACACTGACGCGGCTAGAGGTGCCATTCGGACAGAGCCTAAAAAAAAATTCCGCCAACAGAGAAGCCACCGGCGAACCAAGCGCTTATCAGGCCGCTACCGGCGGTCACAGGTTCGATCTCGGTGAGTGCGGACGTCAAGCTCCTCCGTGGCGAGCACCGCTCGAGCGTTGTGGATGCCCACGTAGAGCTCGTCTTGCTGATCAGAACGGGGATCTTGCGCGCAGGATTTCGTAAACACGTGCACCTTTGTGGAAGAACGCACATGCAGCCTAAGGCAACACTCAGATGAGGCTGCTTGAGAAGCTTGCACCTCAGTTCTGAACAGGAAGGGGTTCAACACATGATTTTGACAAATAGGCTGACTTCAACGGCTGGGATGATTTCGCTTGCTGCTGCCTTGGGGGCTGCCGTCACATCGACTGCCACTGCAGAGGTGATAAATCGAGGCATCGAAGGCAAACCCTTGCACGAGGCCCGTCCCGCACCCGCGTCCATCTTCCCTGACCAGCATATCATCGTCGCCCAGCCGTCGCCGTCCGAGGTCAACCCGTCGTTTCTTGGTCCGCACCTGTTCATGAAATCCGGCATCGTCGATCTGACCGCTGGCACGGTGACCCTGCCCCTGCGCAAAGGCCAAATGGCTTCGGGAGAAACGGTCTGGTCGATCCTGACCGATGTGACCGATGAAAACCTCGCCAATCTGCACGGCATCAACTATTCCGCCAAAATGGCCTATGGCATCACCGGCAAAAGTGCGCGGAGCGGAAAGCTCGAGGTAGACGGCACTTTCACATTTGACGCAGGCAAGGTCGACTTTTCGCCGGTCCACTCTGTCACTCCGGGCGAAGCGCCGAACTTCTTCCCACCGAAGGCATTCCAGCCTGGTGCGGTCGGAGATGCAGATTATTCGCCATTCGTCGCCTTCGCCAACGCCAAGAATGCAGTCTTCAACATGCCGATGGTTGCCTACAACGTCTCGGCTGAAGATCTCGACACGATGTGCGACGGCAACCCTGATCACGCCAAGGTCCACGACAAGGTCCTGAAGATTTGCCCGCGCGACGGCACGGTCACGATTGCAATGACTCTGGGCTATACTTTCGGAAAGCCGATCTTTTATATCTCGACCGAATCCAACCATCCGTTGATCGCATCGCTGGAAGGTGCGATCCACGCACCCGCCACCGGCGACCTGCCGTTTGCACTGGAGGATGCAGCCCCCGGAGAAGCCGCCGAACGCATCTATGCTATCGCCAACGGCCCGACCGGCATCGATCACCCGTTCCGTCAGGGCGTCAACAGCGCACTCTCCGATGCCGGCAGCCATGGCCCACTGAACGTTTTGGGCGGCGTCCCGACGATCAACCTGGACTATAGCCCGATGTGGCGTCTGTTTCCGGTCAAGTGGACCGACGACGCGATCGCCAAGGGCTACCGCACAAAGATGACGGATGCGATTGCCATTGAAGACGCTGGTGCGAAGGGGATCATCGAAAGCCTCGAGGGCGGTCCTCCCAAGCCGCTGGGCTTTCTCGTGAATTGCCCGGTGGTTTACCGGATCAACTGACCGGCGCGGCGGCGGTTCACCAACCGCCGCCGTTCCCACCTCAACTTGACCAATGCCAATTTGATACCCGCGGAGTTCGACATGTTTCAGAAAGCCGTCCCTCTTGCCGCCTGCCTATCACTCTGTGTTCCTGCAAGTGCATCGGCCGGCCAGTCTCTCAGCCTCATGCTGTCCCCGGACGGCGGATCGGCGAACATTGTGTTTCTCGACGACATGCAGGCAACCGACGCCTTCATGATCCGTCTGACCGGTCTCGTCGCTCCGGGATCGCGGATCAAGATATCGATCGATCGTGCCAAGGGTGCGCTGGCGGACAGAATCATCCAGCCCGAAGACTGCGATTTCCGTCTCGATCCGGCGGTTTGTCTGATCCAAATTAGCGGCGGCACCACAGAATTCGCAGGATTGGTTCAGGCTTTCAAGGCTGGGCTTGTCGCCCATCTGGCGATCACCAATCCCGGGTCTGACACGATGACGTCCGACACGTCGCTGGTCGGGTTCAAAAAAGCATTTGAAGCCCTCTGACTACGGCACCTTTCCAGTTGGCGGACAGTTTCCCTGCATACGGCACCTTCGGCTACTGCGTCGACGAAGGTGCCAAACAAGAAACTTCGTCGGCGCTCTTCTACCCCCTGCCCACCGGGTCCAGCATGGCCTTGCGCCACGCGCCCGGCGATGTACCCATCGCCTGTCGAAAGGCTGCACTGAAATGCTGTTGCGACGCGAAGCCGCAATCCAGCGCTACCTGAGCAAGGCCGGTCTTGCCAAGCAAAAGGGCTCTTGCCCGATCCAATCGGTGGTCCAAAAGATACGCGTGCGGGGTCAAACCAGTTGACGCCCGAAAGGCAGCGAAGAACGCCCTGACCCCAAGCCCGGTCTCCGCTGCCAGATCGTCGACAAGAACTCTCCCGTCAACGCTTGCGTCTATCCTTTCGAGTACGGCTTTGAGCTGGCGCGCGCTCAATTTGCTTTCCCGGCGTGCTGTCGGACGTGACCGGTTGGAGTAGTTTGTAACCAGATGGAGAGCGAGTAATGTGGCCCGCGCATTCATTTCCAGTCTGGTTGGCGGGAGCGACACGTCAAGTCCGCGGTGGACGTACGCCTCGATCGACCGCCGCAACACTGCGTCTACAATGAAAAGCCGATCATCGCGAAGCTCCAGGGGCAGAAGGCCGAACACCTCCCGGCCGCATTCGGCAATCATTTCCTCAGACAGATAGATCTGATCGCAACTCGCGTCGCCCGCACTGAAATACTGTCTCTCATACCCGCCGCTGTACATGATCACTTCGTTTCGCCCAGCACCTCCATTCTTGCCTTGCCCTGCCTTGTCGACTCTGGCGAGATTTGTCCGGTGATGAAGGCAGGTGATGGTTGCATGACGAGACGCCGGGTAAACCGTGTCCAACCCCCCAGGCGCATGCCAGACGGCAAACGGCACGTCAAATCCTGCATGAAGCCCGTAAGAAGAGCTAAGCCGGACAGAGCCCAAAGTCTTACTGATGAAATCAAACTGTGTGGGCGGAGATGCAATAGGTGAGACGTTAAGGCCGGACATTGAGACTTCCTTTTAGGCGCCAGTCGGTGACGCGAAGTTGTGCACTTCGAGATGAAACGATAATGACCACATTTGACCTATCTCCACTCAGATGGCGGTTAGATCGGGATGTCGACCTACAGCCCGGCTGGCCAAAGGCAGGGCGGGTGCCGGAAAGCTGTAGAAGCAGCCATTCAAAGGTGCGTGAGCGGGCGAACGGATCGGTCGGCAGCGAAGAGGGAAGAGGCGTCGTTGGTCATCGGCGCAGTCCTTCGTCATCTAGCGGGACCGCCGTGGCACCGAGAGCGTCTTTCGAATTTGATCAGGCCGCCATCAGCGCGGGGGCTGCGGGGAAATCGACCGGCACCTTTGTCGCGGCGTGTAGGTAGTTCGTTACCGTCTTGTCGCCAATCGCCACGATCACATCGACCAAGTTCTCGACCGTCCAGCCGGCGGCGATAAAGGCATCTACCAGCCCCTCGCTGCCGTGACCGCGGTTGGTTGTGATGTCTTTCGTCAGTTTGGCCAGCGCGTCCAGCTTGGCATCGAACGATGCGCGACCACTCCTGATCTCCGCGATCTGGAGCGGGGTGAAGCCGACCATTCCTCCGATGACTGTATGGGCTGCGAGGCAGTAAGCGCACGTGTTGACCTGGCTCACGACCAGATTGACGACTTCACGGGCCTTGCCGGTGATCGACGATTTGGCTGACTGCAGGGCCAGATAGCTGCCCAGGGCGTTCTGCGAATGTGCGAGCGTGGCGTAAAGGTTCGGCACCATGCCAAGCTGGCCTTTCAAGGCATCGAAGAGCGCTTGGTTGGCGGGGCTAACCTGGTCACGGGTGGGAACGGGGAAGTGCATGATCTGTCTCCTGGATCTGCTCTTCGACAGCGGATTTGCATGTCGGTAAAGAGGCCTAGACGGAGCGCAGCATTTACATAATCATGTCATTCTGCATATCATTGATACGCTGGACGCAGAAATGAACGCGGGTCTGCTGGAACACATTCGCACCTTCGTTCGCGCGGTCGAGACCGGCAGCTTTACGGCCGTGGCCTTGGAACAGCGACAAAGTCAGCCCACAGTAAGCCGCCAGATCCTCGCGCTGGAAGAACAGCTTGGCGTGCGGCTGATGCAGCGCACCACACGGGCGTTGACGTTGACGGACGAGGGTCGCAGCTACTATGCACATGCGCGCAACCTTCTGGATGCAGTGGAAAAAGCGGCGGCGTCAGTGCGACCTGATACAGCCGTCCGTGGCACGCTACGGATTGCGGCGCCCCTGGCCTTCGCCCGCCTGCACCTTCTGCCGCGCATCGCCCGGTTTCTCGAAAAACACCCTGACTTGCGGACAGACTGGGTCTTGGGCGACCGGCCCGTCGACCTGGTCGGAGAAGGGGTCGATCTGGCAATTCGCATCGGGCGCGTAATTGATCAGGGGCTGATCGTGCGGCGGATCGGCCAGATGAAGCGGGTTACCGTGGCGCGACCAGAATACTTTGCCAAGGCCGGGCGGCCACGGCACCCTTGTGAGCTGACCGCGCACGACTGCATCGTCTACACCGGGCTTGCGACGGTGGATGAATGGCACTTCTCAGGCCCCGACGGTGCGCCAATCATAGTCAAGGTCTCCGGGCGCGTCCGGGTCAATGCCAGCGAGGGGATGCGCTCGGCCCTGCTCGAAGGGCTGGGGCTTGCCGTCTGCCCAACCTGGCTCTTTACCGACGAAATCGAGACCGGCGTGATTGAGCGCGTGCTGATCAACTACGAGCCCGCGGCCATGCCGATCCAGGCTGTCTATCCAAGCCGCCAACTGGTGCCTGCACGCGTCAGGGTCTTCGTGGACTATCTTGCCGAGGAGTTTCGGACCGACCCGCGCCTGAAAGTGTAAGGGTTAGACTGAACTTGCGAAGTTTGGCCGGAAATTTGCACTTGGCGAGACGCTTCGGGAAAGGGCCCAGTTCGGCGACAGAACGGTATGTTATCCCTATATCCAGTCGAAACCGGACAGTCCCCAGTCGGCTCCCTTGTCAGTTCTATAACGCAGCACCCCGTCTTGCCTGGGCAACTTTGGTCAATTGAAATGTGGCCAACACGCCAATGTGGCATCGACAATTTTCACTAGCTTGTTCCGTCCTGCGCCGTCCTTCGCAAGGGTCGACATGCCCTGAACCACTGCGAACACATGGCCTGCCAGCATCTCGGCATCCGATCCTGAAGGCAAAAGGCCATCGCGGATGTCTCGCTCGATCCGGGCGCACAGTGCCGCCTCGATGCGCCGGCGGATATCGGCCAGCGCCTCGCGCACGGCATCGGCCTCCGGGGAACTTGTGACGAGGGAACTGGCGAGAAGGCAGCCGGGCGGGGTGTCGGCGCCGGTGTCGCCGAGCACGGCGGCCACCAGCAGGTCGCGAGCAGCATCGCGCGCGCTCGGCGCGTCCGCGATGCTCCGTTCGATAACTTCGATGCCACCGAGATAGCGATGGACCGCCTCGAGGAACAGGCGCCGCTTGTCCCCGAAGGCGGCATAGAGACTTGGCGGTGTGATGCCCATTGCGCGTGTCAGGTCGGCGACGGAGGTCGCCTCGTAGCCGTGACGCCAAAAGAGATGCATGGCGCTGAGGAGAGCCGCGTCCCGGTCGAAGGAGAGCGGCCGTCCCGTGCGTCGCGCGACCGAAGCGGAGAGGGATTCCATATCGCTCACTATAGAACGCTTGACCCGTTGGATCAAGATGACTAGACCCGTTCCATAGTGATCACTAGGAAAGTAACTCATGTCGATGAACACCTACCGCACGCTCGGCCGATCCGGCCTGGTGGTCAGTCCGCTGTCGCTTGGGACGATGACCTTCGGGGTCAGTCGATGGGGCATGGAAAAGCCCGATGCGGAGGCTGTCTTCGATGCCTATGTCGAGGCCGGCGGCAATCTCGTTGACACGGCCGACGTCTATGCGGGAGGTCGCAGCGAGGAAATGATGGGGGCCATGATCGCCGATCGCGGGCTTCGCGACAGCATGGTCGTTGCGACCAAATCCGGCTTTTCCGCCGGCAAAGGCCCTCATGCCGGCGGCAACGGCGCCAGGCATGTGCTTGCCGCGCTGGAAGGATCGCTGCGCCGGCTCGGCACCGATTACATCGACCTCTACTGGGTCCATGTGTGGGACTCTGTGACCCCTGCCGAGGAGCTGCTGGAGACGATGGCGGGGCTCGTGAGGACAGGCAAGATCCGCTACTGGGGCATCTCCAACGCTCCGGCCTGGTATGTCGCGAAGATCGCGACGCTTGCCTCGGCGTACGCAATGCCAGGCCCGATCGCGCTTCAGTATTTCTATTCGCTCGTCAGTCGCGAGGTGGAAGCCGAGCATCTGCCGATGGCACACGACATGGGCCTCGGGATGATGCCCTGGAGCCCGCTCGCGTACGGCTTGCTCACGGGCAAATACGATCGCGCCACGGTCGAAGCGGGCGCGCCGCGTGCCGGGGGACTTCCCAGCGACGCCGGGACCGGCGCCGCCCGACCGGAGGGCGACAAGCGTCTCGACGGAAGCAATCCTTTCGGCGACACGCTCTTCACGGATCGCAACTGGCGGATTGTCGATGCGCTTCGCGGTGTCGCCGACGTGATCGGCGAGACGCCGGCCCGCGTGGCGCTGGCCTGGGTTCTCTCCAAGCCCGGCGTCGACACGGCCCTGATGGGCGTGAGCCGTGTCTCGCAAGTCCACGATAACGTCGCCGCGACCGAGCTTCGCCTGCCGGCAGAGCAGATCGCGCTCCTCGACGAGGCCAGCAGTCCGGAGGGGGCGATGATCTACGGCCTGTTCACGCCCGCCGCGCGCCAGAACTTCGTCTTTGGCGGGGCCGCCGTCGTCGACCGCAGATAGGGTACAGTTCGGACACGCCGACATCCGCACTTCCATGGATGGGCACAGCCGCTGGAGACCTCGATATATCCGCTGTAGCGCAGCCTCAGATACAAGAGCGCTCCTCAGCTTCGAGCGGTAGTCGGCGCCCGCAATGGCACCGGTTCCTACATCGACTGCTACAACCGACGACGCCCGCACTCGACCGTCAGCGGAGTACCAGGAGGTCTATCCCCTCCGTCTCCGGTGGGATTAGCACCGCCGATTTCATCACGGGAACCTACGCAAAATGACGTGAGCCAGCTGTTGACAAATGGTTCTACATCGAACTACATAGTTTGACATCAAACCATGTATGAGGACGTAGCTATGACCAGCAGACGTAGATTTCTCTCGATCCTCGGAGGCGGCTTCGTATTCGCCGCCACCGGCGCGACGGTTTGGGCAACGACGCGCGATCCGGTCGTAGCGCGGCGCCCGTGGGACGTTGCGGGGGCGGAGACCGAAACCGACCCCCGACGGCGCGCACTGTCTTACGCGATCCTTGCGCCAATCCGCACAACCGCCAACCCTGGATCGCCGATCTGTCGATCGCGGATGAACTCACGCTCTATTGCGACCCGGATCGCCGGCTGCCGCACACCGACCCGTTTGACCGGCAGATCACCATTGGGCTCGGCTGCTTCGTCGAACTCCTGTCACAGGCTGCGGCAGACGACGGATACCGGACCGATGTTGCGGTCTTTCCGGACGGTGACCCGCAGCCGCGTCTCGATACGAAGCCGGTGGCGCGTGTGCGCTTCGTTCGCGACGAGACCGTCGAGCGCGACGCGCTCTTCGCGCACGCCTTGCGACGGCGTTCGAACAAGGAAGCCTATGACACGGCTCGCGCAATCTCAGCCGAGAGCATTGAGACAATTGCAGCTTCGGCGCGCAGCTTTTCGGTGAGCTCCACCAATGAGCCGACACGGGTCGCAGACCTGCGCGGAAAGGCTTGGGACGCGCTCTACACTGAGATGACGACCTACGATACCGCCAAGGAAAGCATCGACCTGATGCGCATCGGCCGCGGCGAGATCGAGTCCAATCCAGACGGCATCGACCTGTCCGGCGCCTTCCTCGAAGGTCTCTACAAGGTCGGAATGCTTCCCCGCGAGGACATGCTGGACAAGAATTCCAGCGTCTTCGCCCAACAGATACCGATCATGAAGGCTCCGTTCGACACGGCCATGGCCTTCATCTGGCTGACGACGCCTGGCAATACCCGCGCACAGCAGATCGAGGCCGGGCGCGACTATGTCCGGCTCAATCTCGCCGCGACCAGCCTCGGCATAGGCATGCATCCGTTGAGCCAGGCGCTGCAGGAGTTCGATGAGATGCGGCCGCACCACATCCTGCTACGAAATGCGCTGGGTGTCGCAAATGGCGATACGCTGCAAATGTTCGTGCGACTGGGCTATGGTCCGGAGGTCAAGGCTGGCCCCCGCTGGCCCTACGAGACCCGGATCAGGAACGCATGAGCGAAAACAGCATCGCGAACGAAGGGGACATCGCAGCGATGTTCCGGCTTCTGAACGAGATTGGCATCATCGCGCAACTCTCCGGCGCTGCCTTCGAGCGGGTCATGCCCGGAACCATGACGCTCCCTCAGTTCACGGTGCTGAACCACCTGACACGACTTGGCGGCAACCGAACGCCGCTGCAGATCGCCAATGCGATGCAGGTGACTAAGGGCACGATGACCAACACACTCGGGCACCTCGAGAGGGCGGGGTGGATCGCGATCCGACCTGATGAAAAGGACGGTCGATCCAAGCGGATCGACATCACTGCGAGCGGCCGGTCCGCCCATGGCGAGGCAGTCAGGTCGCTCGCACCAGAACTCGTCTGGCTGTGCGGCATTGTCGCGCCTGGGCAGGTTCATAAAATCATCCCTGCTCTTGAATCGATGCGCAAAGCCCTCGACCAGCGTCGAGGCTGATGTCAATCGGCTCGGAATCGGGACCTTTGATCAACAAGCTCGTCCGCCAGCTTATGAATAAGTTTCAGCACTCGATTTGATCGCAATGGGTCAGATCCTGCAAATCCACTCAACAAGCTATGTGACGCTGAACGGCTGCCGAGGGGTGGATTTGTGCCCGACGGCTTCTAGGCGGGGACGCTGCGATAGCGGTCTCGTTCAGGGGCTGCCACACTTCGACTGCTGAGCACCTCCCCGAAAATCGGACAGTGACGGAAGCTAAGAGCTGACGTCTGCTGATCTCCAAGGACGAGGGGATCAGCATATGGGGAAGCGCGGGAATCATGACGCGGGCTCCAAGGCTCGCGTAACGCTGGAGGCCGCGAAGGGCGAGCGCACCATGTCGGAGTTGGCCGCGGCATATGGCGTGCATCCGACGATGATCCACCAGTGGAAGAAGGCGCTGCTTGACGGGGCGGCGGACATCTTCGAGCGGGGCGGCAAGAAGGTCGCTGAGGTCGACGAGGACACTGTCCGGGCGCTGCATGCGAAGAGCCGGCCATCGCATAGAACGACACAAGGCGAGCGATCGCCGACGAGGTTGGAAAGGGCGGACAGGAGCTAGTGCACAAAGCCGGTTGAAACCGCCGGATCAGGAAAACCCACTGGGGCCGTGCACTTCGAGTGCGAGGTTACGATCGGGACCTGAGACGCGCGAATGGCATTATGGCCAACGGCACATGAAAGGCCGCACCAACGGGGTCGGATTGATGGCCGCACCAACCAGCAGCTCCAAAAGGCTCGAAAAACCCTTGCCAACGGAGAGCCGTCTATACACGGCCCCACAGTTGCCAGTCTGCTGTACCTCTACACTGGGCTTGAACTGTTTGAAAACAACCAAGCCTGCGCCATTGAGCCGCCACGGTCAGCGCATTAACATGAGGCGGGTTGATCTTCGGGCGGAAGGTGAGATGGGCGGTCGTTGTACCGGGATCACGTTCGTAGCATTTCTGGCACTGATCTTCGTAGCGCCTATGTTTTCGTCTCTGGCGTACGCCGAAGACGCCAAGCCTTTGCGCGGCGTAGCGCTTGTCATTGGCGAGTCCCGCTACGACCGATTGCCCGCACTCTCCAATCCGGCCAACGACGCTCGCGCCGTCGATCACTTGTTGGGTGAACTTGGCTTTGACGTCACATCCGTAACGGATGGCGACAGGGCCAAGCTCGACCGCAGCCTGAAGCGTTTTGTCGAGGATGCCGAAACCTCCGATGTCGCGCTGCTCTACTACTCCGGTCACGGCATAGAAGCAGGCGGCGAGAACTACCTGGTGCCGATCGGCGCCGACACCTCCTCGCTCGCCGACGCCGCCAACAGTCTCATCCCGTTGTCGAGACTGCTTGCAGAACTGAGAGCCAAAGTTCCCGTGGCGATCATCCTGCTCGACGCGTGCCGCACCAACCCCTTTCCTGCCGGATCAACCATCGCTACGCCTTCGGGGCCGGTACCAGTCGCTGCTGCCGGCCTCGACCTGACGCGCGGGGCAGTTGCCCTCGCCGATGTCGCCGGCGCGCCGATAAACCTCGGCGAAGTGATCGGCTTTGCGGCGGAACCAGGCCACGCTGCGCTCGACGGCGATCCCGGCGGCCATAGCCCTTATGCCGCAGCCTTGCTGAAACATCTCGCCGCTGGCGGCTTTGCATTTGGCGATGTGATGACGATGGTCGCCGAAGAGGTTTACATCCAGACAGGCGGCCGCCAACGGCCATGGACCAATGCCAGCCTGCGACGGCTTCTGTATTTCGGCCTGTCGCCGGAAGAGACCACCGATGATGACGATACCGCAATTCGCGGTGAGCGTCGCAGTTTACTGCTCACTATCGCCACCACGCCCGCTGACACTCGACGCCTTGTGGAAGCTGCGGCCAACTCTGAAGCCGTGCCGCTCGGCACACTCTATGGACTGCTGGCCGCACTCGGCACCGACGTGCCGAAAGACCCGCGCGAACTCGATCGACTCTTGCGCGGGCAGACTGCGCATCTCAAGAGCATCACTGCTGAACGTCAGGCATTGAAGAGTACGGATGCAGAGATCGTGCGCCTGTCGGCTCTCGCGGAAAAGGCGCTGGCCGACGGAGCAGTGCGGGCATCGATCCAATTTCACGAACAGGCAAAGAAGCGGGTCGCCCAGCTTTCCAAGACCGTCGACCAAGCTGAGGCCGATGTCAGGGCTAGGCGCGTGGAATTCGCGGAAATCTACGGTCGCAGTGCAGATACTTATTGGCTCGCTTTCGATCTGATGAAGGCTGCCAAGGATTATAGGAGGGCTTTCGATGAGGTGGAAAAATGGGATGCGGGGCTCGCCTGGCAGTATAAGCTGGCCGAAGCCAACGCTTTGCGCACTTATGGTGAATATCGGGGCGACAACAAAGCGCTCCAGGCGTCGATGCGGACCTTTGCCGAGGCAGCCAAGCTGATTCCTCTCGATCGGATGACCCCGGCACTAGCCAAGACCCAGAACGATTTCGGGCTCGCGGTACACATGTATGGACTGCGCCAAAGCGACACTGCGGCTCTGGAGCAAGCGGTCGGAATATTCGGTGACATCACGAACAGTGGGATCAAGCAGGTCGACGCTTCCATCTGGGGAACAGCCGAATCCAATCTCGGCACGGCACTGGTCTCGCTGGGGATGCGCAAGAGTGGTCCGGAGCAATACGAGCAGGCTGTCATGGCCTTCCGTGCCGCACAGCAGTCCGTTTCGCGCGCGCAGGACCCGCTCAAATGGGCGCTGGCGCGAAAAGGCGAGGCTGATGCCATTGCCTGGATTGGATTGCGCGGCAATCAGCCCGACCGGCTGCATGAGGCCGTCGACGCTTACAACGACGTGCTGACCACGCTAAAGCGCGATCTGGATCCCCTCTCCTGGGCAGCGACGCAGGACGGGCTCGGCAGCGCCTTGTGGGCGATCGGCGACCGGCTCGACGGCACCGACATGCTGCAAGACGCCGTACAGGCCTACAACGCAGCGCTCAGCGAGAACACGCGTGAACGCGTGCCGCTCCTGTGGGCCACGGGTCAGAACAATCTCGCCAATGCGCTGTTGTCCATCGGTCAACGCGAGCAGGGCCTGCAAAGCCTAACGCTGGCGGCCGATGCCTATCGAAACGCGCTTGAAGAGTGGACACCCGAGCGCGAGGCCTTCGGTTGGGCGACCGCGCACAATAACCTAGGCCGCACGCTGGTCGTCACCGGCGAGCGCTCCGGCAACGATCAAACCATCGAAGCCGGGATTGCCTCCTATCAGGACGCTCTGAAGGTTTGGACGCGCCAGAGCGCACCACTGCAATGGGCGTCCCTGCAAGGGAGTGTCGGCGAGGCGCTGCTCATCCTTGGCCGCAGCAGATCCGATGCAAAGCTCATCGGCGAGGCCCGAAAGGCAATGCAGACCGCCTGGACGTTCTATCGCGACGCGGGCTACCCCCAGTACGATGGGTTTTTTGGGGAGCGCATGGCAGAAATCGATCAGGCGCTGGCGTCATTGAATTAGGGGTGTCAACGGCGGAGCAATTCCAGGCCACGGCGGCGGAGTAAAAGCCGGCCACTTGCGTGAGAGTGCTCCAAAGCAGCGAAGCGCCCCGATCGGGGGCCTTCCCGCAGGACTGCCGGCAGCTTCAGCTGTTTGAGGTGATGGCCAAGCAGTACCTGCGGCGTGCCGCTCGTCGTTCCAACAGGCATCGCGTCGCCTGTCCCTTTGACGGTCATGAGGCTCTCCCAGGAATGAGCACCGCGTAGTCGGCGGCCGATGTCGCTTCGCGTGCCGGCCGACCGCCAACGACCTCTGAAGGAAGTCAGCCAGGATCGGGCTCATTGTTTGTTCGAGTGAAATCCACTGCTTCGCTTGACCCCAGCGTGCCGTCATCTCCCAGAACGGCTGGGCAAGACGCGCAGGCGGTTTACCAAAAGGTCGTCCGCCAGGATTGCTTCCTTCAGCGCAATCAATTCCCCGACATCCCAAGTGGCGCTCAAATACCGGCCTTTGGCCCAATCTGCCCGGCCTGAGCACAGCCAGACGGCAAAGCCCGCCGCGAGCATCGGATCGTCTACCAGAAACGCTTGCATCGCATCGGGCATGTTCCGGCCAAGTTCGGTTGCGACCCCGCCGGGATGCAGGGCAAAGCACTTGATCCCGTCCTCACCGTGGTCGGCCTGCACGAACTCGCATAGGCGATTGATGGCGTGTTTCGACGTCTGATAGTCCGACGCCCCCGGGGTCAGCAGCTGAGCGCCGACGGAGGACAGCAACAGCAGATGGCCGCCACTCTTGCCTTCGGCGGCATGTTTCTTCGCCGACTCTATCAGAGCGGGGAGGGTGTAGCGGATGACGTGATAGACGCCCTTCACGTTCACTTCCCAGTTCCACCACCAGCCCGCAGGGTCGGACTGGCCGATCCTGGTCCAGGGACCAAGATAGCCTGCATTCGCGTCGGCGATATCAAGCGAACCAAACCGGGTTACACAGTCCGCGACGGCCCCCTCAACATCAGCGGCAACCGTCACATCGCACGCCAAGACCGCGCACTCCGTCTCGGGGTTGGCCGCATGGACCAGCGCCCGTGTCTCCCCAAGTGCCGTCTCGGTCCGAGCGACAAGGTAGACCGCGCGCGCGCCGGCTTGAGCAAAAGCCACAGCGGTCGCCTGTCCGATGCCGCGCGAGGCGCCGGAGATGAACACCACCTTGCCGATGGCGCTGCCGGCAAGCGAACCTTTCGGTTCGATCGCGTCGTAGACGGCATGATGGGCCGTCAGGTCAAGAAATTGGGTCTGGATCGAAGACATGCGGTGCTTCCGGTCGCTGGTTGGGTTCGATCCACCTTCATAGCGGCCTCTCCGCACACATGCCTGCCAAAACCTCCAAAACCCCTGCCTATTCCTACAGTGTTGCGCAGGAACGGGTGCCACCTCGGCAAAGGTCTGTTATAGCCGGAGCGATAGGGGGCAGTCATGGATCTTGCGCGACTGATCGACCAGAGCCGCCAGTATCTATGCGACACCGTCGAGAAGGATCGTACGCTTCCAGGTCTGACGGTGCTGTGCAGAGAGTCGGCAAGCGACATCGAAGCGGTCCTATATGAACCGGTGATCTGCCTGATCCTTCAGGGGCGCAAGGAAACCTCTATTGGAGATCAGTTCGCCGACCTAGGGCCGGGAGATGTCTTGCTGGTTAGCCATCACCTGCCGGTCCAGTCGCGGATTATTGCGGCCAGCCAGCAGGAACCTTACCTCGCAGTAGTCCTAATGCTCGACCTCGGCCTCGTCCGCGGATTGCGTGACCAATTGGCCGATGCCGCCATCCAGGCCTCCGAGGGCGGGTCGCTTGCCGCTGGGCGGGCGGAACCGGCGCTGCTTCGCGCCTTCGAACGCTACTTCGACCTGACGAACAGTTCATTAGATGAGCAGGTTCTGGGGCCTTCGATCTTGCGCGAGATTCATTATCGTCTGCTGATGTGCCCTGCGGGGGCAATGCTGCGCAGCTTGCTTGTATCGGAAAGCCACGCCAGCCGGATCGCAAAGGCCTTGCTTCGACTGCGCCGCGACTTCCGCGCGCCACTCGGCCTGCCCGAGCTTGCGAGGATCGCAGGCATGGGTGCAACGTCATTTCATCAGCACTTCAAGGCGGTCACCGGCACGACGCCGCTGCAGTATCAGAAAGATCTGCGCCTGATCGCGGCGCGCGCCTTGCTGGCTGAGCGCGGGAAGAGCGTTTCCGAGGCGGCTTTTGCGACTGGCTACGAAAGCCCAACCCATTTCAGCCGCGACTACCGAGTCGCCTGTGAAGAATCTCGTCTTGTCAGGCGAGGCGCATGTGTCCGACGCTGCTCCGGAACAGAACGGCGGCGAGGATCAGCAACAAGAGCTTCCTGAACCATGCCAGGAGGAGCCTGAGGTT
>Ga0209902_101158_pt1 | contig 15298 bp, 6 predicted proteins | sample FECB27metaG_FD_188304 | JGI IMG/M metagenome (GOLD analysis project Ga0209902, IMG submission 188304) | Cyanobacterial communities from the Joint Genome Institute, California, USA - FECB-27 (SPAdes) (version 2) | ecosystem: Environmental > Aquatic > Thermal springs > Hot (42-90C) > Microbial mats ...
GCGCTACCTAGCCCACAGCCTCCAATGTACCTGCCCTAAAGCCCTCTGTGTGACACGCCCCTCACGCCTCCGGCGTGATGTCGTGCGCGCCTGGAACCGCGCCCTTGCCGAGGCTGATGACCGGTTCCATGGCGTCGAAGGCGCTGGGCGGGAGGTGGCATTTGATCTGGTGGCCGTTGCCGAACTCGCGCACCGGCGGCACCTGGGTCTCGCAGAGATTACCCGGCACCTGGCTCTTGTAGCGGCAGCGGGTCTGGAACGGGCAGCCCGGCGGCGGGTTCATTGCCGAGGGGATGTCGCCTTCGAGCACGATGTGCTTCTTCACCACCGACGTATCGGCAATCGGGATCGCCGAGAGCAATGCCTCGGTATAGGGGTGATAGGGCGGAGAGAATATCTGGTCGGTGGTGCCCTGCTCGACGATGTGGCCGAGATACATGACCACCACGCGGTCGGCGATGTAGCGCACCACTGACAGATCGTGGCTGATGAACAGCATCGTCGTCTTCGACTTGCGCTGGATGTCCATCAGAAGCTCGGTCACGGCTGCCTGGACCGAGACGTCGAGCGCCGAGACCGGCTCGTCGGCGACGACGACCCTGGCCTGGCCGGCGAAGGCGCGGGCTACGCCGATGCGCTGCTTCTGCCCGCCCGAGAGCTGGCGCGGCATGCGTTCGGCGAAAGCGCGTGGCAGCTTGACCAGATCGAGCAGCTCCAGCATGCGCTGCTTGCGGTCGTTTGCCGTCTTGCCGACCTTGAACTTCTCCAGCGTGCGCACGATCTGCGAGCCCACCGAATGGCTCGGGTTGAGCGTGTCGAACGGGTTTTGGAACACCATCTGGATCGACGCGACGGTGGCGACGTCGCGGTCCTCGATGCCGGTCGACTGGATCTCCTTGTTGCCGAGCAGCACCTTGCCGGAACTGGCCGTCTCGAGGCCGAGCAACACCTTGGCAAGCGTCGATTTTCCGCAGCCGCTCTCGCCGACGATGGCGACGGTTTCGGATTCGCGCGCCTCGAAACTGATGGTCTCATTGGCCTTGACCACCCTGCCCTCGCTGGAGCCGAAGACCTCGCTGCCGCCGACGCGGTAATATTTCCTGAGGTCCTCAATCCGGAGTACCGGCGCGCCCGGCTTGACCGGCTCGTGCTTCTTTTCGGCGCCCGGCGGCATGGCCGCCCAGTCGATCTCGTTGAAGCGCACGCAGCGACTGAAATGGCCGTCATGCCCAGTGACCGGGATCATCGGAATTTCGTCGGCGTTGCAGACGCCTTCGACGAAATGGTGGCAGCGCGGGCCGAAATTGCAGCCCTTGGGACGCTGGTGCGGCAAAGGCAGCTGGCCGGGAATGGCGACCAGCGGGCGCGAGTTCTTGTCGGCACCCGGCAGCGGAATCGAGCGGAACAGCCCCTGCGTATAGGGGTGGCGCATCCGGTCGAAGACGTCCTTGATTGAGCCGGTCTCCACCGCCTCGCCCGAATACATCACGGTAATCCGGTCACAGGTCTCGAGGATCAGCCCGAGATTGTGCGACACAAAGATCATCGAGGTGCCGAACTGCTTGCCGAGCCCCTTGACCAGTTGAACGATACCGGCCTCGACGGTGACGTCGAGCGCCGTCGTCGGCTCATCGAGCAAAAGCAGCGCCGGATTGGACAGCAGTGCCATGGCAATGACGATGCGCTGCTGCTGGCCGCCAGAGAGCTGGTGCGGGAAGGAGCGCATCATGCGCTCGGGGTCGGGCAGCTTGACGGAGCGCACCATTTCCAGTGCGCGTTTGTAGGCCTCTTCCTTCGACACCTTGTCGTGGATCATCGGCACTTCCATCAGCTGCTGACCGACCTTCATCGCCGGGTTCAGGCTGGCCATCGGCTCCTGGTAGATCATGGCGATCTTGTTGCCACGGATGGAGCGCAGCTCCTCGTCGGACATGTCGCCCATGTCCTTGCCCTGGAACTTGATGCGGCCGCCGACTATCTTTCCGATGTTGGAGAGGTCGCGCATGATACCGAGCGACACGGTCGACTTGCCGCAGCCGCTTTCGCCGACGATTCCCATCGCCTCGCCCGGCATGACGGTGCAGGAAAAATCCATCACCGCAGGGATTTCGCCGCGGCGGGTGAAGAACGAGATCGACAGGTTTTCGATCTCGATGATCGGTTCGGCGGCAGCGTTTCTGACGGTCTCGTTCATGACGCTCTCCTTCAGTCCTTCATCGATTGTTCGCGCAGCGCATCGGCAAGAAGGTTGAGGCCGAGCACGAAAGACATCAGCGCGATTGTCGGCGGCAATGCCGGGTGGATGAACGAGCGCAGCAGGCGGCTGGCGTCCTTGATCGCCGTACCCCAGTCCGGGCTTTCCGGCGCTAGGCCGAGGCCGAAATAGCCGAGCGTGCCGAGCAGGATGGTGGTGTAGCCGATACGCAGGCAGGCATCGACGATCAGCGGACCGCGCGCGTTTGGCAAGATCTCCCACAGCATGATGTACCACGGGCTCTCGCCGCGGGTCTGGGCGGCGGAGACGTAGTCGCGCGTCTTGATGTCCATGGTCAGGCCGCGGACGATGCGGAACACGCCCGGGCTGGAAGCGAAGACGACGGCGACGAAGATGTTGAGCTGGTTGGGGTCTATCGAGATGATGCCGAGCGGATCGGCGTTGAAGACCAGTCCGACATAGACCCAGCCGCCGAGCAGCAGGGTGAGCCCGAGCTGCAGGTAGATGCGTTCGGGCCGGCTCTTGAAGCGGGTGTAGAACAGCACCGAAAAGAAGATGATGGGGAACAGGAAGAACACGCCGGCCATGGCATAGGGGATCGGCGTGTCCATGATGCCCGGGGTGACCAGCAGGTAGAAGAGCAGGATCACCGGGAAGGCGAGCACCAGATTGGCGAGGAAGGACAGGAACGAGTCGATCCGCCCGCCATAATAGCCGGCCGGCAGGCCGAGCGTGATGCCGACCATCAGCGCGAAGGCGGTGGCCGCCGGTGCGATGATCAGCACGATCTGGCTGCCATAGACCATGCGCGAGAACACGTCGCGGGCGAGCTTGTCGCCGCCGAACAGATAAACCTGCTTCGATGCCGGCTCGATGGCGCCGGGCAGCGCGTCCTTCATGATCGGGATCTGGCTGAGCGGGTCGAAGGGCGCGACCTTGGCCGCGAAGATCGCCGTGAACAGCCAGAAGAAGCAGATGCCGACGCCGGCAATGCCGACGCCCGAGTCGAAGAGCTGGCCGTAGAGGCCAAGATGCTTGCGAAAGTTGAAGCTGGCGACCAGCACGATGGCCATGGCCAGCCACACCGGCCAGAAGCGGGCGAGCACGCCGAGGAAGACCTGGAAGGCGCCGATGAATTCGAGCTGCATGCGGCCGTCTCCCTACTGAACGCGGATGCGTGGATTGAGGTAGGCGTAGCCGACATCTGAGATCAGCTGGGTGATAAGCACGATGAAGACCGAGACCAGCGAGCAGCCGAGCAACAGGTCGATGTCGTTATTGCCGGCGGCTTCGACAAGCGTGTAGCCAAAGCCCTGGTAGCGGAACATCACCTCGACGATGACGACGCCGGTGAGCAGCCACGGGAACTGCAGCATGATGACGGTGAAGGGTGCGATCAGCGCGTTGCGCAACGCGTGCTTGACCACGACATTGCCGAAGGACAGGCCCTTGAGGCGCGCGGTGCGGATGTATTGCTGGGTCATCACCTCGACCATTGAGGCGCGTGTCATGCGGGCGATGTAGCCGATGCCGTAGATGGCGAGCGTCATGACCGGCAAGGTGAAGTTGTAGAAGGTGATGCCCTGGCTGGCGGAGGCGGCCGAGCCGTTGAGCCAGCCGAGCCACGAGGCGAAGATGACGGTGAAGATGACGCCCGAGACATATTCAGGCGTCGCCGTCGTTGCGATCGAGGCAACCGACAATGTCCGGTCGGTGCGCGAGCCCTCCCGCATGCCGGCGAGGATGCCGATCAGGAGCGATATCGGCACCATGGTGACGAGCACCCAGAACATCAGGATGCCGGTGGCGCCCAGGGCCGGGAAGAGCTTTGTCGCAACCGGTGTCTTGAACTTGGTCGAGCAGCCGAAATCGCCCTGCAGGATGCCGGAATAGGTCGGCTCCGCCGCTTCGTTGCAGAAGCGGAAGCGCGGCACCGCCTGGCCGGTGGCCGGGTCGATGTTGGGCTGCTTCTGGACGACGCCGAGCCACTGGCCGTAGCGGATGAAGAAGTTCTGGCGGTAGCCGTTGCGCTGCAGCCAGCTTTCGAGCTGGTCAGACGTCGTGCGCATTTCGGTCTGGCTGATCGCCAGCTTCTTCAGGTTGGGCTCGAGATTGATGAGGAAGAACACCACGAGGGTCAGGCACAGCATGGTCAGTGCCATGGTGCCGAGGCGGCGCGAGATGAAGGATAGCATTGGCGTCCCCTGCCTTTGTGGGTTTGGGGTCCGTGGCGATCAACCCGGTTGCGGAAGGCGGGAGGGGTGCAGGACACCCCTCCCCGAAATGCGGCCCAGGCTCAGGCCTGGTCGAGCCACACCTTGCCGTAATCGTGCTCGAAGGTCGGGTGCATGCCGCCGCCCTTCACCGCGGCGACCGAGTGGTTGTAGAGCTTGCGCCAGAACGGCTGGATGATGATGCCGGCATCCTGCAGCGTCTGCTCGATGTCCTTCATCATGTCCTTGCGCTTGGCGACGTCGGCGACGGCCAGTGCTGCGTTCAGCTTCTTGTCCCACTCAGGGTTCGACCAGGCGCTTTCGTTCCAGGCTTCGCCGGTGCGGTAGGCCAGCGCCAGAACCTGCACGCCGAGCGGGCGCATGTTCCAGTTGGTCATCGAGAACGGGTACTTGGTCCAGTCGTTCCAGAAGGTCGAACCGGGCAGAACGGTGCGCTTGACCTTGATGCCGGCATCGCGCAGCTGGGCGGCGATCGCGTCGCCGGTGTTCTTGTGCCAGTCCTCGTCGACGGTGATCAGCTCGTGCTCGAAGTCGGCCTGGCCGGCTTCCGCCATCAGCGCCTTGGCCGCTGCCGGATCGCGGGTCTGCTTGGGCAGCTCGAAGTATTCCGGATGGATCGGCGCAACGTGGTGGTTTTCGGCCACAGCGCCGGCATTGCCGTAGCCGAGCTGCAGCACGACCGCGTTGTCGACGGCCTTGTGCAGCGCCTGACGCACCTTCTGGTCGTCATAGGGCTTGTTGGCGACGTTGGTGCGGGCAACGATGGTGGCTGCGGTCACGACTTCCGACTTGACCAAGCCGAGGCCGTCAAGGATCGAGACATAGTCGGCCGAGGTTTCGAAGTTGGTGTGCACTTCGTTGGCCTCGAAGGCGCTGACCATGGCGGCCGGGTCGGTGCCGTAGTCGATCAGCTCGACGCCGTCGAGATAGACCTCGCCGTTCCACCACTTGTTGTCTTCGCGGCGCTTGTAGACCACCTTCGAGCCGACATCGTAGGAGACGAGCTCGAACGGACCGGTGCCGATCGGACAGGCTTTGAAGTCGCCGCCCTTCTCGTCGAAGGTCTTGTGGACGATGAGGCCAGGATAGTCGCAGAGATTCGGGATGATCGAGATGTCGGAGGTGGTCAGCTTGAGCTTGACCGTCATGTCGTCGACCTTCTCGACCGAGCCTTCGCGCAGCTTGCCGGACTTCTCGTCGACCAGCGTGCCGAGGCGGCCGGGCATCGAATTGCCTTCAGCGCTCTTGTCGGCCCAGCGGGTGAAGTTGAAGATCACGTCATCGGCGTTGAACGCATCGCCATTCGACCAGGTCACGCCCGGACGGACGTGCAGGACGTATTCGGTGGCGTCGTCGTTCACTTCCCAGCTGGCCAGCAGATAGGGTTCGAAGGTGTATTTGTCGGTGTACTTGACCAGCGGCTCGATCGCCTGGCGCTCGGCATTGGCGATCTCGGACCAGTCCGCCTTGCGCGGATCCTTGGGGTCCTTGATCCACTGCGCGACTTTCAGGATGCCGCCCTTCTTGGCTTCCTGCGCCTGGGCCTCGACGGGCATGGCGAGACCGATCATGCCATAAGCCATGGCTGCGGATGCGCCGAAGGTCGTTGCCATCGCGAGGAACTCGCGACGGTCCATCTTGCCGTCGACGACAGCATCGGCCAGCTCACGGATGTGGCCGGGAACAAGATCAGAGTTGCTCTTGTAGAATGTCATTTCCGTCTCCCATTGAAGCTGTAACGTTACCATTTCGCATCCGATTGCCGTTGTCAAAACGGTCGGACGTCATCGTTCCCATAGGTAAGTCTGCAATTTTGAAAGGAGAGCAGTTCGCGTGATAGCGACAGAGTTGGCGCAAAAATGGTAGTGCGTTGCGGATTCGTCGGAATCTTCGCCCCGAGCTAATATGCCCGAGTTCCGACAACGGACGGCAGTGCCACGACACTTAGCCTGATATGTCAGCGCAGAGGTTACCGCAGCGGCAGTCCGCTCAGTATTCCTTCTCGTAGAAGATGCCGCCCTTGGCCTCACCGGCGTCGGTGGCCTGGCCACGCAGCTTGACGCCACGGCCGACATTGAGGTCGATCGTCGCCTTGCCCGAACCGGGCTGGTCGCCGGCTTCGATCGACAGATAGGTGCGGTCGTTCAGATACTTGCCGACGGCAACCGAGGTGTCGCCCTGCTCGTTGGTCTTGATGTCGAGATCGTCGACGCCGAGCATCGCGCGCAGGCTCGACAGCAACGACGTCGAGCCGCCGATGCCGGCCATCTGGGCTGCGGCGTCGGCGAGCTGTGCGATCTGCAGCGGAGACAGGTTGGACATCGAACGGCCGAAGATCAGCCGCGCCAGTACTTCGTCCTCAGGCAAAGCCGGCACCGAGGAGAAGGCGAATTTCGGATTGTTGGCTTCGCCGGTAATGCCGATGGTGACGGTGGCATCACCGGCAGTCGTTTCGGCGGCGAAGTTGATCGTCGGCACCAACGAGCCCGAGAAGCCGACCGAGCCCGAGGTGAAGTTGAGCCGCTTGCCGAGGATGGAGAGACGGCCACGGCGCAGCGTGAACTCGCCCACCGCTTGCGGCGAAGCCGACGAGCCCGACAGGCGTAGCGTGCCGCCAAGCTCGGCGTCGAGGCCGCGGCCCTGGACGAAGATCTGGTTGGGCGCATTGACAGTGACGTCGAGCATCAGCGCGCCGCTGCCGCCACTCGCCTTGGCGGGCGGACGCATCGCATCCTGCTGGGCAACGACCGCCTTGGGCGCGTTCTTGTGCTTGACGTCGACGGCAGTCAGTGCGCCGGGGAATTTTTCCGGAATGCTGATGACGGTACGGGCAAGGTTGATGGTGCCCGACAGCACCGGCGCCGAAACCAGCGGGCCCTTGATGGCGATATCGCCGCCAAGATTGGCGGTGACCACGCGGCCGTCGGTGTAGCGGCCGTCGGTCAGCTTGATGGCGATGTCGGCCGGGAAGCCCTGCGCCGCATTGGTGCCGACAGTGCCGCTGGCGGTGAGCTGGCCGCCCGTCGAGAGCGCGCCAGTCAGGCGATTGATGCGGGCAACACCGGCGGCGATGCCGATGTCGAGATTGATGTCGTTGATGGCGATGCCCGACTGGGCGATCAAAAGCCGCGCACCGGAAGCGCGGATGCTGCCGCCGATGACGGGCGACGTGGCGGGACCGCGGACCTGGACATTGACGTCAGCCGTGCCATTCAGGGCCATGCCCTGGGCGGCCAGCGTGCGACCGAGGAACTGGAACGGCACTGGCCCAGCGAAACTGAGGTCGAGCGCCACCGGCTTGGCAGTGGTGACGACACTGCCGCCGCCCTTGATCGCGAGGCCCGACCCTTCGCTGATCGTCGACTGGAAGGTGAGCTTGCCGCCGGCAAAAGTGCCGGTCGAGCCGATGTTCATGGCGCCGAAGCCGGCGCCAGTGGTCTGCGAGGTCGCCGCACCCGCGACCTTGAGGTCGTAGCCGATGGTCGGATTGGCGGCAGCGCCCGAGACTTTGACCGTACCTGAGATCGAACCGGCAGCGCCAAGGCCCGGCGCAAACGAATTGGCAAGCGAGGCCGGAACATTGGCCAGCGTCGCGTTGAGGTTGAGCGCGGAGCCGGCGGTGCCGGAAATAGTCGCCGTGCCGCCGCCGAGATTGAGCGCGAGCTTGTCGAGGGTCGTCGAACCACCTGCGATCGAAACCGTCGTCGGTCGCGCAATGGCAGCCTTGATGCCTCGCATGACGGCTTCGCCTGAGGCGAGCTCGATGGTTGTGGTGCCGCCAGCCAGCTTCACGCGGCCGGCCGCCTTTGCCGGAATGTCGGCGACGGTGGCGCCGCCGGAGAAGCCGGTCCATTCGCCATCGCGCTTGAGATCGACATCGATGCCGGAAATGACCGTCTTGCCCGAGGTCACCGACTTGGCCTTGATCGTGCCCGAGATCGCCGGCGCCTTGAGGTAGTTGAGGATGTCGGCATTGATGGAAACGCCGTTGGCGGCGAGATCGCCGCGCTTGAGCGAAGCCGTCCCCAGCTCGAGGCGCGCCTGCGGGACATCGCCGGAGCGGGTGAAGTCGATCTTGCCGCGCAGGTCGCCTTCGGCCTTCTCGAGCGCCAGTGCTGCAAGCGGGCCGATATCGGGCATATCGATATTGACGGTGCCGAGCGGGGCGAAATCCTGGTCGAGGACCAGGTCGCCCGACAGCTTGTTTTCGCCCAGCGACAACAACAAACCCTTGATCTCGCGCTTGCCGTCGGCGGTGGCAAGCACGGCGCTGCCCTGCAGCGGCTGGCCGGCGACGTTGCCCGAAAGTGCTACATTGGCGGCGGGATTGGCGGGATCGATCTTGCCTGATGCCTTCAGGCTGAGCCCGGTGATTTCGCGCGCCGCCGCCTCGATACGGTCGCTTGTGACGGTCAGCGAAATGTCAGGCGCAGTGCGCGCGCCCTTGGCGGTCAGCGCGAAGTCGACGGAACCCTTAGCGTCCTTGGACAGAAGCGAGATGTCGGCGAAGGAACCCTTGAGGTCGGCATCGACATCCGTGCCCTTGATCCGTGCCGTGCCACTGGCGGTCAGCGCGCCGGAGGTGAACTCGATGGCATTGGCGGCGAAGCTGCCTTCGGCGTCGCGGCTGGCGGTGGCCGAGAACTGCGTGCGCTCGGCGAGCGCGATGCGGACGCCTGATGGCAGCGCGCTGGAGGCGACGTCGGCCTTGACGCCGAGTTCGAGCGACATGTCGGCCAGGTTGAGCTTGGCGTTCAGCGAGCCGTTGAGCGCGTCGCTGCGGATCGTACCCTCGTCGACGGCGACCTGATCCTTGCTGATGGAGCCCGCCATGTCGACGGCGACACGGCCGGCGACCAGCGGTGCGAGCGTGGCGACGTCGGTCTTGAGTTCGGCGACGCCGAGCTTGATCGACAGCGGGCCGCTGCGGTTGGCGATGTCGAAGCCGTCGGAATGGGCAGAGGCGGCGATGTCGCGCAGTTCGGTGTTGCCAGCGATGACCGAGAGCAGCGAGGCGCTGAAATCGACTGCCGGCTCCTTGCCGTCGCCAAAGGCGCGCAGGCTCGCGGCGTTGATAGCGACAGTCACCGGCTGAGCGTCGCTGCCGAGGCTGAGCACGATCGGCCCCTCATTGGCCTTGACGTCGAGCGACAGGTCAGCAGCGCCTTCCGGATTGAGCGAGCCGGCGGCGGTGGCGGTCAGCGCGCTGCTGGCAACGGTGGCACGCTCGATGTCGAGGCCGCCTGTCGTCGTCCTGGTGCCGGCGATGTCGAAGGTGGTGTTGCCGGCGAGCAGCGGCTTCAGGGCTGCGGGCAGGAAATCCTCAAACGCGCCGTCGCCCTTGGCCGAAATGACGTTGCCGTTGTCAGTCAGCTGGTGGGTGCCGGAAATGCGGGTGACGACCTTGCCGTCGACGGCGAAAGTGCCGTTGCCGCTCCAGTTGGCGGCTGGCCCCTCGCCCGCAACGACGAGCTCGACCGCCGGCTGGTTGGGCAGCTTGAGAATGTTGGCGATGATGCCGCCGGCGGGCTCAGAGGCACGGATGTTGAGCGCGATGCGGTTGTCGGCGGGCGCAAACGCGATGTCGGCGTCGACCACGCCCTGCTTGCCGTCGCTGCGCGAAACGTTGAGCTTGGTCTCAATGCCGAGCGGCGAGCGGTCGGCGCGCAGCATGCCCTTGGCGGCAAGCTCGGCGATGCCGGTGCCGGCAAGTGCTTCGCCGAGCGCGATTTCGGGCAGCTCGATCGCCTTGATGTCGACGGAAACAGGTAGCGACAGGCCGCCACTGCTGCTTTCCTTCTTGGTGCCGCCCTGCGGCAGGCGGGCAAGCTCGATGCGGTCGGCGGCGATCCTGTCCGCGCGGAAGGTGCGCGACAGAAGCGCCAGCGGCGACCAATCCACGGAGACACCGCGCAAGGCGAGCCAGGCACCCTGGGCGTCTTCGATCACCACGTTGTCGAGCCGGAGATTGCCCGACCAGATGCCATTGAGCCCGCTCAGCCTGATCTTCTGGTCGGGCGTCGAGGCGACGCTGGAGATCAGCCCGGCGAGGTTTTCGCGGCCCTTCGAGGTCAGCGTGAAGACGGCGGCGGCGCCGATGACGAAGGCCAGCACGACGAGAACCGCAATGCGGAGGATGCGCAGGATTTTCTTCAGCATAACCATCGCGGTCAGAACGCCTGGCCGACGCCGGCGTAGAAGCCATAGCTGGGGTCGCCCGGCCCCGGATTGAGCGGCACGGCGACATCGACGCGCAGCGGGCCGAACGGCGTGAGATAGCGGACGCCGATGCCGGCGCCGACCTTGACGGTGCCGAAATCGGGGAACTGCTTGGCGGAGACGGTGCCGGCATCGATGAACGGCACAATGCCGATCTTGTCGTTGTAGTTGTAGCGGATCTCGACCGAAGTCTCGGCATAGGACAGGCCGCCCGTCGGTTTGCCGTTAATCTCCGGGCCGATGCCCTGATAGGAATAGCCGCGCACCGAGCCACCGCCGCCGGAATAGAAGCGCCGGTCGGCTGGCACGTCGTCGAGACCGGCGCCGAGGATCGAGCCCATGGCGACGCGGCCGGCGAGAACGAAGCGGTTCTGGTCGCCGAGGCCGTAATAGGCCGAACCCTCGCCCTTTAGCTTGACGAAGGCGTTACCATTCAGCGCGTCATAGGTCGGCTCGACATAAGCGAGCGCGCGGAAGCCACGCGTCGGGTTGAGCTTGTCGTCGCGGTTGTCGAAGGCATATTGCAGCGGCGTCGAGACCAGCAAATAGCGCTTGCCGTCAGGGTTGAGCGCGTCCTCGATGTCGGAATAGTCGACAGCGAGCGAGGCCGAGACGGTCTGCTGCCGATCCAGCTCGTAGGAGACGCCGGCATTGCCCTTGACCGAGAAGATGTCATAGGCGTCGGGGTGCTCGAACGACACCTTGGCATTGGCGAAGAACTTCGACGCTGGCCCGATGACACCAGGCTTCTCGAACATGATGCCGGCATTGTAGTTGAGCTTGCCGAGTTCGGTGGTGTCGCTGATGCGGCCGATCGAGCCGCTGATGCGCAGCTTTTCGGCGCGGCCAAACAGGTTGCGATGGCCCCAGTAGCCTTCGACGCCGGCACCCTCGGTGTTGGAGTAAGTGGCGCCGGCACCGAAATAACGCATCTTGCGCTCGCTGACGCGGACATCCATCGGGATGTTGCCGGTCGGATCGAGCGCCAGCGCCTCGTTGATCGAGACAGAGCTGAACACTTCAAGCGCCAGGAGACGGTTACGCGCCTCCTCGATTTCCTTGGGCGAGTATTTCCGGCCGGGTTCAAGCCCGGTCATGTAGACGGTGAAGTCGCGGTCGACGGCCTCGGTGCCTTCGACCGTCGTTGCGCCGTAACCGGCGATCGGGCCAGCGGCGACGTCGAGGGTGACGTCGAGCGTGGTCGTGGCGTGGTCGGCGACGATGGTGCGGCTGGTCACCTTGGCGAGCGGCCTGCCCTCTTCCTTGAGCGCGCGCACGATGCCGGCCTCGGCCTTCAGGATCGCATCGGAGGCGGCATTGCCACCAGCGATCAGGCCGAAATCGGCGCCCCTGATATTGGCGGCGTCGCCCTTGAGCACGACATCGCCAAGCGTGAACATCGAGCCGGGCTGGACCGTGACGCTGACCGGGATCGGCTGCGGCCCGTCGAAGACGGCGTCGGGCGCAAGATCGTCGAGGTTCTTGCCGGCGATGGAAATGTTGACGACGCCGTCATAGTGCGCCTTGGAAAACAGTGCGGCGACGAGGCGCTCGCGGTCGTTGCGCGCCTTGGCGAGCAGGCCGAGCGAACCGGACACCGGCCGATCCTCCTCGCCCTTGAGCAAAGAGGCGTTTTCGATCGCTTCCTTCAGATCGTCGTCAGTGGTGTCGACCTCGAAGGTGACGGCATAGTCGAGCGGGTCGACGACGTCGGCGTCGTCGTCCTTCGACGAGCCCCACAGCTTGATTCCGAAGATTTCGAAAGCTGAGGCGCGCTGGGTTTCCACGGCCAGGATGCTTGTAGACAACAGCATTGCAACCGCCGCGCGCGGAAGCGCACGGGCGATCGTCGGGCTGTCGAATCCACGCAAACGCCGCACAAACATCAAGCCAAGGTAACTCCCAATCCTAAAATTGGAATGAAGTTTCTGCCATTTCGTAAAGCAGCCACATTCGATATGTCAGAATTCATTGGGCAAATGAACGACAGCCGGGCCAGGGATTCGGGTGTTGTCATCGGAGCGATCCGCATGGGCGGGCAATACCATGCACAGCGTCCAAGACAAGTATTAACGTAGCAGGCCGTGCCTGCGCGGCTGCAGTATTGACTGGACTGTGGCAAGCTTAACATGTCGTCTAGAGCGACGATCAGGGTGGTGGAGGGATTTGGCGATGCGTGCGCTGCGGGCTTTTCCGGTATTCGTTCTTCTCGTTCTGGCCATGGCATTCGGGCTGGCCAACACATTCGAGGCGGCGGCAGTCGAAGCCCGTCGGGTCGTGACGATCGAAAACTCGGATTATTTCGGTTTTGACCTGCGCTCGGAGCAGAATGTCAGCCTCGACCAGTGCCAGACATCGTGCTTGGGCGACCAGTCCTGCCGCGCCTTCACCTACAACACCAAGGCGAAATGGTGCTTCCTGAAATCCGACTTCGCCACGATCAAGCCGTTCACCGGCGCGGTTGCAGGCAAGGTCGTGCCGGTCAGCGGCGAACCGGATATCGGCGCACCCGCCGAGCTATCGTTCTTCCCGGCCTCGATGGTCGACGAGGCGCGCCAGTATCGTAGCGCGCTGACGACCAACACGGTCGTCGACCCCGCCCTCGGCCTCGCCGCGCTGATCGATGCCGGCGAACAGGCGCTCTTGGGCGGCGACGGCCGCACGGCGATGCAGAAGTTCCGCGCAGCGGCGATCATCCTGCCCGACGACGCCGCGATCTGGACCCGCCTCGCCCGCGCCACGCCGGTCGTGTCGCCGATCAATGGCGAAGAGACCGCGTCGCTGCAGCGCGACACGACGTCGACCGCCTACAACGCCTATCTTTTGTCGCGCTCGGCCAGCAACCGCGCCGAGACGCTGGCGCTTCTGGCGCGCGGCCTCGACAAGCGCGACATGTTCCGCCCCTCGCTGCAGGCCTATGAGGCGAGCCTGGCACTCGACAATTCGGCTTCCATCCGCGCCGAGTACGAGGACCTGAAGGCGCGCAAAGGCTTCCGCGTCGTCGAGCACACCATCGACGCCGACACCACCTCGCCGCGCGTCTGCGCCCAGTTCTCCGAGGCGCTGGTCAAGACGGGCGTCGACTACGCGCCCTTCGTCACCATCGATGACCAGGCGCCGAAAAGCGTCGAGGCCAAGGATCAGCAGATCTGCGTCGAGGGCCTGCAGCACGGCCAGCATTACCGCGTAACCTTCCGCTCCGGACTGCCGGCAGCGCTCGGCGAGGTACTGGAAGCGCCCGTTGTGCTCTCTGTCTATGTCCAGGATCGCGGCCAGTCGGCCCGCTTCACCGGCGACAGCTTCGTCTTGCCCTCAACCGCCCGCCGCGGCATCCCTGTTGTGACGGTCAATATGGAAGCGGCAGACATGAAGCTCTACCGCATCGGCGACCGCTCGCTGGCGCAGCTTCTGTCCGGCTACCAGTTCCTGCGCCAGCTCGATGGCTATGACCTCTCCTCGATCGCCGACCAGATGGGCGAGCCGGTGTGGGAAGGCCAGCTGGCGATCGCAAACGAGCTCAACAAGGACGTGACGACATCCTTCCCGGTCGACGAGGCGCTGCCCAACCGCAAGCCCGGCGTCTATGTGCTGACCGCACAGCCAATCGACGACAAGAGCGACACCTGGGCGAGCAAGGCGACGCAGTGGTTCGTCGTCTCCGACATCGGGCTTTCGACCTACACCGGCCAGGACGGGCTCAACGTGTTTGCCCGCTCGCTCGCCTCGGCCAAGCCGATCGCCGATGCGGAGTTGACGCTGCTTGCCCGCAACAACGAGATCCTCGGCACCGGCAAGACCGACGCCGAAGGCCGCGCCACCTTCAACCCGGGCCTGACCCGCGGCAATGGCGGCCTGGCACCTGCCGTTCTGATGGCCAAGCAGGCCGACGCGGACTTCGTCTTCCTCGACATGACCCGCGCCGGCTTCGACCTGTCCGACCGCGGCGTCACCGGCCGCGCGGCACCGGCTGCGCTCGACGTTTATGCCTGGACCGAGCGCGGCATCTACCGCGTCGGCGAAACCGTGCATGCGGCAGCGCTTGCCCGCGACGACGCAGCGAACGGCGTCGACAACCTGCCGCTGACCTTCATCTTCACTCGCCCCGACGGCGTCGAGGACCGGCGCGTCGTCAGCCAGGGCGGCAATGCAGGCGGCCACAGTGTCGACCTGCCGCTGTCGACCGCCGCGATGCGCGGCACCTGGACGCTTGCTATTTACACCGACCCCAAGCAGCCGGCGGTGTCGAGCCAGATGTTCCTGGTCGAGGACTTCGTGCCCGACCGCATCGAATTCACGCTGACCTCGGACCGCAACGAGATCGCAGCTGGCGAAACCGCTGAAGCCACCGTCGACGGCCGCTTCCTCTATGGCGCACCCGCCGCCGGCCTCGCCCTCGAAGGCGAGCTGACGCTGTCGACCAAGCGCCAGTGGGACAGCTTCAAGGGCTTTTATTTCGGCCTCTCCGACGAACAGGAAGGCGAAGCCACGCGCGTTCCGCTGACCGACCTGCCGGTCGTCGGCGACGACGGCAAGGCGACCTTCCCCGTCTCCGTCGACCAGCTGCCGTCGACGACGCGGCTGGTCAATGCGGCGCTGAGCGTGCGCATGCGCGAGACCGGCGGCCGCGCCG
>Ga0209902_101159_pt1 | contig 15295 bp, 15 predicted proteins | sample FECB27metaG_FD_188304 | JGI IMG/M metagenome (GOLD analysis project Ga0209902, IMG submission 188304) | Cyanobacterial communities from the Joint Genome Institute, California, USA - FECB-27 (SPAdes) (version 2) | ecosystem: Environmental > Aquatic > Thermal springs > Hot (42-90C) > Microbial mats...
CGACCTTGAAGCCTGTCTTGGACACCATGAACGCTGCGACCAACCCAGGCAGCAGCACGCCGACGAGGGCGGTAAAGCCCATGTCCTTGCCGCTGGAGCGGGAAATGGTGATGGCCGAGGCGATGCAGAAGGCCGAGCACACCGCCATCAGGTCGCCGAACAGATGGCCGGTGCCGATCGAACTGCCGACGATGATCGACACGCCGCCGACCATCGCCAACATGGCAAGCAGGGTTGCCGGTCGCGGCCTTTCCCGAAGGAACATCCACGACAGCACGGCTGAAAACACCGTGTTGAAGGCCAGGATGAACACCAAATTGGCGGTCGAGGTGTTGTAGACGGCGGTGATGAACGAAATCGAGCCGATGCCATAGAGGCCGGCGACGACGAGGCCGGCCCGGCCGGGGATGAGTTGCGGTGCCTTCGGGCTCAGTGCGCGCCAGACCAGCCAGATAATGATGGCGGCGATGAACGTCGTTCCGCTGCGCATCAGCAGAATCGACCAGTTGTTGCCGTCGGCGAGCTTGATCAGCGGAATATCGACGGTCAGCGCCAGTCCGCCGATGCCTGTCAGCAGCAATCCCTTGGAGTGGTTCGATTGAGTGTCTGCCACGTATTTCCCCTGCCAGATGGTCGACGGCAGCGTGGAAACGGGCCGGACGGGCTCAGATGTCGCCTTCGAAACGCTCCCAGCCCTTCATGCCGAGATGCTCCTGAGGTGTGAAGCGTACCTTATAGTTCATCTTGCGCGAACCGTTGACCCAGTAGCCAAGATAGACGTGGGGCAGGCCCATGGCGCGTGCGCGGGCAATATGATCGAGGATCATGAAGGTGCCAAGCGAGCGTTCGTCCATTTCCGGATTGTAGTAGGAATAGACCATCGACAGGCCGTCCGACATCTGGTCGGTCAGCGCCACTGCCATCAACTCGCCCTGGCCCTGGCCGGTGATGAAGGTATCGGGGCCGCGGCGGCGATACTCGATCACCTTGGTGGTGACATGGGTGTCCTCGACCATCATGGCATAGTCGAGCACCGTCATGTCGGACATGCCGCCTCGGCGGTGGCGGGCGTCGAGATAGGAACGGAACAGCGAATATTGCTCTGTCGAGGGCTCGGCGTCGTGCATCGCCCCGACGAGGTCGGAATTGCGCTCGATCACCCGGCGCATGTTGCGCGTCGCCTTGAACTCCTGGGCCAGGATGCGGACCGAGACGCAGGCGCGGCAGGTCTCGCAGGCCGGGCGATAAGCGATGTTCTGTGAACGCCTGAAGCCGCCCTGCGTCAGCAGGTCGTTCATCTCGGGGGCCTTGTCGCCGACGAGGTGAGTGAAGACCTTCCGTTCGAATTGACCCTCAAGATAGGGGCAGGGGGACGGCGCCGTCAGGAAGAACTGAGGAGAATGGGTCGGATGCTGCGTCATCGAGCGTCAGGAAGACTCCCAATCAATGTTCCCTAGCTTGGCGCTGCCTGCGAAAAATTCAACATGAATGTGACGGCAAGCCCAATCTTTGCCTTCACATTTTGGCGCAAGTGCCGGTTTTGACTCGCCGAATGGCAATTTTAGCTGTCGCTGCGGCTGACCACGGTGCCAAGCAGCAGGTCATGCAGCGTGCGCTTGCGGTCGGAAAACAGCGAAACCAGCAGCACCAGCGGCGTCAGAACAACGTTGCCGGCCCAGAACAGCACCGAGTGAACCACCGCCAGGAGGCCATCGATCGGCCTGCCGTCGAGCCGGTCGAGCCGGATGCCCATCATGCGCATGCCGGTCGTTGCCTGGTTCGGCCCGCCGAGCGTCATCCAGATGTAAAGCAGGGCAACTGCGGGAAACAGCACGCCGAACAGCGCCCAGCCAAGGCCGAGCGTCAGCACGCCTAGAAAGAAGATGATGATGGCGAAGGGGATCATCAGAAGGCCGACGATCAGATAGTCGATCAGGAACGCCAGGATGCGGCGGGTGCGCACGCCGTCATAGGCGCGGCTGTCGTCGAGCCTGCTGTTGATGATTTCACCGTCCAGAACGCGTGCGGTCATGACTTCCTCTATGGGCGGACGAGATTGTCCGCGCCGGAAACAAATGGGAATTGCAGCGCCGGTTTCAAGAATTCCGGCGCGGGCTGGCAGAAATCCTGGTGGGGAAGCTCGGGCCTCAGCCCTTCAGCATCTCAGCTACTTCGGGTGCGAAGTAGGTCAGGATGCCGTCGCAGCCAGCGCGCTTGAAGGCGAGCAGGCTTTCCAGCATCGCCTTTTCGCCGTCGATCCAGCCATTGGCACCAGCTGCCTTGATCATCGAATATTCGCCTGACACCTGGTAGGCGAAAGTCGGCACGCGGAACTCGTCCTTCAGCCGGCGGATGATGTCGAGATAGGGCAGGCCCGGCTTGACCATCAGCATGTCGGCGCCCTCGGCGAGATCCTGCTCGGCCTCGCGCACCGCCTCGTCGGAGTTGGCGTGGTCGATGTAATAGGTCTTCTTGTCGCCCTTGAGCAGGCCCTGCGTGCCGATCGCCTCGCGGTAGGGGCCATAGAAGGCCGAAGCGAACTTGGTCGCATAAGACATGATGGCCACGTCGTGGAAGCCATTGTCGTCGAGCGCGTCGCGGATCGCGCCGATGCGGCCATCCATCATGTCGGAGGGGGCGATGATGTCGGAACCGGCGGCGGCCTGCAGCACGGCGGCGGCCGCCACCTGGGCAACCGTCTCGTCATTGACGATGACGCCGTTGCGCAGGATGCCGTCATGACCGTGGCTGGTGAAGGGGTCGAGCGCGACGTCGGTGATGATGCCGATCTCCGGCACCGCTGCCTTGATGGCGCGGGTGGCGCGATTGATGATGTTGTCGGGCTCGAGAATATGCGCGCCGGTCTGGTCGCGCAGGCCCATGTCGACATTGGGGAATGTGGCAAGTGCGGGAATGCCGAGCTTTGCCGCCCGTTCCGCTTCCTTGACGGCGAGATCGACCGACATGCGAAAAACGCCGGGCATCGCCGGTATGACTTCCCGACGGTTCTCGCCGTCGATGATGAAGATCGGCCAGATCAGGTCGTCGACCGTCAGGCGGTTTTCCTGGACGAGCCGGCGCGACCAGTCGGCCTTGCGCATGCGGCGCAGGCGGCGGCTGCCGGTGATCTCGTCGACGCTGCGGGCGCCGGCTGGTTTGGCTGGGGTGAACTTGTTCATCGGTATTCTCCGGCAATTGTGCAGTTTTTAGCATGCCGGTTTGCCCAAGACCAAGATGCAGGATGGGACCTGCGGCATTGACGCACCCATGCGCTCCACATTAGCTCTGCACACTCAGCCTGATGTGAGGGATTCCAGTGGACATGGACTTTGGCGGCGACGACGAAATCCGCTTCGAGCGCTCCGGAACCGCCGGCATCGTCACGCTGACGCGGCCACAGGCGCTGAACGCACTGACCCACAAGATGGTCCTGGCGCTGTCCAGGGCACTCACCGCATGGCAGGTCGACCCCAACGTCGCAATCGTCGTGGTCAAGGCCGAGGGCAGGGCATTTTGTGCCGGCGGCGATATCCTGCAGGTCTATCACGCGGGTCTCGCCGGCAATGCGCCGGTCGACTTCTTCGCCGATGAATACCGGCTCAACACCCAGATCCAGCGTTATCCCAAGCCATATGTTTCGCTCATCGACGGCATCGTCATGGGCGGCGGCGTCGGCATTTCCTTTCATGGCTCGCACCGGGTGCTGACCGAAAATGCGCAGTTCGCCATGCCGGAAGTCGGAATCGGCTTCTTCCCCGACGTCGGCGGCAGCCATTTGCTGCCCGACCTCGGCGGCCATTTCGGCATGTACCTGGCGCTGACCGGCAACAGGATCCGTTATGGCGACGCGCTGTGGTCAGGCCTCGCGACACACACGATTTCGGCCGACGGGCAGATCGGGCTGCTGGAGCGCCTGTGCGAGACCGGCGAGCCGGAAGCGATGCTGCGCAATTTCTTCCGCCCGGCCAAGCGCGAAACCGAGCGCGAAACGCTAGAGGCAATCGCCAGGCACTTCTCCGCGCCGACGCTGTCTGACGTCATTGCAAGCCTGGAGACGGATTCGAGCGAGTTCGCCCAAAAGACGCTTGCCACCATCCTGCAGCGTTCGCCCACCAGCCTGTCGGTTGCGTTCCGGCAAGTGAGGGCCGGACTGACCATGTCGATGGAGGACTGCATGCGGATGGAGTTCCGCATCCTCAGCCGCATGCTGGCCGGCCGCGACTTCTATGAAGGTATCCGTGCCGTTCTGGTTGACAAGGGTTCGACGCCGCAATGGCAACCGGCCCGGCTTGAGGATGTCGATCCCCTCGACATCGACCGCTATTTCGAAACGCTTGGCGACAGGGAACTTGCCCTTTGACCGACAGTGCAAGCCGCCTGCGCGAGATGCATCCGTCGGCAATAGAGAGCGCCTTCGCTTTGTTCCTGCGCGTCGTGGCCGGCTACTGCCTGCTGTTCGGCATCCTCTACTGGGTTCGCCTCATCGGCCTCTATGACGGCTCGCTCTGGCGTTTCGACCTGATGCCGATCCATTGGCAGGTCGCGGCAGTGACGCTTTCGGTGTTTTTCCCCTTCGCCGCCATCGGCCTGTGGATGCTGTCGTCCTGGGGCCCGGTCATCTGGTTTATTTGTGCCGTGACCGAGATCGCGATGTATGCCGGTTTCCCCGAACTGTTCGGAAGCCGGCCGCTGATCGTCGTCTCCCATATTGCCGTGGCTCTGATCTACGCGGCCTTCCGCATCGTCCTGCACCTGAAAAGGCGCCGTGCCGCGCACTAGAGCGTTTCCGCCTTCCTTCGGACAGCGGCCGCTCTCTGTCTTTTTGTTTTGCGCAATTCCGGACGGAAAGCCGCTTCACGGCTTTCCTGGAATTGCTCCGGCCAACGCTTTCAGTGCGTTGGCCGACACTCCGTAAAATACAAGGTTAATTATTCTTACTCGAAGTGGGGTTTGTTAACCCTCTTTCGAAACCTGTCCCCGGTAAGCCCTTGTTAAGCCTGACGTTTAAGTCGAATTTTATGGGTATTCGATAAGTTCGCGATCAAGGTGACATCAAACAAAAAAGTCACCAGGCGAAAACAGAGAGGCAAAGACAATGATCAATTCGCGTCAGGTGGCCAAGCCCGCCATGGTTTCCGAGGACCGTAACGAAGCGATCCGTTCGCTTTACATGGAATCTCTGCAGCTTGTTGAAAGACTTCATCGTCGTCTTCTTGACGTTATCAAGGATGAATTCGACCGCAACGGCCGCAGCGACATCAATGCGATCCAGGCTCTGCTGCTCTTCAACATCGGCAATGCAGAACTGACCGCCGGCGAATTGCGCTCACGCGGCTACTATCTCGGCTCGAACGTCTCCTACAACCTCAAGAAGCTTGTCGAGCTCGGCTTCATCAATCACCAGCGCTCGCGCATCGACCGTCGCTCGGTCCGTGTCAGCTTGACGCCGAAGGGTCAGGATGTGGCCGAGGTGGTTGCAGGTCTCTATGATCGCCATGTCGGTTCGATTGAGCATGTCGGCGGCATCAACACCGACGAGTTCAAGCAGATGAACCGCGCGCTGCAGCGCCTCGACCGCTTCTGGAACGACACCATCGCCTACCGGATGTAAGTGTGCAGGGAAGGGGAATAGGGCAGTAAGACAGCAGGGCAATGGGTCAACATGACCTCCGGTGCCGCGCTTAATTCTGACTGCCCTTCTGCCTTACTGCCCTATTCCAATCTTCCCAAAGGAACGACCTCCAGTCGCAGGGCCGGTTGCAGAAATGCACCGGTCCTTCCTTTTTTAGCTCGCCGACATTCAATGGAAGGCGCGCCAGCCATGTTGCCGCCATATTCGAATGACTATCGGGAAGCTGTGATGTGCCAGATCTGCCTGTTCGGCCGTCAGCAACCCGTGCGATGAAGTCGCGTTTCACGCTCTAGTGATGCCGGGTTATGGTTGGCTAATTGTTAAGTATGGCCGTCATATCGTCGCGGGAGATTTCCTGCCGGTTGTGTTGCGCGAATATGTCTGGAACGTCCATGAAAACTAGCCGCCGTTTCTTTCTCTCCGGTGCCGGCGCGATCGCCATGGCAGCCTTGTCGGGCGCAGCCAGCGCTCAGGACGTGATCGGCGAAGTTCTCGGCTCGTCGCGCCGCGGCAACTGGGATGACCAGTTCGATGCCCGCGTTAGCCAGGGCGCCAAGGTTGCCAGCACGCTGCCGGTGTTCACCTCGCAGACGGCCGCCTTCACCCAGCAGGCGATTGCCCAGTATCAGAACATCGTCGCCCAGGGCGGCTGGCCGGTCGTTCCGGCCACCAAGAAGCTCCGCCTCGGCGTCGAGGACCCCGATGTCCAGGTGTTGCGCAAGCGCCTGATGATTTCGGGTGACCTGTCGCCGCGCGCAGGCCTTTCCGATTCCTTCGACACCTATGTCGATGCCGCCTTGAAGCGCTTCCAGGCACGCCACGGCCTGCCGGATGACGGCGTCATGGGCCAGTACACCTACGCGGCCATGAACATCAGCGCCCAGATTCGCCTTGGCCAGCTTGAGACCAACCTCGGCCGCATCCAGGCCCAGGCCGGCACGCTCGGCCAGCGCTACGTCAACGTCAACATTCCGGCTGCCCAGGTCGAAGCTGTCGAGAACGACCGCGTCGTGCTGCGCCACACGGCAATCGTCGGCAAGGTCGACCGCCAGTCGCCGATCGTCAATTCGAAGATCAATGAGATCGTCGTCAACCCGTACTGGAATGCACCGGTGTCGATCGTCCGCAAGGACATCATCCCGCTGATGCGCAAGAACCCGAACTACCTGACTGACAACAAGATCCGGCTGTTTGCGCCCGATGGCAGCGAAGTCGATCCGATGAACGTCGACTGGTCGACGGAAGAGGCGGCGAAGTACCGCTTCCGCCAGGACCCCGGCGCCAACAACGCCATGGCTTCGGTCAAGATCAACTTCCCGAGCCCCGATGGCGTCTACATGCACGACACGCCGCAGCAGAGCCTGTTCGGCAAGCTGATGCGCTTCGACTCCTCGGGCTGCGTCCGCGTCCAGAACGTGCGCGACCTCGTCACCTGGATCCTACGTGACACGCCGGGCTGGAGCCGCTCGCATTTCGAGCAGGCCATCAAGTCGGGCGAAAACACCCCGGTCCCTGTCACCAACCCGGTACCGGTCTACTTCACCTACGTCTCGGCATGGTCGACCGGCGATGGCGTCGTGCAGTTCCGCGACGACATCTATGGCCGCGACGGCGTCGACGAGCTGCAGATCACCTCGGCTCTCTGATCGAGCCGCAGCGACCAATCAAAAAGCCGCCTTTCGGGGCGGCTTTCTTCATTCTCCGGCCCTTTGGTCCAAATGCGACCACGAAATTTCGCACCGCACGTGGCGACGCTGGGGCAAGTATGTTAATGGCCCGCCGAACTTCCCCGATGCCCCTCCGGACCAATCCCCGGACCAGCAAGGATCAGAACCGATGGCCGCTTCGAAACACCTCGAAACCTTCTTTGGAACCCCGCTCGAGGAGGCCGATCCGGAGATCTTCGGCTCGATCCGCAACGAACTCGGTCGCCAGCGCCACGAGATCGAGCTGATCGCCTCGGAAAACATCGTTTCCCGTGCCGTGCTCGAGGCGCAGGGCTCGATCATGACCAACAAATACGCCGAGGGTTATCCCGGCAAGCGCTACTATGGCGGTTGCCAGTTCGTCGACGTCGCCGAGGAGCTCGCCATCGAGCGCGCCAAGAAGCTGTTCGACTGCAAGTTCGCCAACGTCCAGCCAAATTCCGGCAGCCAGATGAACCAGGCGGTGTTCCTGGCGCTGCTGCAGCCCGGCGACACCTTCATGGGCCTCGACCTGAATTCGGGCGGTCACCTGACCCACGGCTCGCCGGTCAACATGTCCGGCAAGTGGTTCAAGGTCGTCTCCTATGGCGTGCGCAAGGACGATAACCTGCTCGACATGGACGAGGTCGCGCGCCTTGCCCGCGAGAACAAGCCGAAGCTGATCCTGGCCGGCGGCACCGCTTATTCCCGCATCTGGGACTGGAAGCGCTTCCGCGAGATCGCCGATGAAGTCGGCGCCTATCTGATGGTCGATATGGCCCACATCGCCGGTCTGGTTGCCGGCGGGGTGCATCCGTCGCCGCTGCCGCATGCCCATGTCGTCACCACGACCACGCACAAGTCGCTGCGCGGCCCGCGCGGCGGCATGATCCTGACCAATGACGAGGACATCGCCAAGAAGATGAACTCGGCCGTGTTCCCCGGCCTGCAGGGCGGCCCGCTGATGCACGTCATCGCTGCCAAGGCGGTCGCTTTCGGCGAAGCGCTGAAGCCGGAGTTCAAGACCTATGCGGCGAATGTCGTCGCCAACGCCAAGGCGCTGGCCGCGAGCCTCAAGGACACCGGCCTCGACATCGTTTCGGGCGGCACCGACAACCATCTGATGCTGGTCGACCTGCGTCCCAAGAATGCCACCGGCAAGCGCGCCGAGGCAGCTCTGGGCCGCGCCAACATCACCTGCAACAAGAATGGCATTCCCTTCGACCCGGAAAAGCCCTTCGTCACCTCGGGCGTCCGCCTCGGCACGCCGGCAGGCACCACGCGTGGCTTCGGCGAAGCCGAATTCCGCGAGATCGGCCAGCTGATCACCGAAGTGCTCGACGGCCTCAAGGTCGCCAATTCGGACGAGGGCAACGCTGCCGTCGAAGCGGCCGTCAAGCAGAAGGTCGTCAGCCTGACCGAACGCTTTCCGCTCTATCCTTATCTCGGCTAAGCATCCTTCGGCCGGAGGCCGTAAAAAGCCTTCACATTTCGAAGCCCCGTGCCGGTCATCCCGGCATGGGGCTTCTGCTTTCCGGGATGATGCATTAAGCCTTTCCCGGTCGAGGATTCGAATGACAAGGCTGAACGATGCGCTGCCCATATTGCCAGTCTGAAGACACGCAGGTGAAGGACTCGCGTCCGGCCGAGGATGGTGCCGCGATCCGTCGCCGGCGCATCTGCCCGGTCTGCGGCGGCCGCTTCACCACCTTCGAGCGCGTCCAGCTGCGCGACCTCGTGGTGCTCAAGAAGACCGGCCGCAAGGTTCCGTTCGACCGCGACAAGCTGGCCCGTTCGGTCGAGATCGCCGTGCGCAAGCGCAATGTCGATCCCGAGCGCATCGAACGTGCCGTGACCGGCATCGTCCGCCAGCTCGAAAGCTCCGGCGAAACCGAGATTCCGTCAGGCGAAATCGGCCGCCTGGTGATGGAAGCGCTGAAGACGCTCGACGACGTCGCATATGTCAGGTTTGCTTCCGTCTACCGCAATTTCCGCGAGGCCAAGGACTTCCATGAGGTCCTGGGCGAACTGAAGGGCGACGAGGAAGCCAGCTGAACGATGGTCGAAAACAGTGCATCCGGGCAGGACAGGATTGATCGCCGCTACATGGCAGCCGCTCTCAGGCTGTCGCGCAAGAACCTCGGACTGACCTCGACCAACCCGGCGGTCGGCACGCTCATCGTCCGCGACGACGGTGAGGGGCCTGTCATCATCGGCCGCGGCGTCACCGCCATTGGCGGGCGGCCGCATGCGGAAGCCGAAGCGCTTGCCGAAGCGGGTGTACTGGCGCGCGGCGCCACCGCCTATGTCACGCTTGAGCCCTGTGCCCATCATGGCCGCACGCCGCCTTGCGCCAATGCGCTGGTTACCGCAGGCATAACCCGCGTCGTTGGCGCCGCCAGCGATCCGGACCCGCGTGTTTCCGGCAAGGGCTATGCGATCCTTCGCAGCGCCGGCATCGAGGTCAAGGAGGGCGTTCTCGCCCGCGAGGCCGCCGATCAGCTCGCCGGCTACATGAATCGCTCGATGAGAAAGCGCCCGGAAGTGATTCTGAAGCTTGCGCTTTCCGCCGATGGCATGATCGGCAGGCGAGGCGAGGGACAGATCGGCATCACTGGCGAGATCGCCCGCCGCCAGGTCCATGTCATGCGCGCCGAATGCGATGCCATTCTGATCGGCATCGGCACCGCCATCGCTGACGATCCCGAGCTCACCGTCAGGCTGCCTGGACTGCGCAGCCGTTCGCCGGCCCGCATCGTGCTCGACCGGCTGACACGCCTGCCTGCGACGTCGAAGCTGGCGCGCTCGGCGTCCGACGTTCCGGTGCTTGTCGCCGCCTGCTCGGACAGCCAAGTCGCCAACAGGGCGGAGCTGGAGCGAGCCGGGGTAAAATTCCTGGCGACCGAGACTTATGATGGTCGCGTGGCGCTGCCGGAGCTTCTTGAGGACCTGGGCAACCAGGGCATGTCGCGCATCATCGTCGAAGGCGGCGCCGACACGGCTCGTGCCTTCCTCGACGAGGGGCTGGTCGACCGCATCGCGCTGTTCTACGGCCCCGAGGCCATCGGTACGGACGGTATTGCAGCCCCCATTGGCCGCGACCATATACCGGCAGGGTTCTCCCTGGTGCGCGAGGCGCGCTTCGGCGAGGACAGCTTCGCCGAATGGATAAGGGAAATCTGATGTTTACCGGGATCGTCACCGACGTGGCCACAGTCGCGTCCGCAGCCCAGCTCGACCAGGGCGTCCGTCTGCGCATCGACACCGCCTATGACCCCAAGACCATCGACATCGGTGCTTCGATTTCCTGTTCCGGCGTCTGCCTGACCGTGGTTACGCTTCCGGAAGCAACCTCCAACGCGCGCTGGTTCGAGGTCGAAGCCTGGGAAGAGGCGCTGCGCCTCACCACGGCGAGCGACTGGAAGGCCGGCAGCAAGATCAACCTGGAGCGCGCGCTCAAGATCGGCGACGAACTTGGCGGCCACATCGTTTCGGGCCATGTCGACGGAATGGCCGAGATCGTGGCGCGCGAGGACGAGGGCGAGGCGGTACGCTTCTGCCTCGAGGCACCGCGCGAGCTGGCCAGGTTCATCGCACCCAAGGGCTCGGTTGCACTCGACGGTACGTCGCTGACCGTCAACAAGGTTGAAGGCACCCGCTTCGATGTGCTGCTGATCCATCATTCGCTGCAGGTGACGACCTGGGGCGAGCGCAAGGTCGGCGACCGGGTCAATCTCGAGATCGACACCATGGCACGTTACGCCGCGCGTCTTGCCGAGGCGGCCAGGGAAGGGCTCTGACCCGAGGCGCTGGCCGTTGTCGCTGGACAGCGGTTTCCTGCCACAGGCCTTAACACTTCGCTTGCGAACTCACCCGGTTCGGCCTAAGTCAGCCGCTCCTGCCGGAGATTTTACATGGCCAACGACAAGCAATTGAAGCTCCTCATCGTCGAGGCGCGCTTCTACGACGACCTTTCGGACGCGCTGCTGGACGGCGCCAAGGCCGCCCTGGATGCTGCGGGTGCAGCATACGACGTCGTGACCGTTCCCGGAGCGCTCGAAATCCCGGCCGTGATCTCGTTCGCGCTCGATGCGGCCGACGACGAAGGCACTCAGTATGACGGCTATGTCGCGCTCGGCACCGTCATCCGCGGCGAAACCTATCACTTCGATATTGTCGCCAATGAATCCTGCCGCGCGATCATGGACCTGTCGGTCGCTGAGTCGATTGCCGTCGGCAACGGCATTCTGACAGTCGAAAACGACGACCAGGCTTGGGCGCGTGCCCGCCGTACCGAAGGCGACAAGGGTGGCTTTGCCGCCCGCGCGGCCCTGACTATGATCGCCATACGCGAAAAACTCGGAGCAGCGCGCTCGTGACGTCTTCCGAAGATAACGGCCAGCCGCCCGTCCGCCACGCCAACAAGCGCGGTGCTGCCCGTCTGGCTGCTGTCCAGGCCTTGTACCAGATGGACGTGGCCGGCAGCGGCCTGCTCGAAATCACCGCCGAATACGAGGCATTTCGCCTTGGCAAGGAAGTCGACGGCGCGCTCTACCGCGAGGCCGACGCCCAGTGGTTCCGCGCCATCCTTGCCGGTGTCGTCGAAAACCAAAAGGTTGTCGATCCGGTCATCCGTCAGTCGCTGACCGAGGACTGGCCATTGTCGCGCCTGGACTCGACGTTGCGCGCCATCCTGCGCGCTGGCGTCTACGAATTGATGAAGCGCCTGGACGTGCCGGTGGCGGTGATCGTGTCGGAATATGTCGACATCGCCAAGGCATTCTACGTCGAAGACGAGCCCAAGCTCGTCAACGCTGTACTGGATCGTGTCTCGCGCAAGCTGCGCGGCGAAGGCAAGGGCAAGGACGCATTATGACCGGTGGCGAACGCGAAGCGCGGCGAACTGCATATATTCTCGCCGCATCGCAAGCCATCATCGGTTCCGCCGCTCCCATCTCTTTCGCCATTGGCGGTCTCGCCGGCTATTACCTGCTCGGCGAGGACAAGTCGCTGGCGACCCTTCCCATCACCGGGTTCAGCCTGGGCCTGGCCATCGGCGCGCTGCCGGCGGCCGCCATCATCCGTGCCATCGGCCAGCGAAGCGGTTTCATGTTCGGCACGGCAGTCACCGCGCTCGGTGGTGCTGTTGCCACGCTCGCGTTGTTCCGTGCCGAATTCTGGCTCTTCGTCTTCGGCCTGGTGCTGCTTGGGGCCGGCGGTGCCTTCGTCCAGCAGTTCCGCTTTGCCGCCGCCGACAATGCGCCGCCCCAATTCAAGGCCAATGCGATCTCCTTCGTGCTCGCAGGCGGTATCATCACCGCCATCATCGGGCCGCAGATCGTCATCTTCACGCGCGAGCTGTTCGCTCCGGTGATGTTTGCCGGTTCCTTTGCCTCGATCATCGGCCTGGCAGCCGTTGGCGCCTGTATCCTGTACTTCCTGCGGGTCAAGGAGCCTGCCCAGGATCATCACGAGACGTCCGAAGCCGGCGCGCGTCCGCTGTTGGAGATCGTCACCGAGCCGCGCTTCGCTGCGGCGCTCACCTGCGCCGTCGGCACCTACACGCTGATGAGCTTCGTCATGACCGGCGCGCCACTCGCCATGGTCGGCTGTGGCTTTTCGCCTGATGAGGCGACGCTGGGCATCTCCTGGCACGTCATGGCCATGTTCGGTCCCAGCTTCTTCACCGGCCGCGTCATCCAGCGTTTCGGCGCCGAACGTGTCGTCGCCTTCGGCCTCTTCCTGCTTATTGCCTGCGCCATCGTTGCCTTGTCGGGTATCGCGCTCTGGCAGTTCTGGACGGCGCTGATCCTGCTCGGCCTGGGCTGGAACTTCGGCTTCATCGGCGCCACGGCCATCGTCTCGACAGCCTATCGCCCTTCGGAGAAGAGCAAGGTCCAGGGTTTCCACGACTTCGTCCTGTTCGGCGCCGTCGCCTTCGCCTCGCTGATGTCCGGCGCGGTCTACAACGCCTATGGCTGGGAAATGCTCAACTGGATCGTCTTCCCGGTTTGCGCGATCAGCCTGGGAGCGCTTGCGACTCTCTCCCTGACACGCCGGCGCCAAGCCACCTGACAGTACGTTGTCGGCAGCATTGGCCGCCGATTTCTTCGAAGCACAAAAAAATATTGCGCATGCCCTGCGCATTGTGAAACCGTATGCCCCGACGGAAGCCGCGTCGCCATGCTCTTATGCGGCCACCGAATTCCGGGAACGAAAAGGGGCTTCACTATGCGTCATACCAAAACAATCGCCGCAGCGATCATCGCGCTCGGCCTCGCCACCAGCGCTGCGAGCGCGCAGGTGGTGGTGTCTTCCAAGATCGATACCGAAGGCGGCGTGCTCGGCAACATCATCAAGGCGGTGCTCGACGCCAACAACATCGCCACCACCGACCGCATCCAGCTCGGTGCGACGCCTGTCGTGCGCAAGGCGATCACCGCCGGCGAGATCGACATCTATCCCGAGTACACCGGCAATGCCGGCTTCTTCTTCGAAAAGGCCGACGATCCGCTGTGGAAGGATGCCGCCAAGGGTTTCGAGACCGCCAAGCAGCTCGACTACGACGCCAACAAGATCGTCTGGCTGTCGCCGTCGCCGGCCAACAACACCTGGGCGATCGCCCTGCGCAAGGACGTGGCCGAGACCAACAAACTCGCAACCCTTAGCGATTTCGGCAAATACGTTGCCGGTGGCGGCACGGTCGTGCTCGCGGCATCGTCCGAGTTCGTCAATTCTGCAGCGGCCCTCCCGGCCTTCCAGACCACCTACGGCTTCACGCTCAAGCCCGAGCAGCTGATCACGCTGTCCGGCGGTGATACCGCTGCTACCATCGGTGCCGCGGCCAACCAGACCAACGGCGCCAACGCCGCCATGGTCTATGGCACCGACGGCGGCATCGCGCCGTCCGGCCTCGTTGTGCTTGAGGACGACAAGGGCGTGCAGCCGGTCTACCAGCCGGCACCGATCATCCGTGAAGCCGTGCTCAAGGAGCACCCGGAGATCGAGACCCTGCTCAAGCCGGTGTTCGAGAAGCTCGATCTCGTCACGCTGCAGGAGCTCAACGGCCGCGTCCAGGTCGGCGGTGAGCCAGCCAAGGCGGTTGCCGAAGATTTCCTGAAGAAGAACGGCTTTCTGAAGTAAGCTTCCCCGGCGCGCGCCTCATCAGGGCGCGCGCCGACGGAACCGGGGACGCATCGCAGTCGTGAGCATCAGGTTCGACAAGCTTGGCGTGGTGATCGCCGTGATCACCGCCTATGGCGCCTTCATGGCGCCATTTGCCACTTTCCGCGCCAACCGGATCGTGGCTGGCGAACCACGCTCGATCATCGAGGCATTGCCGCAGCCGCTGGGTGTGGTTCTCCTGGCCATTCTAGTCGCGGCCGGCCTCGTTGCCCTTTTCAAGACGCCCCTGGTTGCGCGGCTTGGCGCCAGCGTCGTGGCCCTTGTGTCACTCGCCTTGCTGATAGGCGTTGCTGGCAGCCACCTGACCCCAGAAGGCAACACCTTCGCCCGTATATCGCCGGCCTCCGGCTTTTGGGTTTTGATCTTTGCCTTCACCTTGCTGCTTGCCGATGTTCTGACCCGGCTGCAACTGTCGCCGGTCGGGCGTGTAGTCGTACTCGGCATAGCAGCCGGAGCGATCTGGCTGCTGCTGGCCTCCGGGCAATGGGACAGCCTGTCGATCCTGAAGGAATATGCCAATCGCGCCGACAGTTTCTGGAACGAGGCGAGGCGCCATGTCGAACTCGCGCTCGGCTCGCTAGTTGCTGCCGTTCTTGTAGGCCTGCCACTCGGCATCCTTTGTCACCGTGTCGAGGCGCTGCGGGCAGGGGTGCTCAATGTGCTCAACATCATCCAGACCATTCCCTCCATTGCGCTGTTCGGCATCATGATCGCGCCGCTCGGCTGGGTCGCGGCCAATATTCCCGGCGCTTCGGCGCTCGGCATTCGCGGTATTGGCGCTGCCCCAGCCTTT
>Ga0209902_101160_pt1 | contig 15230 bp, 20 predicted proteins | sample FECB27metaG_FD_188304 | JGI IMG/M metagenome (GOLD analysis project Ga0209902, IMG submission 188304) | Cyanobacterial communities from the Joint Genome Institute, California, USA - FECB-27 (SPAdes) (version 2) | ecosystem: Environmental > Aquatic > Thermal springs > Hot (42-90C) > Microbial mats...
GACTTCTTCTGTGTGGAAGCTGCCTTGGGGATCGGGGTGGATGGGATGTCGCACGATATGGGGGATCGGCCGGAACGGGATGCGGCGCGCGATGCGTGGGTGCAGGGGCAGGGGATCGAGGTGTTTCGCATCCCGGCGAAGGATGTGCTCGCTGATCTCGATGCGGCGATTCGGCATATTGTCGCGATTGTCGCGATTGTCGGGAGTCGGCGCTGAACCCCTCCACCACCCCGGCGATGCCGGGGCGGTCCTCCTCCCCTTCAGGGAGGATCTGGAAGGGTTGGCGGAGATCGAAAACCTAACCCAGAAACCCCCGTATCGCCTGCGTCACTGCTTCGGGGTTTTCCCACGGTACGAAATGCCCCGCGTCGACCTTCACGATCGTCAGGTCGGGCACCAGCGCGTCCAGGCCGTCGAGCTGGCAGGGCAGCAACGCGGTGTCGCCAAGGCCCCAGATGACGAGTACCGGCATCTGCAGCGGCGGGAAGGGTTGTGACAGGAAGGCGGGCGGTTCGGCCTGTTCACCGATCTCGGGAACGATGATCGACGAGGCGCGGTACCAGTTGAGCATTGCGGTCATCGCGCCCGGCTGGCTCCACTGGTCGAGATAGACCGCGCGTTCCTCGCCGACCTTCGTCGCGTCGACATGCTTGGCGAAACTGCCTTCGAAAAACGCCTCCAGACCGATCGACTCGATATGCTTCTCGAGCCCCGGATTGCGGAAGGCGCGGATATACTGGCTGGCGGCGCGCTGGTCCGCATCCTCGATCAGCGATTTCTGGAAGACATAGGGATGCGGCGCGTTGATGATGATCAGCTTTTCCACCCGGTCGGCGCGGGTGAGCGCCGCCATCCAGGCGATCGCGCCGCCCCAGTCGTGACCGACCAGAACGAAGCGGCCGATGCCGAGCGCATCTGCCAGCGCGATCAGGTCGCCGACGGTCTTGTCGGGCGCATAGTCCGAAACCGCAGGCGGTTTGGAGGAACGCGCAAAGCCGCGCTGGTCGGGCGCGACGACGAAGAAATCCTTGGCCAGCTCGGGCAATTGGTGCCGCCAGGTGCGATGCGATTCGGGAAAGCCGTGAAGGAAGATGATCGGCGGGTTCGCCGGATCGCCGCCCAGCGCCACGTCGAGCTCGACGCCGGTGGGCAATGCGAAACGCTCGATCCTGATATCCGCCATGTCATCCTCCCGATTTTCGATGCAGCTTAAAGCGGCGTGGGGGCTGAGGCGAATCCCTTACGGATAGCTGACCGTCTTGGGGATTTCGGGGATCGGGATGAATTCCTTGTCGTCGCCGGGCACCTTCGGGAAATTGCCTTCCTTCCAGTCGTGCTTGGCCTGGTTGATCCGTTCGCGGTCGGACGAGACGAAATTCCACCAGACATGGCGCGGCGTCGAAAAGGCGTCGCCGCCGCACAGCATGACGCGGCCGCCCTGCTCGGAACGCAGCGTCGCGGCGGTGCCGGGCTTGAGCACATAAAGGGTGGTGGGATCGAGCGTCATGCCGTCCAGGCTCGCCTCGCCGACCGCGACATAGATCGCGCGTTCGTCCGCGGCCGCGTCGATCGGTATCATGCCGCCCGGCGCCAGCACGATATCGGCATAGATGGTGCCCGCATAGGTGGTGGTCGGCGCGGTCTTGCCCCACAGGCTGCCCATGATGATGCGTGCCTGGACGCATTCGTCCTCGACGACGGGCAGGTCGGCCCTGGCGACATGCTCGAAGGCCGGGTCCATCTCTTCGTTCTTCTCCGGCAGGGCGAGCCAAGTCTGGATCCCCGACAATTCGGGGCCGGCGTCGCGCTCGTGCTGGGGCGATCGTTCGGAATGGACGATGCCGCTGCCCGCGGTCATCAGATTCACCGCGCCGGGCTGGATCGTCTGGAAGGTGCCGAGCGAATCGCGGTGATCGATCGCGCCGGCGAACAGATAGGTGACGGTGGCGAGATTGATGTGGGGATGCGGACGCACATCGATGCCGGTGCCCACTTCCAGATGCGCCGGGCCCATCTGATCGAAGAAGACGAAGGGCCCGACCATCGTACGCGGTTTCGACGGCAGGGTGCGATGGACCTTGAAGCCGCCCAGATCGTGCGTGGTCGGCAATATCGTGTGGATGACAAGGTCTTCGGTCATGCGGGGACTCCGGCGATGGTCTGGAGGAGCTCGATCAGATCCTCGGGATAGATGCGTTCGGGCCAGCTCGCGATCTCATCGGGCGCGAACCAGCGCCACTGCGTCATCACGCGCTGCTCGAGTTCGGTATGACGCGCGGTGTCGATCGCGGCGTCTTCGACGCGGACCAGGAAATAGCGTTCGTCGGCGGACACGGGCACGCCCTCGATCGTGACGAATTCGATCTGCCGGCGCGCGACCTCGTCACCCGGATCGGCGTCGATGCCGGTTTCCTCGAGCAATTCGCGTCGCGCGCATTCAAGATAGCTTTCGCCGGGATCGACCGCGCCGCCGGGCGTACACCAGAAGGGCGGCCGGTCATCGACGTCGAAGCGGAACAGGAGTGTGCGGCCCATGTCGTCGACCAGCAGGATGCGCGATGCGGGACGGGCGGTGAGGCTATCGGACATGGCTCTAGCCTAGCGTGTCCGCCGCGCGGACAGAAGGGGGCGCTATTCGGAATCGAGCTCGGGATAGTGGCGGAATATGCCATCCTGATTGAACGGGATCCGGCGCTCGCTGGCCAGATATCCGGCGAGCTCGGGCAGTTCGCCGACCGTCTCGGCCAGCGCCGTCACTTTCGGATGGTCCGGCTCGATCGCCTTCATTCGCCGGGGAAAGGCGTAGCGTAGCCCCTCGACGAGCTGGAACAGCGACAGGTCGGGATAGCGCCAGCGCGTGTCGGTCAGCCAGCCGGTTCCGGATCCGGACAGGACATCCTCGAAATAGCCGAGGAATTTGGGGATGCGTTGCTCGCGAAAGCCCCGCGCGGCGGTCGCGGCCTCGGCCTTCTGATCCTCGTAATACAGGTCGATCGCGACGGGGTGGTGGACGTTGTGCGCTTCCGCGACCGCATCGGCGATGGTGAGTTGCAGCGTCTGGGCGAAAACGCGGCCCTTCACCGTGTCCGGCGCCAGTCCGCACTTCTCGCCGAGATAGGCGAGGATCGTGGCGGTCTGGCCGATGACCAGGCCGTCGATCAGCAGATAGGGTGGCGCGAAGGGCGGCGTGGCGTGGCCGCCCATATCCTTCATCAGCGCGTCGGCACCCCCACTGCGTGCGCAGTCGAGATAGGGGATGTCCGCTGCCTCCAGCGACAGCCTGACGAATTCGCCGCGACCGGGGATCGAGGGCCAGTACCAGAGCTTCGCGGTCATATCCGGTCTCCATGATGACCGGGCATGAGCGCGGGATCGCCGCGAAGGTTCCCTATTCGCCCGGCGCGCGTGCCTTGATCGCAAGCGCGTGGATCGCCTCGCGCATCATCTCGCCCAGGGCGTGGTTCACCATGCGCTGCCGGGCGAGGCGGTTCTGGCCGGCGAATGCCGCGCTCTCGATCTCTACGGTGAAGTGCGATTCGCCGCTGCCGTCGTCGCCCATATGGCCGCGATGCTGTGCGCTGTCGTTGATCACGGCGAGCCGTGTCGGCGCGAGGGCGGACGTCAGTCGCGCTTCGATTTCCGTGGCCACCGGGCCTTTTGTCTGGGTCTGCATCGGCCCTATATAGGGCGTTTGATCCGGATCGGGAGCGGTTTTGAGCGAGGAACAGTCAGAGGAGCGCAAGCGTCGCACGCGTTTCCACGGACGCGTGGAGAGCAATGGGCGGCCATGCGGATATGCCGGATGCGACGAGCCCGGGGAGTTCCGTGCGCCGGGTGCCCGGGGCTCCGGCTTCGACGGCCCCGGCGACTGGCGCTGGTATTGCCTCGATCATGTCCGCGCGTTCAACGCGGGCTATAATTTCTTCGAAGGCATGAGCGCGGACGAGATCGAGGCGGCGCAGCGTCCCCTGGCCGGCTGGGAGCGCGAGACGCGCGCCTTTGCCACCGGCGGGGCGGACCGTCCGCCGCGCTGGCGCGATTTCGCCGACCCGCTCGATGCGATCTCGGCGCGCTTCCGCGAAGCCGCGCCGGCCGGTCGTGCCGATGGCAGGCCGCTGTCGGGCGAGAATCGCAAGGACCTGAAGCTGCTCGGGTTGACCGACGATGCGACGCGCAAGGAATTGCGCCAGCGCTATGCGGAACTGGTGCGGCGCTATCATCCCGACCGCAATGGCGGCGACCGCAGCCACGAAAAGGCGCTGGGCGAAGTGATCGCCGCCTATACGCGGCTGAAGGGCGCGGCGGTGTTTGCGTAACGCCTGAATCCACCCATTTCGCTGGAGCGCCGGGAAGGTTCAGCCCCCGCAGCCGCCGCACCCGCCTCCGCCGCAACCGCTACCGCCGTCGCTGGAGCTGGAACTTCCGCCGCCATCGCCCGAACTCGCGCTGCGCATCGTGTGGAAGGCCGCCCAGCCGGATCCGGCGAGCACCATGGTGCCGAACAGCGCGACGGCGAGATCGACTTCGGAATTGGTCGGCGCCCGTTTCAGCCTTTCGGACTGCGCCACCATATGGTCCAGTGCCTCCCGGCCGGCGCGGGTGCGGCGATCGACCGCGAAGAAGCGGATCAGCGCGAAGATGGCGGTGACGATCAGGAACATGGTGAGGAAGCCGACGGGCCGGTCGCGCGCCTCGCCGACCAGCCATTTTGTCGCGCCGAACATCAGCAGCAGGAAATAGGGCGAAGTCTGCCAGATTCGCATCTGGAGGGTGGTCGCGGGGTCCATCAGCAATCCCCGCGACGCGAGGGTGTTCGCGACGGGTTCGGCATAGGCCTTGAGCGTCTTTTCGACCGCCGGCCACTTCACCGGCTGCGGCAGGGCGAGCACGCCATGCTCGGCCGCGCTGCGGCCGGCATCGCGCGATAGGATGCGGAACCCGTCCTTGCCGACCATGTCGATCGCGCGAACCGACAGCAGCCGCGCCACGATGGCGTCGACGAAGCGCGTCGGGCCGCCGGCCAGCCAGGCGAGTTCGCCCGGGTCGGTCACGCGCCGATGATTGCCCTCCGGCCGCAGCCAGCGGGGGATGACGAAGCCGGCGATTATGGTGACGACCAGCAGCGCGCCGTAGAGCGTCAGAAAGGGGCCGCCGGTCATGTCGAAGGGGCCGAGTGACATGGTGTTGATCCTGCTCCTACCAATAGAGGAAATGCATGACGATGATGACGCCGAGCGCGAACATCAGGGGGCGCGCGGCTTTGCGTGGGATGACGATCGCATCGCGCGGATGGACGCGCAGGGCCCGGGGATCGTCGATCAGGCGCCGTGCGGCGTCCGGCCAGAGATCGGCGGGCGGGGGGGCGCCGAAAGCGTGCTCATAGCTTTTGAGCGTTTCGGCATATTGTTCGAAATAGCGATGCCGCTCGGTACCGCCGCCCGCAGTGGGGCCGTGATGGAGCGGACAGCCCAGGACATCGGGGCAGAAGCGCTCCCAATAGTCGCGGCTATAGGTCAGGTGGAGGTGCCAGGCCTGGTCGACCGCATCCGAGGGCGTCACTTCGTGCCCGGCGGTTACCGCGAGGAAGCAGAAGCGCTTATATTCCTCGATCACCCGCGCGGCATACGCGTCGCTCCAGCCGTTTTCGCGGGCGAGGCGCGCGGCGAAGGGCAGCTCGGCGTCGGCGGGACCGATGGTATAACGGGAAAGCGCGGCCCAGACCGGGTGGTCAGGTGTTGCAAGCAGACGCGGTGTCTCGCTCATTCGCTATGTCTATTAGCATAGTAGATATTACGAATCGATGAAAAAAAAGCCCGACCTTTCGGCCGGGCCAGACTGTGTGGCGATGCGGTTTGTTCAGCCGTCCGCTGCCGCCTCGATCTTCGCGATGTCGATGCGCTTCATCTCCAGCATCGCCTCCATCGCGCGCTTCGCGCGCGCCGGATCCGGATCGGAAAGCAGTTCCAGCATGCGGCGCGGGACGATCTGCCAGGACAGGCCGAACCTGTCCTTCACCCAGCCGCATTGTTCGGCCTCGGGCACTGCGGAAAGCGCCTCGGTCAGCCGGTCGACCTCCGCCTGGTCGTCGCACATGATCTGGAAGCTGACCGCTTCGTTGAATTTGAAGATCGGACCACCGTTCAATCCGACGAAATTCTGGCCCGCCACGACGAACTCGACGGTCAGCACGCTGCCGGCATCGCCGCTGGGATTGTCCGCCGGCGATCGGTGGATCGCGACGACGCGCGAATCGGGCAACAGGCCGGCGTAGAAATTCGCGGCCTCCTCGGCCGTGCCGTCGAACCACAGACAGGGGACGATTTTCTCGGACATGATCAGGCTCCTTGCTTGGCGGGTGCGACGAGGCCGAAATGGGCGCCGTGCGGATCGATGGCGTTGAACACCCATTCTCCGCCGGGAACCTCCATCGGGCCGTGAGTGACGGTGCCGCCCGCAGTCTCGACGCGCGCCTTGGCGGCATCGATGTCGGGCACGCGGAAATAGAATCCCCAGCCCGGCCGCGCGCCGGGCATCGTCTTCATCACCGCGCCGATCGCATCGCCGCCTTCGCTGTTGGCGATGAAGCTGTAATCGCCCAGTTCGCCCATCGGCATCGCGCCGACCTTCTTGATGCCGAACGTCGCGTCGTAAAATGCGAGCGCGGCGGCATCGTCGGTCGTCTGCAACTCGTTCCAGCTGACATGACCCATGCCGCTGCGGCTATAGGCGGTGCTGGTTTCATCGCTGAAGCCGCGCATGACGTAGATCGGCACGCCCTGGGGATCGCTCACCATCGCGATGCGGCCGACACCGGGGATGTCGTTCGCCGGCAGGTGGACCTGGCCGCCGGCTGCCGTGACCGCGGCCACCGAAGCGTCCACGTCGTCCACACCGAAATATCCCATCCAGGTGGGGCCGGCGCCGCCCGCGATCATGTCGGCATCGAGCGCCAGCACGCCGCCGACGAAGCCGTCGGGCGCGCCGATCATGCGATAATCCATGCCCCCGTCGGGCTTGTCGCCGATCGTCCAGCCGACGACGTCGTCGTAGAACGCCTTCGACGCGTCGGGATCGGGCGTCATCAGTTCGTACCAGATGAATTCGCCATGTGCGTTGGCCATCGTCTCTCTCCGTTCGATTGGTTCAGGCGTCGACGATCGGCGAGAAGCCGCCGTAGATCATGCGCTTGCCGTCGAACGGCATTTCGCTGCCGTCGGGCTTCATGCGCTCGTCCTCCATCACCTTCTTCCAGCCTTCGTTGCGGGCTTCCTTCGATGGCCATTCGACCCAGGAGAAGACGGTGGTCTCGTCGCCTTCGGCCTTCACCGCCATCGCAAAGTCGGTGACCTTGCCCGTGGGGACGTCGTCGCCCCATGCCTCTACCACGCGGGTCGCGCCGTGATCGGAAAAGACCTGCGAGGCCTTGGTGGCGAGCGCGCGATACGCTTCCTTGTTGCCCGCGGGGACAGGCACGAGATAGCCATCGGCATAGCCCATGATGCCGTCGACGGCGTCGTCGACGATCGTCTCGAACCCGCCATAGATCATGCGCCGGCCATCGAACGGCATGTCCGCGCCCATTGCCTCCATCCGGGGATCGGTCATCAACTTCTCGGTGGCGGCGTCGCGCACGTCCTTCGAAGGATATTCGAGCCACGAAAAGACGACGACCTCGTCGTCCTTGGCTTTCACGGCGCCCTTGAAATCGGTGACCTTGCCGTCGGGTACATCGTCTCCCCAGCATTCGACCATACGGGTCGCGCCGAATTCCTTGAACAGCGGAAGGGCGTCCGCCGCATGCTTGCGATAGGCTTCCTTGTTGGCGGCGGGCACCGCCAGGACGAATCCGTTGACATAGGTCATTGTCTCTCTCCTTGTGCGAACCAGGCGGGGGGCTGAACACCCTCGAATACCGCCATGTGATCGGCCAATGCCTTGACGAAGGCGGGCCGTGCCTCTCCACGCGCCATATAGGCGGCGAGATTCGGATGTTCGGCGACCAGATCGGTGTGGCGCAGCGCGCGCAGCACCGAGATCATGATAAGGTCGCCGACGGTGAAGACGTCGCCGTCCAGCCAGGGCTTCCCGCCCAGCGACGCGGCGAGATCGCCCAGCCGCTCGCGCAGCCGCTCCGCCGCCTTGGGGCGGAACAGCGCCGCATAATCCTCGTCCTTGTCGAAGACATCGCACATGATCAGGTCGAAGATCATCGGCTCGACCGAATTGAGCGCCGAGATGGTCCAGGCGACCGCGCGCGCCGCTCCGGCGGTGTCGGCGGGCATCAGGCCGTGGCCCTGGCGCGCGATGTGCAGCACGATCGCGCCCGATTCGAAGATCTCGACATCGCCGTGCGAATAGGTCGGGATCTGGCCGAATGGCTGCAGGGCGCGATGCGCATCCGACTTGTTCTCGCCCAGGTCGAGCAGGCGTACGTCATAGGCGGTGCCCACTTCCTCGAACGCCCAGCGCGCCCTGGTGTCGCGGACCAGCCCCTGGGCGAAGGGCGGCACCCATTTGAAGGCGGTGATCTCGGGTCGGCTCGTCATCGCGGATCCTTTCGATCGTGCTGTCGTCGCCGGCTCAGGCCGGCGCGCTTTCGTCCTGGCCCTGGCTCCACGCGGCCATCGCGGCGTCGACGTCCATCCACACGAGCTCGATGATATGGCCGTCGAGATCCTCGAAGCTGCGACCGTACATGAAGTCGCCCATTTCCTGGCGCGGCGTCGGATCCGCTGTCGCGCCGGCGCCGATCGCCTTTGCCATGGTCGCCTCGACTCCATCGCGGCTGTCCTCGCTCAGGCATAGCAGCACCTCGGCGGTGGTGCGGGTGTCTGCGACGGACTTTGTCGTGAAGTCGTTGAACCGTTGATGTGACATCAGCATGAAAACGATGGTGTCCGAAAACGCCATCATCGCCGTGTCGTCGGTGCAGAAGCGCGGATCGGCGGTCGCGCCGACCGTTTCGTAGAATGTTCTGGCGCGCGCCACGTCGGCGACGGCCATGTTCACGAAGATCATCTTTGCCATTGTCCGCATCCCTCTTCCGAATCGATGTTTGACCTGTGATGCCCCTGTGAGTTATAAATTACAACCATGAAGTTACAAAAAATAACTGATGACCCGGAAATCGCGCAAAAACGCCGTTACGACGACGCTTGCGCGGCGACGCACGGCATGGACATCATCGGCGAGCGCTGGACGCTGCCGGTGATGCGCGAACTGATGCTCGGCCCGCGCCGCTTCAGCGAACTGCGCAAAAGCCTGCCGGCGCTCAGCGCCAACGTGCTGACCCAACGCCTCACGGGGCTGGAGGATGCCGGCATCGTCACCCGCATCAAATTGCCCCCGCCGGCCTCGGTGCAGGTTTATGGCCTGACCCCCTGGGGGCAGGAGGCCGGGCCCGTCTTCCAGACGCTCGGCCGCTGGGCGGCGCGGTCGCCGCGCCATGATCCGACCCGGCCGTTCAGCGCCGTTTCGCTGATGCTGTCGCTGCGCACGATGATCGATCCGGCGCGCGCGCGCGGCACGACCATGCGCATCGCGTTCAATCTGGGGGAGGAAGCTTTCTTCCTGACGCTGGACGACGGCGCGGTGGCGATTGGCCGCGGTGCGGTGGAGCGGCCGGACCTGGTGATGACGGGCACCCCGTCGGGTGTGGCCGCGGCGGTCTATGCGGGCGTGTCGTTCGACGATCTGGCGCGTGACGGGCTGTTGCGGATCGAGGGCGACCGCGCGACGGCGGCGCGCTTCGCGACCTTCTTTCCGATGCCGGTCAAGGCGCCGCAGGGCCCGGCCTGACGCGTGCGCGTTGCATCCGCGTGCGCCAGCCTATAACCGGGCCTCGACTCTCTTGCATGCAGGCCGATCCATGACCGACATCCCCAACACTCAGCCCGACAGCCGCGAATCGACGGTGATGGCCGCTCCCGACAAGCAGGTGAGCGTCCGCGATCTGTTCGGCATCGACATCGACATGATGGTTCCCGCCTTCAGCGAGGCGGACGAGCGCGTTCCCGATCTCGATCCGGCCTATGTGTTCGATGGCGATACGACGCTCGCGATCCTGGCGGGATTCGCGCATAATCGCCGCGTGATGGTCCAGGGCTATCACGGCACCGGCAAGTCGACGCATATCGAACAGGTGGCTGCGCGGCTCAACTGGCCCTGCATCCGCATCAACCTGGACGCGCATATCAGCCGTATCGACCTGATCGGCCGCGACGCGATCGTGCTGCGCGACGGCCAGCAGGTCACCGAATTCCGCGAAGGCCTGCTGCCCTGGGCGCTGCAGACGCCGACCGCGTTGGTGTTCGACGAATATGACGCCGGTCGCCCCGACGTGATGTTCGTGATCCAGCGCGTGCTGGAGACGGAGGGCAAGCTGACCCTGCTCGACCAGAACCGCGTGATCCGCCCGAACCCCTGGTTCCGCCTGTTCGCCACCGCCAACACGGTCGGCCTGGGCGACACCAGCGGTCTCTATCATGGCACGCAGCAGATCAACCAGGGCCAGATGGACCGCTGGAACATCGTCGTCACGCTCAACTATCTGCCCGCGCAGGTCGAAGCGCAGATCGTGCTCGCCAAGTCGGGCGAATATGATCACGAGGGTGGCAAGAAGGAGGTGGAGAACATGGTGAAGGTGGCGGATCTGACCCGCCAGGGCTTCATCAACGGCGATATCTCCACCGTGATGAGCCCGCGCACCGTCATCACCTGGGCGCAGAACGCGATGATCTTCAAGGATGTCGGTTTCGCATTCCGCCTGAGCTTCCTCAACAAGTGCGACGAGGCGGAGCGTTCGCTGGTCGCCGAATATTATCAGCGCGTGTTCGGCAAGGATCTGCCCGAAAGCGTCGTCGGGAAAGCCTGAGGCAAGGTGGCCGAACAAACGCCTCTCGACCGGTTCAAGGCGGTGCTGACGGGCACCGCGCGCGCGATCGCGCGCGAGCCCGAGGTGGAGCTGGCCTTCACCGCCGATGCGCCGGTCCAGGCGGGGCGGCACCTGAAGGTGCCGATGCCCGGCCGCAACCTGCCGCCCGAGCAGGTGGCCGAGGCGCGCGGCTTCGCCGACAGTTTCGCGCTCAGACTGCGCCATCACGACGCCGCGCTCCACGCGCGCGGCGCGCCCGCAGATGCCGTGGCGCGTGCGGCGTTCGATGCGGTCGAGCAGGTTCGCGTCGAGGCGCTGGGCGGCCGCGGCATGGCGGGCGTGAAGGCCAATCTGGCCGACGCCCATGCGATGCGCATGCGATCGGATCCGATCACCCGCGCGCGCTCTCGCGACGAAGTGCCGCTGTCCAGCGCGATCGCGCTGCTGGCGCGCGAACGGTTGACCGGCGAGCCGATCCCCGAAGCGGCTCTTGGCGGCCTCTCTCTCGTCCGCGACTGGATCGAGGAAAAGGCGGGCGCGGATCTCGACGCGCTCGGCCTGGCGCTCGACGACCAGACCGCGTTCCAGAAGCTTGCGACGCGGCTGCTCGAGGATCTCGAACTGATCGACGGCGACATGATCCCCGATACGGGTGACGAAGGCGGCGACGAGAGCGAGGGCGAGGATCCCGAAGAGGGCGACGAGAGCGAAGGCGAGGACGAGGCCGGCGGCTCCGACGGCCAGAGCGAAGCGCGTGGCGAACCCGACGGCAGCGAGGCCGAGGAAGGCGAGCAGGGCGACGCGCAGGACGATTCCGCGTCGGAGACCGACGGCGACCTGGGCGACGACGGGGAAGAGGGCATGCTGCCCGTCCGGCCCAACCGCCCGCCCGCCGATCTCAACACCCAGTTCGATTACAAGAGCTGGACGACCCGGTTCGACGAGACCGTGACCGCCGCCGAGCTGTGCGACGAGGACGAGCTCGACCGGCTGCGCGCCTATCTCGACCATCAGCTCGTCCATCTCCAGGGCGCGGTGACGAAGCTCGCCAACCGACTGCAGCGCCGGCTGATGGCGCAGCAGAACCGGAGCTGGGATTTCGACCAGGAAGAAGGGCTGCTCGACGCGGCGCGGCTGGCGCGCGTCGTGGTCAGCCCGGGCCATTCGCTGTCCTACAAGGTGGAGCGCGAGACCGAATTCCGCGACACGGTGGTGACGCTGCTGATCGACAATTCCGGATCGATGCGCGGCCGGCCGATCTCGATCGCCGCGATCTCGGCCGACATCATGGCGCGCACGCTGGAACGCTGCGGCGTGAAGACCGAGATTTTGGGATTTACCACGCGCGCGTGGAAGGGCGGTCAGTCGCGCGAGAACTGGCTTGCGGCCGGGCGACCGCCGATGCCGGGGCGGCTCAACGATCTGCGCCATATCGTCTACAAACAGGCCGACGAGCCGTGGCGGCGCGCAAAACGGTCGCTCGGGCTGATGATGCGCGAAGGGCTGCTCAAGGAGAATATCGACGGCGAGGCGCTGCTCTGGGCGCATAACCGCCTGATCGCCCGCCACGAGGATCGTCGTATCCTGATGGTGATCTCCGACGGTGCGCCGGTCGACGATTCGACGCTCAGCGTCAATTCGGGCAGCTATCTGGAGCGCCATCTGCGCCAGGTGATCCACTGGATCGAGAATCGGTCGCCGGTCGAACTGGTCGCGATCGGCATCGGTCACGACGTGACCCGCTATTATCAGAAGGCGGTGACGATCATGGACGCCGAGCAACTGGGTGGGACCATGGTGGAGCAGTTGGCCTCGTTGTTCGACAACGACTGAGGTTCTTCGAGACGCGAAGGCCCGGACCCTCACAAAACTCGGGGCCGGAAACCTTTCGGCTCCGGCCCCCAAGGGTGCCGCGCATACAGCGCGCGGCGTGCCCCTTGTCCTCGTTACGCTACGCCGAGGAATAACCTGTGTTTAGCGGCAGCGGCTGTCCGACTTGTCGATCGCCCGGCCGGCCAGGGCGCCGACGGCGCCGCCGATGATCGTGCCTTCGGTGCGGCTGCCGCGACCCGCGACTTCGTTGCCGAGCAGGCCACCGGCGATCGCGCCGATGATGGTGCCGGCCGTGCCGTCGCGACGGCAGCGATAATAGCCGTCATTGCCGCGATAGCCGCGATTGTTGCGGTACTGGTAACGATCGCCGCGATAGCCGCGATAATCGTTGTAGCCGCGGTTGTAGCCGCGATGATTGTCGTAGCCGCGATAATAACCGTCGCGCTGCGCCATGGCGGGCGTGGCGGGGATCAGGGTAGCGGCGCCCATCGCGAGCGTGGCACCGACAAGGCTCAGTTTCTTGAACATGGTCTTCTCCTTGCGTTTCAACTCGGCGGTGGGGCCAACCTCCGTCCGATGAGATGCTTATGGCGTGATTCGCTTGAGGCTTGCCTGAACGCACATGTTATCCGCCGTTCAGACGGCGTTGTCGGGCGTTCAGGAAGCGAACGGGCTGGCAAGCGCGAGCGGGGCGTCTAGAAGCGCATGCGATGCGCATGTTGGTCCCGCTTCTCTTGCCGATTCTGCTGACGTTGAGCGCGGATCAGGATTTCGATATGCGCCGGCCCGTGCTGGGGCCGAGCAGCCCGGTCGCCGCCATCCCGATTCCGCTAGACGCCGACGATCCGGGGCGCGTCCGGGTCGGGCGACTGCGTTATCTGAAGGGCTGGCGGCTCGAGAATGACGATCAGGCGTTCGGCAGCTTTTCGTCGATGATGGTGTCCGACCGCGAGATCCTGCTGCTCAACGACGCCGGCGGTTTCGTCCGGCTGGCGCGAGGAGCCGCCGATGCGATCGGCGCGGCACGCTTCGGCAATCTGCCGGGCGGCCCGGGCGGCGACGGGCTGAAGCGCAATCGCGACAGCGAATCGATGACGCGCGATCCGGCGACGGGGCAGATCTGGGTCGGGTTCGAGAGCCGCAATGCGATCTGGCGCTACTCCGCCGATCTCACGCGCAGTGAGGCTGGGCGCCGGCCGCGAGAAATGCGGAAGTGGCCGAGCAATGCCGGCGCGGAAACGATGGCGCGCCTGGGCGATGGACGCTTTCTGGTGATTTCCGAAGGGGGCAAGGCGCCGCCGGGCGCGGATGAGGCGCTGCTCTTCGATCGCGACCCCACCGATCCGGCCGCGCGCGCGACACGCTTTTATTACAGGCCGCCGCCGGGCTTCCGCGCGACGGATGCCGCCGAACTGCCCGATGGGCGCGTACTGGTGCTTCACCGCAAGCTTGGCATCTGGCCGCTGTTCACGGCGGCGCTGTCGATCCTCGACCCGAAGACGATCGAGCGCGACGGTTTGGCCATGGGGGAAGAGATTGCGACGCTCGCGCCGCCGCTGGCCGTGGACAATATGGAGGCGCTGGCGATCACGCGCGAACAGGGGCGCACTATCGTGTGGATGGCGTCCGACGACAATTTCGGAACGCCGTTTCAGGAAAGCCTGTTGCTGAAATTCGCCCTGGAGGATGCGAAGGACGCGCCCTCGACGAAGTGATCGGCCCGGAATGCGTCGGGCCACGAATCGCGATCGCCCCGGCTTTCGCCAGGGCGACGCAATAAAATCGGGATACGCGGTGGGCGCGGCTCAGGCCGCGGCCGCGACCTTCTTGGAAACTTCGCGCTTCAGGCGACGGGCCTTCAGGCTCAGCTTTTCGTCGGAGGTCTTGAGCAGCCAGTTGTCCAGGCCGCCATTGTGCTCGACCGAACGCAGGCCGTGCGTGGAAACGCGCAGCTTGACGCTCTTCTCCAGCGCTTCGGACATCAGCGTGACATTCTGCAGGTTGGGCAGATAGGTCCGCTTGGTCTTGTTGTTGGCGTGAGACACATTGTGGCCCACTTGGCGGCCCTTGCCGGTCAGTTCGCAAATGCGCGACATCGTCTTCGTCCTGAAATCAAAGCGTCTGGAAAGCGTGGGCCACTAGCGGCCCGTGCGATTCGCGTCAACCTTTCAGCCGATGAAACCGCCGCCGCCGCCGTTCGTTACCCGATCATGAGTGCCGCCGCCATCATCGCCGCGATCCTGCTGCCGCCACTGGGCGTGTTTCTGATGCGCGGCATGGGTCGCGATTTCTGGATTGCGATGGCACTCACCTTCCTTTTCTACCTGCCGGGCGTCGCCTTTGCGCTGTTCATCGTGCTCGGCGGTTCGACCGATCGGTTGGCCGAACGGATCTCGCGGATCCGGCGGCCCGCCAAGGCCTGAACGCCGCGTTTCAATTGGCCGCTCCCTGATCTAAGACCGGGGCGATGGCCTTTCCGTTGCCCGATCCGATGCGCCAGGCGCTCGCGCTTGCCGAAGCGGCG
>Ga0209902_101161_pt1 | contig 15176 bp, 12 predicted proteins | sample FECB27metaG_FD_188304 | JGI IMG/M metagenome (GOLD analysis project Ga0209902, IMG submission 188304) | Cyanobacterial communities from the Joint Genome Institute, California, USA - FECB-27 (SPAdes) (version 2) | ecosystem: Environmental > Aquatic > Thermal springs > Hot (42-90C) > Microbial mats...
CCAGCCGGCCGGACCGCGAGAAGCGGAACGGAATTCGGTGCGGGTCAGAAGCGCCGCACCGCTTCTGCGCGCGCGCGCCAGACAATCGGCATGGAATGCGGCGACGTCGATATAGGCGCAGCTCGGCTCGGCGATGCCCAATATCCAGTCCGGCCGCAGTCCCGCAACCCGCGACGCGGGATCAACCGCCTGCAACAGGACGCCGCTATGCGCGAATTCCGCCAGCATCGCGTCGAACGCGGCCCGGTCCTGCGCGCGACCGATATGGAGCGCGCCCAGCGGATCGAGGAAACCGCCGGCCTGTAATGCAGGTCCCGATGCGGTCGTCAGCGGCTGGATCGCCGGACCGCCATAGGTCTCGCTCCAGAAGGCGGCGGAACGACCCGTGGCATGATATCCCGGACGATCCTCCGCTTCGAGGATCGCGACCGACGCGTGCGGCGCAAGCTCGGCCGCGAGGCTCGCGCCCGCGATCCCCGCGCCGATGACGACGATATCGTAGCGTGTCATCCCGCCGGCGCGTGCCGGTCCAGGAAATCGTCGATCGCTCCCAGAGCGCGATCGCGCACCGGATCGACCTCACGCAATATCTCGTGCGCGGATTCGGCGCCGAAACGCAGCAGCTCGGCATTGGGCAGCCGGCCGGCGGCCTCGATTATCGAAGCAGGCCGCACCAGCTTGTCGCGATCGGCGCATAGCAGCAGCAGCGGCGTGTCCACCGTTTCCAGGCGTCCGGGCAAAAAGCTGTCGAGTGTCGAACGATAGGCCACAGCGAGCCATTTCCAGCTTGGTGGCCCCAAGGCAAGCTCGGGCTTCTCGACTTTCCACCAGAGCTCGTCCTCATAGCGTTCGGCGGAATGGGTCAGGAACGCCCTGCGCGACGCGCCCGGCGGCGCCGGACGCTCGTTGCTCTTCCACGCGGCACGCGCCGGATCGCCGATCCGCGTCATGAATCGCGCCACCTTTTCCGCCATGGCGGGCGTGAAGGGCGCGCTCTGCAGCCCGAGCATCGGCGCGACCAGCACAGCGGCGGCGGGCGAGATACGTTTTTCGATCAATGCGCGCAGCGCCAGATGTCCGCCCATGGAATGGGCGACGATCACGTGCGGCCCGGGCGACGTCCGCTGGAGTTCGGCGAAGCGATCCGCCAGATCGTCGATCCACGGCCCGAAATCGTCCGCATGCCCCACCTTCGGATCGGCCCCCAGCCGGCCCGATCCGCCCTGACCGCGCCAGTCGAAACTGCAGACCCGCCAGCCCCGGCGATGCCAATAGACAAATGATTCGAAATACTTCTCCATGATGTCGCCGCGACCGCCCTCGAACAGCAAGGTGCCGCGCGGCGCCGGGGGCCCGGCCGGCCAATCGAACACACGCAACGGCCATCCGTCGCGGGCCGCCTCGATTCGGATGGCGGCGCCTTGCGGCACGACACGGCGATCGATCACCGCAAATTCTCCCGAAGCATCAGTCATGTCCTTGGTTACGGTTTCGTAAGGCATAGCGTCTAGACCTCGCTGGATGACCGGGGGAATTTTCACGCATGTTCTAGTGGCCATGCTCGGCTGCCTGCTGCTTGTGGCGGTATTTACCGACCTCAAGAGCCGGACGATCGAGCATTGGACCAATGGCGCGATCGCGTTGCTTGCTCCCTTCTACTGGTGGTCGCTGGGTTATGCATTGTGGCCCGACGTGGCGATCCAGATCGGTATCGGCCTTGGGGTGTTCGCGGTCTTTGCCGCGATTTACGCGACCGGCGCAATGGGCGGCGGTGACGTGAAGCTGCTCGGCGCACTCGCGCTGTGGCTGCCGATCATACCGCTTTTCAACATGCTGTTTATCATGGCGATCGCTGGCGGCGTTATCACGATCATCGCCCTGATCGTCCACAAGATCAGGAAATTACACGACAAAATCGAAGTCCCCTATGGCGTGGCAATCGCCGCGGGCGGGCTTTGGGTGATGTCCGAACAATATCTTAACCAATTTGCTTGATGAAACATCGCGGGCCTTTTTGGGGGGCCGGCTCAGGAAGCGAGAGTCGTCATGGATGTAAAGAAGATCGCATTGCTGGTTGGGGCGCTGCTTGTCGCGGCGATCACCGCCTTCATGGCAAAGAGCATGTTCTCGGGCGCGTCCGCGCCGAGCGCATCTGCCGCACCGACGGTTGCGGTCGGTCCCGAGGTTCTGGTCGCGACGCGCGCCATGCCCGTGGGAACGATCATCGAACCCGACAGCTTCCGTTTTCAGCCCTGGCCCAAGGATCTGATCCAGAGCGCCTATTATCTGAAGGGTGAGGCCGATCCCACCACGCTTTCGGGCACGGTGGTGCGCTATGCCATCACCGCCGGTCAGCCGATCACGCAGGGCGCGCTCGTCAAGCCCGGCGATCGCGGCTTCCTGGCCGCCGCCCTCGGCCCCGGCATGCGCGCCGTGACGGTTTCCGTCGGCGCTGCGACCAGCGTCGCGGGTTTCGTGTTTCCGGGCGATCGGATCGACCTGGTCCTGACTCAGGAAGTCGCCAGCACCAATGGCGAGGGCCCCGCCCTGAAGACCTCCGAGACGATCATCCGCAATCTGCGCGTGCTTGCGACCGATCAGCGCACCGCGAACGTCAACGACGAGGGCCAGACCGAAGTCAAGACCTTCTCGACGGTTACGCTGGAAACCACGCCGCGCATCGCCGAGAAGATCGCGGTTGCGCAGACCATCGGACAGCTTTCGCTGTCGCTGCGCTCGATCGCCGACAACACGGCCGAGCTCGAGCGCGCCATCGCCGCCGGTGAAGTCACCGTGCCCGAGAACGCCGATCCGAAGGCCGAAAAGCAGATGCTGCTCGCGATCGCCGCACGGCCGATCGACAGCGATACCACGTTCGTCACCGGCGCCGACGTTTCGCGTTTCCAGCGCCGTTCGGTGCCGGCCGCTCCGCGCGCCATGGCCTCGGCCGCTGCGCCCGGCAGCCCGGGAACGGTCGTCGCGAGCGTCCCGCAGGGACCGGTCGTTCGCGTCGCGCGCGGCAACACAGTCACCGAAGTTCCGGTGGGGGGGAAGTAAGATGTCGATTGCCAACAAGACCAAGCGCCAGGCGCTGGGAACCGCGCTGGCCGCCGTTCTGGCCCTGGGTGTGGGCGCCACGGGAACCACGGCGCTCGAGGCGCAGCCGACCGGTGCGTCGCAGCCCGCCAACATGGTCAATCTTTCGATCGGCCGCGGGACGCTGGTGAACCTTTCGGCGCCGATGAGCGACCTGTTCGTGGCGGACAACGCGATCGCCGACGTCCAGGTCCGGTCCTCGACCCAGCTTTACGTGTTCGCCAAGACGGCGGGCGAGACGACGATCTACGCAACGTCCAAGTCGGGCAAGGTCGTCTATTCCGCCAATGTCCGTGTCGGCACCAATATCGGTTCGGTCGATGCGATGCTGCGCCTGGCCATGCCCGATGCGCAGATCCAGGCGACGCCGATGAACGGACTGCTGCTGCTCACGGGCACCGTGGCCAGCCCCGATGATGCGGCGGAGGCCGAGCGCCTCGCGCAGGCATTTGTCGGCGCGGGCAGCCAGGTGATCAGCCGGCTGCGCACCGCGACACCGCTTCAGGTCAATCTGCAGGTAAAGATCGCCGAAGTCAGCCGCGAGTTCGGCAAGCAGATCGGCTTCAATCTGCTGACGCGTGACAATACGGGTGGCTTCCTGTTCGGCCTCACTCAGGGCCGCGAAGGCGCTGTCACCTTCGACACCGAAACGGGTGCAGCCAGGTTCGCGGGTATAGAAGGATCGACGACACTCGCCGGGGCAGGCCGCCTTTTCGGGCTGGACGTGCTCGGCGCGATCGATCTGGCGGAGAATGACGGCCTTGTCACGACGCTGGCCAATCCCAACCTGACGGCCCTGTCGGGCGAGACGGCAAGCTTCCTGGCCGGCGGCGAAATTCCGATCCCGGTCAGCACCCAGCTCGGCCAGGTCACGGTCGAATACAAGCAATATGGCGTCAGCCTTGCCTTTACGCCGACCGTGCTGGCCGATGGTCGCATCTCGATGCGTGTGCGACCGGAAGTTTCGCAGCTTTCTAGCGCGGGATCGGTCACGCTCAACGACTTCGAGATTCCCGGCATCACGACGCGGCGCGCCGAGACGACGGTGGAACTCGGTTCCGGACAAAGCTTCGTGATCGGCGGCCTGCTCAGCAATTCGAGCAACAACTCGATGGAGAAGGCGCCGTTCCTCGGAGATCTTCCGATCCTGGGCGCGCTGTTCCGCTCGAAGCGCTGGAATCGTGCGGAAAGCGAGCTGGTGATTGTGGTCACGCCATATCTGGTGAAGCCGGTTTCGGCGAACCAGATCGCGCTGCCGACCGACGGCTATCGCGCAACAAACGATGCCGAATCCTTCCTGATGGGCGATACGTTCAAGGGTCGGTCGGGGCAGAAGCGCCCGCTGCCGTCCACGGGCGCGCCGCAGACGGTCAAGCCCGGCGTATCGCCGGTCGGCGATACCAGTGCGGTGCTGCCTGCCGATGGCGTGCCGGGGAACGTCCCGCAACAGCCGAACCCACAGGTGGCTCAGGCGCCGGCGATGCCGCAGCCCAAGGGCAACCCGGCAGCCAAGCCCGGCTTCAGCTTCGATTGATTGGGAGGTTTCCATGAACAGCAAAATCGTCCGCACGGCAACCGCCCCCGCCATTCTCGCGCTGAGCCTGGCTCTCGGCGCGTGTGGTGGCACGAAGAATACCGGCCTGGAATCGGTGCATCAGCCCGTCGTCAGTCGACTGGATTATGCACTGGACCTCAGCACCAGCGGCAATGGCGGCCTGAATCAGGGTGAATCGCAACGCCTCGGCACCTGGTTCGACACGCTTCGCGTCGGTTACGGCGATCGCATCTCGATCGACGATCCCTCGCCCTATGGCAGCGCGGCGAGCCGCGAAGCGGTCGCGGCGGTCGCGGCACGTTACGGCCTGTTGCTCAACGAAGGCGCGCCGGTCACCACCGGCGCGGTCGAGGGCGGCATGATCCGCGTCGTCGTCAGCCGGATGTCGGCCACGGTGCGCGGCTGCCCCGACTGGAGCCGCCCGTCCCAGCCCGAATACGAGGCGTCGGGCATGTCCAACTATGGCTGCGCGAGCAACAGCAATCTGGCGGCGATGATCGCCAATCCCGAAGACCTTATCCGCGGACAGAGCGGTCGTACCGATCAGCGGGTGTCGAGCAAGGCGATCCAGACGTTCCGAAACAAGGAAAACACGGGCGCCGCAGCACTCAAGCAAGAGAGCAGCAAGGGAGCAAAATGACATGAACGCACCGTGGAATCCTGCGCGCGGCGCCGCGCTGCGCGAACCCTTCAGTGCTTATGTCTGCGACGAAGCGACCGCCGATACGCTGCGCTCGGTCGCGATCGAGCTCGGCTGGCTACCCGACAAGGTCAACAAGGGCGGACTTCGCAACGCCGTCCAGTCGCTGTCGGTTTCGGCAAGCCCGAACGTGCTGTTCGTCGACCTTTCGGAATCGGGCGATCCGCTCAACGACATCAACGCGCTTGCCGAAGTCTGCGAGCCCGGGACGATCGTCATCGCGGTCGGCCAGGTGAACGACGTTCGCCTCTATCGCGATCTCGTCGCCAGCGGCATCCAGGACTATCTGCTGAAGCCGCTCAACCCCGATCAGCTCCGCGACGCATTTGCCCAGGCCCAGGCCACGCTCAGCGCCCCGAAGCATGTCGAGACGGGCGGTGATCGCCCGCACGTGATGACCGCGGTCATCGGCGCGCGCGGCGGCGTTGGCGCCTCGACCATCGCAACGTCGCTGGCATGGCTGTTCGGCGAGAAGTCGAACCGCTCCACCGCGATCCTCGATCTCGACGTCCATTTCGGAACGGGCGCGCTGGCGCTCGACCTCGAGCCCGGCCGCGGCCTGACCGATGCGATCGAAAACCCCAGCCGTATCGACGGACTCTTCATCGAGCGCGCCATGGTGCGCGCGAGCGACAAGCTGTCGGTCCTGTCGGCCGAGGCGCCGCTCAGCCAGTCGATGATGAACGACGGATCCGCATTCTTCCAGCTGCAGGAGGAGATGCGTTCGACCTTCGAATGCACCGTGATCGATCTGCCGCGCAACATGCTGATCCTTCACCCGCACCTGCTGCAGGAAGTGCAGGCCGCCGTCATCGTCACCGAACTGACGCTTGCCGCGGCGCGCGACGTCATCCGCATCCTTTCGTGGCTGAAGAGCAATGCGCCGCAGTGCCGCGTGATGGTCGTCGCCAATCGCGTTCCCGTGACCGGCACGCCCGAGGTCAACCGCAAGGAATTCGAGACCTCGATCGAGCGCAAGGTCGACATGGTGATCCCGCTCGATACCAAGGTCGCGGCGCAGGCCGCCAAGCTCGGCAAGCCGCTGGCGGAAGCCGGCAAGGGGTCGAAGGTAAGCCAGTCGCTGCTCGAACTGTCGGGCCGACTGCTGTCGACCGTCGAGGAAGTCGCGGAATCCGAAAGCCATCAGGCCAAGGGCAAATCGCTGCTCGGCAAGCTCGGCGACTTCAAGTCGTTGATGCCCAAGAACAAGAAGAAGGTCGCAGGCTGAGTCCTGCGATCGTGAAGGGTGCCCGTTCGGGCGCGAATGAGGGAATGGGCCGATGATGCCGATAATGCCACTGATCATGATGTTGATAGGGACGCTCGTCGCCCTGACGCTGGTGTTCGTGGCGTTTTCGGGTCCGTCGAGCAGCAAGGCGTTGTCGCGTCGACTGTCGTCGGCAAAGGATCGTCACGCCGCCTCGACGCTTGCCGCGATCGAAGCCCAGATGCGCAAGGCGATCTCGCAGCGCCAGGCGACGAAGATGGACAACTTCGCCTCGCAGATCCTGCCCAATCCGACGCTGCTGAAGCAGCGGATCGCACGGACCGGCAAGACCTGGACGCTGGGCCAGTACGGCGTTGCATCGTTCGCTATTGCCTTCGTCGTGTTCATGCTGGCGACGCTGCAGGGCGCGCCCTGGGCGCTCGCCATTCTCGTCAGCGTCCTGCTGGGGCTGGCGATTCCGCATATGACGGTCAGCCATCTGATCAAGAAGCGGATCAAGACATTCACCACCCGCTTTCCCGACGCGATCGAACTGCTCGTGCGCGGTCTGCGCGCCGGCCTTCCGATCTCGGAAACGCTCGCGGTCGTCGCGAAGGAAATCCCCGGCCCCGTCGGCGAGGAATTCAGCACGGTGGGCGACAAGATTCGTATCGGCCGCACGATGGAAGCGGCGCTTCAGGACGTTGCCGATCGTCTCAACACGCCGGAATTCCAGTTCTTCGTCATCACGCTGGCGATCCAGCGCGAAACCGGCGGTAATTTGGCGGAAACGCTGTCCAATCTGGCCGACGTGCTGCGCAAACGCGCGCAGATGAAGCTGAAGATCAAGGCGATGTCGTCGGAATCGAAGGCCTCGGCCTATATCGTCGGCTCGCTGCCCTTCCTCGTCTTTGCGCTGATCTATGTGCAGAGCCCCGATTATATGGGCCAGTTCTTCACCGACCAGCGCCTGATCATCGCCGGCCTCGGCGGACTGACCTGGATGGGCATCGGCAGCGCCATCATGGCCAAGATGGTCAGCTTCGAGATTTAAGGGGCGGATAGAGACATGACCACTGCACCCTCCGGACCGACCTTGCTGGGCGTCGACGTGCTCTGGGTGGCGACCATCCTGGCCGCCGTCGCGACCTTCGCCATGCTCGTCGCCCTCTATGCGGCAACCACCGTGCGCGACCCGATGGTCAAGCGCGTCAAGGCACTCAACGCCCGGCGCGAGCAATTGAAGGCGGGCATCGTCGCGTCCACGTCGCGACGTCGCGCGAAGCTGGTCCACCAGAGCGAGACAACAGACCGGATCCGCGAATTCCTGAAGACCTTCAAGGTCCTGCAGGACGAACAGGTGAAGGCCGCGCAGATCAAGCTTGCGCAGGCCGGCATCCGTTCCAAGGATCTGGCCGTCACCGTCATCTTCGCGCGCATGATCCTGCCGCTGGTGATCGGCGGCACGGTCGTCGTCGGCGTGTATCTGCTCGGATGGTTTCCGGATTGGAGCAGCTTCAAGAAGTTCGGTCTGACCGCCGGCGCGCTCATCATGAGCTACAAGGCGCCGGACATCTTCCTGAAGAACAAGATCCAGAAGCGTAGCGACGCCATCCGCAAGGGGCTTCCCGATGCGCTCGATCTGCTCGTCATCTGCGCAGAAGCCGGCCTGACGGTCGACGCCGCATTCGGCCGCGTTTCTCGCGAGCTGGGTCGCGCCTATCCGGAACTGGGCGAGGAATTCGCGCTCACCGCCATCGAGCTGGGCTTCCTCACCGAGCGCCGCATGGCGTTCGAGAATCTCTCGCAGCGCGTCGACCTCGAGGCCGTTCGCGGCGTCGTCACCACCATGATCCAGACCGAGAAATACGGCACCCCGCTCGCTTCGGCGCTGCGCGTGCTCTCCGCCGAATTCCGCAACGAGCGCATGATGCGCGCCGAGGAAAAGGCCGCGCGTCTTCCGGCGATCATGACGGTGCCGCTGATCCTGTTCATCCTGCCGGTGCTGTTCGTCGTGATCCTCGGCCCTGCGGCATGTTCGATCTCCGACAGCTTCCTGAGCGGAAACGCGACGGGCGCAGCCGCGACCTGAGCTGACGGATAACGGCTGAGACGCCGCCGACGAGAATATGAGCGGGCTTCGAACCATTGAAGCCCGCTCTTTTCGTCTCGGCACCACCCCCGACGCCAGCGCTCAGTACAGATTCTTCGGCATGTTGCGTTCGAGCGAGCGATCGAGTTCGTCCGCGTCGACGCCGTCGTTGATATGGTCGCTCCAGATCCGCCCGGGCGACGCGATCACGCCCTTTTCGGGCCATGTCTCGGGCTTCCAGAGCTTCGACCGCATCAGCGCCTTGGCGCAATGGAGGAACATTTCCTCCACCCGGATCAGCAGGCCTGACTTCGGCACTTTTCCGTCCACCGCATGGCGGGCCAGCATGTCCTGATCATGGATGATCCGTGCGGTACCGCTGACGCGCAGGCTTTCCCTGATTCCCGGGATGAGGAAAAGCATCCCGACCGAAGGGTTTTCGAGCAGGTTGAGCATGCTGTCGAGGCGGTTGTTGCCGGGCCGGTCGGGCAGCAGCAGGTGATGCCGGTCGACCGTCTCGACGAAACCGGGCGCATCGCCGCGCGGGGAAGCATCGCCATGACCGTCGCGATCCATCGTCGCAATCACCACGAATGGCGATGCGGCGATGAAGGCGCGCGCATGCTTGTCGATATGATCGAGGCTCTTGCGAAGCGCTAGGTCTTCCGCTTCTCCGTACAGAGCCCGCAATTGCTGTTCGCTCGTGACGATCTTGTCGGTCGGCGATTGAGTGGCGGTGTTTGTCCGGGTCATTCGACGATCCTAGCGCGATCGTTCCCGCGCGGCTGTGCATGGCGGGGCATGCACAGCACCGTTCGGGCCAAAATTGACGCACCCGGCGGCCATGGGCATCATCCGCGCCGATTGCGGAACCAAGGATCATCGCGATGCTCGACACGACATGGCTGGCCCGGGACATGAATTCGGACGATGTCGACCTGCCGCACGCGCATGAAGAGGGGCAGCTTCTCTACGCCATAACGGGGGTGATGCTAGTCAACGCCGGCAACGAGAGCTGGATACTCGCGCCGCAACGCGCGCTCTGGATACCGCCCCGCCTCTCTCACGCTGTCAGCTATCGCGGACAAGTGGCGCTTCGCACGCTCTATTTCCGGGCCGATGCGGAATGCGGACTGCCGGCGCGTCCGCAATTGATCGAGGTCTCCCCCCTGCTGCGCGAACTGATCCTCGCCTTGGCGCGCACGGATGCCGGGCGCGGCGGGGACGTTCGCATCGGCCTGATCCACGCGCTGATCCTGGAGGAATTCAAACAGCGCATGCGCCCGAACGGCCATGTGAAGACGCCGCAGCATGCCCGCCTGCGCCGCATGGCGGACCAGATCCTCGCCAATCCGGCGGACAAGCGCACTATCGACGATTGGGCGAAGATCGCGGGCATGAGTCGCCGGACGCTGACGCGCAGCTTTCGCGACGAAACCGGCATGAGCTTCACCACGTGGCGGCAACAGGTGCGCCTGCAGGAAGCGATCGCCCGGCTCGACCTGGGGCAGCCGATCACGACGATCGCCTATGCGGTGGGGTATGAAAGCCCCGCGACTTTCAGCGCGATCTTCCGCCGCCATTTCGGCACGTCGCCGTCGCAATATCGCAACGGCGATTGAGCCAGCCGGCACGGGCGCCGAAACGCCCATGCCGTCGGATCATGCCTTGAGCGCCGCCTGTGCCGCTGCCAGCCGCGCGATCGGCACGCGATAGGGGGAAGCCGAGACGTAATCGAGCCCGGTCTTCTCGCAGAATGCGATGCTGGCCGGATCGCCACCATGCTCGCCGCAGATGCCCAGCTTGATGTCGGGCCGGGTTACCCTGCCCCGCTCCGCCGCCAGCGCGATGAGCTGGCCGACGCCTTCGATGTCGAGGCTGACGAACGGATCGCGGGCGAAGATGCCCTTGTCGACATAGGTCGTCAGGAAGCGGCCGGCATCGTCGCGGCTGACGCCGAGGGTCGTCTGCGTCAGATCGTTGGTGCCGAAGCTGAAGAACTCGCCAGCCTCGGCGATCTCGCCCGCCATCAGCGCTGCGCGCGGCAACTCGATCATCGTGCCGACCAGATAATCGACGCTCGCGCCGCGTTCGGCGAAGACCGCCTGGGCGGTCTTGTCGACGATCGTCTTCATCAGCTCCAGCTCGCGCTTCGTGGCGACGAGCGGGATCATGACTTCGGGGATCGGCGCGTCACCCGACTTCTGGGCAACGTCCAGCGCCGCCTCGAAGATGGCGCGGGCCTGCATCTCGTAGATCTCGGGATAGGTGACGCCAAGACGGCATCCGCGATGGCCGAGCATCGGGTTGAACTCGTGCAGTTCGGCGGCACGGCGCTTCAGCGTGTCGACGCTGACGTCCGCGGCGGCCGCGACCTCGACGAACTCCGCCTCTTCATGCGGCAGGAATTCGTGGAGCGGCGGATCGAGCAGGCGGATGGTGACGGGCAGGCCCGCCATCACCTCGAAGATCTCGGTGAAGTCCTTGCGCTGCTCGGGCAGCAATTTCTCCAGCGCCACGCGGCGGCCGGCCTCGCTGTCGGCCAGGATCATCTGGCGGACTGCGGTGATCCGCGCCGCATCGAAGAACATGTGTTCGGTGCGGCACAGGCCGACGCCCTCGGCGCCGAACTCTCGCGCGGTACGGCAATCGAGCGGGGTTTCCGCATTGGCGCGCACCTTCAGGCGGCGGACCTGATCGGCCCACTCCATCAACGTGCCGAAATCGCCCGACAGTTCCGGTTGCACGGTGGGAACCGAACCCATCATCACTTCGCCGGACGCACCGTCGATGGTGATGATGTCGCCTTCCTTCACCTCGCGCGTTCCTACGCGCATCAGTTTCGCCTTGGCATCGATCGCCAGCGTGCCGACGCCGGAGACGCAGGGCCGGCCCATACCGCGCGCGACCACGGCCGCGTGGCTGGTCATGCCGCCGCGCGCGGTCAGGATGCCTTTCGCCGCGTGCATGCCGTGAATATCCTCGGGGCTGGTCTCGGTGCGCACCAGGATCACCGCATCGCCCATCTCGGCGCGCTTCTCGGCCGTATCGCTGTCGAACACCGCGATGCCCGACGCCGCGCCCGGCGAGGCCGGCAGCCCCTTGGCGAGTACGTCGCGCGGCGCCTTGGGATCGAGCGTCGGGTGGAGCAGCTGGTCGAGCGCCGAAGGATCGACGCGCGCGATCGCTTCCTCACGCGTGATCAACCCTTCACCCGCCATTTCCACCGAGATGCGCAGCGCCGCCTTTGCGGTGCGCTTGCCCGAACGGGTCTGCAGCATCCACAGCTTGCCCTGCTGCACGGTGAACTCGATGTCCTGCATGTCGCGATAATGGGTTTCGAGCAGGTCGAAGACGCGCGCCAGTTCGGTGAAGGTTTCCGGCATCGCCTCTTCCATCGAAAGCGGCTTGGCCCCTGCCCGCTCGCGCGCGGATTTCGTCAGATATTGCGGCGTGCGGATGCCGGCGACGACGTCTTCGCCCTGCGCATTGATCAGGAACTCGCCATAATAAGCACGCTCGCCGGTTGCGGGATCGCGGGTGAAGGCGACGCCCGTCGCCGAGGTGTCGCCCATATTGCCGAACACCATCGCCTGGACGTTGACCGCGGTGCCCCAATCGCCCGGAATGTCGTTCAGGCGCCGATAGACCTTGGCGCGTTCGGACTGCCAGGAACCGAACACCGCGCCGACCGCGCCCCAGAGCTGGTCGTGCACGTCCTGCGGAAACGGCTTGCCCCATTGCTGTTCCACGAGCGACTTATATTCGGCGACCAGCGCCTGCCAGTCCTCGGCACCCATCTGAGTATCGAGGTGGAAGCCCTTGTCTTCCTTCGCGATCTCCAGCGCTTCTTCGAACGCGCCGTGATCGAGCTCGAGCACGACGTCCGAATACATCTGGATGAAGCGGCGGTAGCTGTCCCAGGCGAAGCGCGCGTCGCCCGAGGTCTCGGCAAGGCCCTTCACCGTCTCGTCGTTGAGACCCAGGTTGAGGACGGTATCCATCATGCCGGGCATCGAGACGCGCGCGCCCGAGCGGACCGACACGAGCAGCGGATCGGCCGCATCGCCGAAACGCTTGCCGGTCACGGATTCGATATGAGCGATGCCGTTCGCGACCTCGGCCTTCACGCTGTCGGGGAAGGTCTCACCCTCGACATAATAGAGCGTGCACATCTCGGTGGTGATGGTGAAACCCGGGGGAACAGGCAGGCCGATCGAGGCCATGCCGTCGAGATTGGCACCCTTGCCGCCAAGGAGATTCTTGTCCCCCTTGCCGCCGTCCGACACACCGCCGCCGAAGCGGTAGACATATTGGGTCATCGTTCCGTCCCTGTTGGAAATAGGGGCCTGTATCCGTCGCCTGCGAGTTCAGCCGCGCTCAGCCCTCGATCTTCGAAAAATCGGCCACGCGATGCACCGCATCGCGCATCCGCGCCAACATCCCCAGTCGCGCCGCCCGTTTCGCCGGGTCGGCGTCATTGACCATCACTGCTTCGAAGAAGCTGTCGATGGGCGCGCGCAGCGTAGCGAGCGCGGCCATCGCGCCCTCGAAATCCTCCGCGGCGATCGCCGCCTCCGCCTTGGGCTCGGCCGCGTCGAGCGCCGCGTCGAGCGCGATCTCAGCCGGTTCCGACGGAGCCGCGGCAGCTACGGCGGGCGCCGCTTCCTTCTTCAGGATGTTGGCGGCGCGCTTGTAGCCGGCAAGCAGGTTGCGGCCGTCCTCGGTCTCGACAAAGCCCTGCAACGCCTTCACCCGCGCGAGCAGGCGGACGAGATCGTCTTCCCCGCCCAGCGCGAAGATCGCGTCGATCAGGTCGTGGCGGACGCCAGCCTCGCGCTGCTGGACCTTCAGCCGGTCGGCGAAGAAATCGAGCAGTTCGGCCGTGTCGAGCGACACGGCTTCACCCTCGACGGACAGGCCGGCCTTGGCCCGCTCGAACACGGCAAGCAGGTTCAGCCTTGTGCCGTTGACCAGGACCGTCTGGATGGTCTGCAGCGCCGCACGGCGCAGCGCGAACGGATCCTTGGATCCCGTCGGCCGGATGCCCTGTGCGAAGAATGCGGCGAGCGTATCGACGCGGTCGGCAAGCGCGACACAGGCCGGGATGCAACCCTCGACCGCGGCGACATATTGCTGCTGCAGCGCGGAGACGGTGCCCGGCTTCTCTCCGGCATGGTCGGCATAATAGCCGCCCATGATGCCCTGAAGCTCCGGAAACTCACCGACCATCGCGGTCGCGAGATCGGCCTTGGCGAGCAGGCCCGCGCGGCGCGCGGTCTCGGGATCGCGTTCCGGGAAATATTCGGCGGCGATCCAGGCGGCGAGCGCGGCGATGCGATCGGCCTTGGCGCGCAGCGTGCCCATGCCCTCGTAGAACAGCATGTTCTCCAGCTTGGGCAGATAGGTCTCCAGCGGCGCCTTCAGATCCTGTTCCCAGAAGAACTTCGCGTCGGACAGGCGCGCGGCCAGCACTTTGCGGTTGCCGTCGACGATCTTCGCGCCGCCGTCGTTCGCGACGATGTTCGCGGTGCAGATGAAGTTGGGCGCCAGATTCCCCTCGCGATCGTTGACCGCGAAATATTTCTGGTTGGTCCGCATGGTGAGCTGGATCACCTCGCGCGGGACCTGAAGGAAGGCGGGATCGAACGCGCCGAGCAAGGGCACCGGCCATTCGGTGAGCCCGGCATTCTCGCCGACCAGCCCCTCGTCCTCGACCAGCGCCAGGCCGGCATTGGCGGCCGCCGAGGCCGCCCCCTTGCGGATCAGCGCCTTGCGCTCTTCCTGGTCGACGATCACGTGGCAGGCACGCAGCTTCGCCGCATAATCCTCGGCATTGCCGATCGTGATCCGGCCGGGATGATGGAAACGATGGCCGACCGTCTCGGCACCCGACGTCACGCCCTCGATCTCGATCGGCACGACCGTGTCGCCCAGCAGCGCGACGATGCCCTGCAACGGGCGGACCCAGCGCAGGCTTTCGGTGGTCAGGCTGGCCGTGCCCCAGCGCATCGACTTGGGCCAGGGAAAGGCGCGGACGATCGCCGGCACCGCCTCTGCGAGCACGCCGGCGGTATCGCGACCGGGCTTCGCGATGACGGCGAAGAGCACGCCGTCACGCTCGACGAGCTGTTCGCGGGTCAGACCAGTGGAGCGAAGGAAACCGGCAAGCGCCTGTTCGGGCGCATTGGCGCGCGGGCCCTTGCGCTCCTCGGACACCGCCTCGGTCGTCAACGGCAGGCCGCGCGCGATCAGCGCCAGGCGGCGCGGCGTCGCGAAGGTCTCTATCGCGGACGGCGTCAGGCCGGACTTGGCCAGCTCCTCGCCGAACAGCCGCGCCAGATCGGCGCGCGCCTTGTCCTGCATGCGCGCGGGAATTTCTTCCGACAGGAGTTCGAGCAGGAAATCAGCCACGGCGATTTTCCTCGCACCAAAAGCCCGTTCGGACTGAGCTTGTCGAAGTCCTGCCCTTCCTTTCGACGCCACAGGCAAAGAAGGACAGCCCTTCGACAGGCTCAGGGCGAAC